>Ga0315902_10013158_pt1 | contig 10717 bp, 4 predicted proteins | sample LakEriMetagenome_9_FD_203523 | JGI IMG/M metagenome (GOLD analysis project Ga0315902, IMG submission 203523) | Freshwater fungal communities from buoy surface, Lake Erie, Ohio, United States - Buoy 12 MA117 | ecosystem: Environmental > Aquatic > Freshwater > Lake > Lake biofilm | place: USA...
GGTACGAAAGAGTGAACGGTCGTTCAGACCGAACAGTTGGTGCGAATCCAGAGGAAGAGTCATGAGCCAAAAATTGGTTATTCCAACGCTACTGCTTGCAATATGCAATGCTTACTTTGCGACGCAGAAAATCGCGACGGCGCAGCCTCCGGCGCGTCCATCAGTGTCGGAGGGGGTAGCAGTGTCGTGGGTAACCGCAAAGATCCCCGGCCCACGAGTGTCGTATCAGACGTTTGACAGCGCATTGGTAAAGACCAAAGTTAGTTACCACATCTACAAACCCGCAGCCTATGAAAGCGACCCAGAACGTCGCTTTCCGGTTGTCTATTGGTTGCATGGATCCGGAGGGGGACTGCCAGGTATTCCGCGCGTGGCGACATTATTCGATGCTGCCATCGAGGCAGGGAAAACGCCCCCTTGTTTGGTCGTCTTCGTGAACGGGCTTGCCGAAGGCATGTACGTCGATTGGAAGGATGGGTCGGCACCCATTGAGACGATCATCATCAAGGAACTCGTACCTCACATCGATACGACGTATCGCACCATAGCGGCACGGGAAGGCCGACTGCTCGACGGCTATAGCATGGGGGGATACGGCTCGGCCCGTTTGGGATTCAAACACACTGACCTGTTCAAAGGTGTTTCGATCATGGGTGGTGGTCCATTGCAGCCTGAACTAGTACAAGCCCCGCGCGCGAGCAGGCAGCGGGCAACCGAAGTTTTGCAAAAAGTCTACGGTGGTGATCAGGAATATTTTCGAAGCGTTAGCCCTCGGCGCTTGGCAGAACAGAACGCCGAAGCGATAAAAGGCGATTCGATCATCCGACTGGTGTGCGGCGACCAGGATGAAACGTACAACAACAATTTGGCTTTTCACGAACATTTGGACAAACTTCAAATTCCGCATACGTGGACGGCACTTGAAGGTGTCGACCACAATCCGATGAAAACGATCGAAGCGCTCGGTGACAGCAACTGGAACTTTTATCGCAAGGTGTTTGATCCTTTGGCGAGCAAGTCCGCCACGAATCGCCGATCGGATTTCGAGCTAAGGCTCAAAATCAACCAGCAGGATCGAAGAGCCTTGGTAGTCAACGCTCCGACCGATTCATCCAAACGACCCGCCGTAATCGCACTGCATGGAGGCCAAGGAAGTGCAGAGGTGATGAGGGCCAACTCGGGCTTCGATCCAGTTGCTAAATCGGAAGGGTTTATGGTTGTTTATCCAGAGGGAACTGAATTCGGAAACCGCCGTCACGCTTGGAACACAGGGTTTCTGCTTAGAAGGCAGGTACGCGATGCAGATGATATCGCTTATCTCGACGCATTGATCGATCGACTGATCGATGAGCACGGGGCGGATCCGCGGCGGATCTACATGACCGGCGGGTCTAATGGTGGAATGATGACATTCGTCTACGCTGTCGCGCGAGCGGAGCGATTGGCTGCCATCGCCCCAGTGGTGGCCTCTATGTTCACATTTGAGCAAGTCCCCTCCGTCCCGCTACCAATCCTTATCATCAATGGCGCCAAAGATGAAGAGGTGCCGATTGAGGGAGGAATGAGCCGGAATCTTCTGGTTCGTGCCGCCCAAGACGCTCCCTACAAGCCGCTTAAGGATGTTGTTCAATTTTGGATTGACGCGAACAAATCTCAAAACGAACCCAAGATCGCCATCGCGGGAACGGTGACCACGACCGTCTACGCGGCGACGAGCGAGGGAGCGACCACCGAGTTCGTGGTGGATTCAGCGGGTGCTCACGGGTGGCCAGGGGCACGAGCCCGCCGAGAGGGTAACGCACCAATCTCCCTCCCCGGTGCCAACCGCGTTTGGGAGTTTTTTGTTGATAAGCAACGGATAGGTCGCTAGGTGCAACTCCTCCAAAATGCCCTCGTCGCGGATCTTGCTACAGGTCCCTTGCTTTCCCTCGTATTCCTTGCTTCCCCTCCCGAGATCTCGAATTGCGTGCGTTGAAGAGAGTGACGGCTCGAAGTTTTTAAAAGGTCCGCTTCGAGAAGAGACGCTTTTTATGGGCGTCGTGAGACATTAGGGAGATATAGTGAGTTCCAATCAGGGTTACGTTCGAAATCGTTATCAAGATCCACTACAAGCTGGACTTTGATTGCTATCGACGCTGGCTTCTGGTATTCTACGGATGGAACGCAATCTATTAGTAGAACCGGGTGATGCGGGGCCGCAATGAGCACCAATGCGAATCTTATCGTTGAGGACAGGATGTCACCCCTAGGGGGAACGCCGGGATCAGCTCCGGCATTGGATCGCGCGCTGGATATTCTGGAACTCCTCAGTAGATCCCCAGCAGGCCAGACACTTTCCGAATTGAGCGAGCAACTACAACTTCCTAAAAACTCTGTGTTCCGGATCACTCAAACGTTGCTCGCCCGAGGCTATTTGGTTCGTGATTCAGACACACTCGCCTTTCGACTCACCAGTCGCTTGCTTCGGCTAGCTCCGCCCCGATGGGGCAGTGTCAGCTTGCCTGCCATATCGCGCGAGGCCATGATCGCACTTCGTGACAAGACCCGTGAGACGGTTCAACTAGGTGTGCTCAGCGGACTAGAAGGGGTGATCATCGATCAAGTCGAGGGGCTAGAGCCACTTCGGATATCCGTGGACCTGGGATTGCGCTTTTCGCTTCATAACAACGCGCCCGGGAAACTGCTCCTTGCGTATTCACCCGTAGAGCAACGGAACGCCTTGTTGGCGAGGATCAAGCTTCCTCCCACCACGTCTCGTACCATCACGACCAAGAGCGAACTGCTCGCAGAATGCAACCGTATCCTCGAGTGTGGCTATTCTGTCGATTTCGCCGAATCAGATGAAGGAATCCATTGCGTCGCTGCACCCATTTTCGATGCAAACGAAACAGTCGTCGCCGCCCTTTGGGTTTCTGGCCCCGCAAAGCGTTTGCCAAAAAGCAAGTTCCGTGAGTTGGGAGCCCAGGTCAGCGCTACTTCCAGTCGCATCTCGCGCACGATCGGAGGCTTAGGATGAATCGCATTCGTCTCGTCGTGTTGATGGTTATCGGTTTCGCTTTGCTCTCGGATCGTGATGGGTCTGCACAGCCACCGGACACGTCACCTTCCAGGGAGGATTCGATCGCGAGGGTTCGGGAGTTGGTGGCCAAGTACTGCATCGATTGCCATGATGCGGCCTCGAAGGCAGGGGGACTCGACCTGAATCAGCTGCTAAGCCGAGATGGTTTTGATGGAACTCTAGTCTTTGAGAATGTTATCACGCATCGAATGCCCCCGAGCGATGCGGAGCAACCGACTGCTTCCGAGCGTCGAGAGCTCCTAAATGGTCTATCTGTTGCGTCCCTCCATGCAACCATCAAACCCTATCGGCGTATAAGTCGCTATGAATTCAATCACAGCGCTAATGACCTTCTCGGGATACAAATGGATCTTTCCGGCGAGATTCCGGAAGACCGAGGTACAAATGTTTTCGACTCGGATCGAAGGATCATGCTTTCCAAAGAGCAAATGGGCGCTTACTTCGCCGCAGCCGACGAATTGCTCGAATTTGCCTTGCCCGAAAATGGATTTCCCGCCGAACAATCATGGACCACGAGCACGATCCAGGACAGCCATGAAACTTACAACATCTATGTGCGAGATTACCAGGAAGGGCGTTTATTCTCATGGACGCGTGCGAACAATGGGAATAGCTATTCCTATTTCTATGATCACTTTGAGCCGCCGGTAAAAGGCTGGTACGACTTGACGTTTGATGCCGCGAAAGTTGGCGACTTCGAAGAGGATGTTAGCGTTCTGGTCTATGCAGGGAAGTATTATTACGCGGACGATCGCCCGCAGCCACAGCGTTTGCTAGGGGTACTATCGCTCGGCAATAGGGAATTGCAGCCATACAAGATCCGAGGCTTTCTGTACCCGGGGGAAAACGTCTCGGTACATTGCTATTCGCGGCATACATGGCGTCAACAAGGCGGCAATGAAGGAGCGTACATCAAGCAACTCAATATCCGTGGACCAACGGTCGATGCGTGGCCACCAGCGACGTATCGCAAGCTTTTCGACGGTGTTCCGTTGAATATCCCTGAGCGTGCCACTCATACCCACCAATCATCGGTGACGGCCTTGCAACAGATCGGCGGCCGAGTCACCGTGAGTAGCTTTCAAGTGGGGATGGAAAAAGAAAAGATGCTGGATCGCTCCAGCAAGACCTTTTGGCATACACGTTTCACACCCGACGTCGCGGCACCGCCTCACTACGTCATCCTAGAGAACCCAACGCAACAAGAGATTTTGGGGCTGTTGTACACGACATGGTCGGGTGGGAACGGCAATGGGCAAGTCAAAAAGTACGAAGTATCTCTGTCGGACGATGGTGTGCGTTGGGAGGAGCCGATCCAGCAAGGAAGTTTGGAGGTCATGCATGCAGCCGAACAGGAGATTTGGTTCCCGGAAAAAACGCGCAAGCCGTTTCTGCGGTTTCTGGTCAGGGAGGCTGTCGAACTCGATGGCAAGTCATTGGCGTCGATCGGTGGCTTGGACGTGATTTTGGAAACCTCAGCGAATGCAGCGCTGAGCGTCCCTGCTCCGCAAAAGATTTCCGTTGGCTCGGACTCAATACAAGATTTGCAGCAAGTCGTTCGACGTTTTGCCAACCAAGCGTTTTCCTCTGAGTTGTCCGAAGCCGAACTGGCTCCTTATTACGCGGTCAGTCTGGACTCTTTCCGCGAAGAAGGCGATTTTGAAAACGCCGCACGACAGGGATTTAAGGCAATCCTTTGTTCTCATCGATTTCTGCTGGCTCCAGGTTCGTATCGGAACGATTCGTTTCGTATAGCCGCGAGTTTGGCCCGTTGCTTGTGGCTTTCGGTGCCAGATCCCCAATTAATGGCTTTAGCCGCAACGGACGATCTCCGTGGGGAGTCCATGTCAGCCGAAATCGACCGCATGCTGCGCGATCCTCGGGCTCGTCGTATGATCCACTCGTTTTGCGATCAGTGGCTGAATCTTAGATCCTTTAACAAGGTGTCCCCGTCTCTGAAACTCTACCCAGAGTACAATGACTTGTTGAACTTTTACCTTCCGCAGGAGACCGAGGATTTCCTGTTTCACCTCATTCAAGAGAACTCACCGGCTACCGATTTGATCGATTCCGATTTTTCCATGTTGAACCAAAGGTTGGCGCAGCATTACGGGATCGATGGGGTGATTGGTGAGGAAATGCGAAAAATAAAGTTGCCATTGGATAGCCCTCGCGGCGGACTGCTCACCATGGGAAGTGTTCTCAAGGTTACCTCCGATGGTTTTCAAACATCTCCTATTCTGCGCGGGGCGTGGGTTTCCAAGAACATTGCTGGAAACACGTTATCGCCCCCCCCTGAAAGTGTAAAAGCGATTGAGCCCAACGCCCACAAAGCAACGACGCTCAAGGAGCAAATCGAGGAACACAAAAACAACGAGACCTGTTTCGCATGCCACAAAAGCATCGACCCTTATGGATTTGCTCTCGAAAGCTTCGATGCTACGGGAGCATTTCGTTCCAAGTATCGAGTGGAAGTACCGCATCAGGGTACGTTTTTGTACCGACTTGAAGGTTACTTCGATTGGGGTGGCGAGGTGGATCCATCAGGCGAGGTGGGGGACTCTCAGTTCGAGGATATAAACGGGCTCAAGAAACTCCTGATCTCCGACCATAAAAAAGTCGCCTACAATTTCGTAAAGAAATTCTTCGAGTACGCTAATGGTTACGAACCGACGCTCCAACAACGAATCGATCTGTACAGTATGATCGCCGACTCTCCCGAAGATTGCCGATTGAAGGACTTGATCACCAAGGTCATCATGGTTTCATTCGGAGAAGAAAAGCTAAAGGGGACGGCTGGTGATGTACCAGCTAACCATGGAGACGCGAAGCGGAGGATCCAGCCATGAGTCATGAACGTCTGTGGTCGCTACCATTATTCGATCAGGAGGCCAAGGCACTTCGATCGGCGAACACATCGCACGTGGCCAGTTCGGCTCGGCGATCGTTTTTGAAATTCGGTGCAGCCCTTCCGTTAGCTTTGCACTCGCTTTCGCTCAGGGCTGAAGAAAAGTCGAAGAGTCCCCCGCGGCGTGTATTGTTCATCTGCAATTCGCTGGGCTTCCATGCTCCCTACTTTTTTCCGAGGGCTTCAGGGGATTTGGGGACATCGGAATATTTGAAAGGGATGGTAGCGTCGGAGAAGATGACGGTCTTCGGCAATTTCTATCATCCCGGGATGGCAACCAGTAACCATGATTCTGAAAAATCGTTTTTGACGGGGACCCCTAACCCGGAAGCATCTCAATTCATCAATGGGATTTCGCTCGACCAGTTGCTCGCCCGAGAGATCGGTTCGGAAACGCGTTTCCCGTTCCTTAGCTTCAGTATTTACAACCGTGGTTGGGGATGCAGTTGGAATGATCGAGGTGTTGCCATTCCGCCGATGCACGACGAGGAGCAGATTTTTGATCTGTTGTTTGGTGAAGATGATATCCGTGCCAAGCAGCGGCAGCTTGCGAATGATACCAGAGTCCTCGAATGCCTAAGGCGTGATCTGGCAGCGATGCGCTCTTCGGGTGACGATCCGGCCAAACTCGACATGTACCGTACGGTAATTCGAGAGTTGGAGGCTCAGTTAGAGCATGAGATGTATTGGTTGAATGCGAAGAAGCCCGTTGTCGAACGGTCGTTGAGTTCAGATCGTGAATTCGAGTTCTCCGCCAAAGTACACAACATGTTCGAACTGGCAAAATTGGCATTTCGTAACGACTCAACACGGGTGATTACTTTTTCCATGGATTGGATCTACGGCGCCATCAAGGTTCCAGGGGCGACGGGTGGTTGGCATACCCTCTCGCATCACGGAGGCAATCCCGAGGTTCTCAACAGTCTCAGTTGTGTAGAACGGGACATCCTCAAGCACTTCAATCAGTTCCTTTCCGAGATGGATCGAATCCCGGAGGGAGACGGAACCTTGCTCGATCATACGACGGTGGTCCTGGGAAGTAACTTTGGGAACTCGTCCGATCATACCTGCAACAACCTTCCGATCCTCGTTGCAGGGGGTGGGTACAAGCACCAAGGGCATCAGGTACTCGACCAGCCAACACCGTTGTGCAATCTCTATTTAGAATTGTTGCATCACCACAACATGGATGTGGGTAAATTCGGTAGCAGTCATAAGGACATGCGACTGCTTTGAGTCGGCCACTGCTCGAAAATCATCAATCAATAAAAACGTTCTTGGATTGCCCACTCCCATGCGAAACCAGTTTGTTTGTTGCTTAGTGCTATTCCTGGCTGGCTGTGCGAGTGTGGCCCCCGGGGAGGAATTGTCATTCAGTCGCGATGTTCGTCCAATCCTTTCGGACATGTGTTTTTCATGCCATGGTCCGGATGACAAAGGTCGGAAAGGGGAACTGCTACTCAGCGAGTCTGAGGGAGCGATCAAGGGCGGGGAATCTGGTGAACCTGCGATCGTTCCTGGGAAGCCGGCATTGAGCGAGTTGATGAATCGTATTCGTTCCGAGGACCCGGACCTGCGCATGCCTCCGCCTCATACGAAGAAATCGCCATCACCAGAACAGATCCAAATTTTAGAGAAGTGGATCGCTGAGGGGGCCAAGTACGAGAAGCATTGGGCATTTGAGGCCCCCGTAATGCCGACGATTCCACCTTCGGAGTCGCCGAATCCCATCGATGCGTTTGTCGGAGCCACCCTCGCGCAGCGAGCTCTCGCTCCATCGCCGGAAGCGGACAAGGCGACATTGTTTCGTCGGGTTAGTTTCGATCTTATCGGATTGCCACCGACCCCCGAAGAGTTAGCGATGTATTTGGCGGATGATTCCCCTAATGCCTACGAGAGAGCCGTGGATCGTTTGCTCGATTCACCGCAATACGGAGAGCGTTGGGCGAGAAAGTGGCTCGATTTGGCGCGCTATGCAGACACCAATGGGTATGAGAAAGACCGACAGCGAACGATCTGGCCTTACCGCGATTGGGTGATCAAGGCGCTCAACAAAGACATGCCGTTTGATCAGTTCACGATCGAACAGATCGCTGGAGATCTGCTGCCCGACGCGACGATCGAACAGCGAGTCGCAACTGGTTTTCATCGAAACACGATGCTCAATGAAGAGGGTGGTATCGATCCGCTGGAGTTCCGTTTCAATGCCATGGTGGATCGGGTGGCAACCACTGGCGCGGCATGGCTCGGTCTTACTTTGCAATGCTGCCAGTGCCACAGCCACAAATACGATCCTATTCCACATCGAGAGTATTACTCGATGATGGCCTTTTTGAACAATGCGGACGAACCGGATATGGAGTTACCTAATCAGGAACAGGAACGGGAAGCGGAATCTCGGCGGGTTCGAGCGGATGAGTTGGTGGCGTCCCTACCTCTCAAATGGCCAGTCGAAGAACCATCGATTGTATGGACGGTACCCGCTGTATCGGTTTCTACGGATCCATCGGAAAGGACCCGTATTCTCGATGATGGTTCGGTGCTGTTCCCTCCATCCGGGCCTGCTTCGAGCAACATCGAAATCAAGTTGCCCGACCTTCGAGGAAAGTTCACCCACATGCGCATCGAAGCGTTGACAGATGATTCATTGCCCGGACGAGGACCGGGGCGAACGCCGCATGCCAACTTTGTACTCAGCGAAGTGGAAGTTCGCAGCAACGGTCATAAGATCAAGCTTTCGAGCGGCATCGCGAATGTTGAGCAAGAGGGATATTCCGCGGCAGCGGCGATCGATGGAAGGAACGAAACGGGGTGGGCCGTGCATGCCAACGGTAAGGATATCCACAGCGATAAATCCTTAACCATATCCTTTGACGCGATCTTGGATGCGACCGGTGATACCGCGGTACTGTTGCGTCAGCAACATGGTTCGCATCACACCATAGGTCGTCTCAAAATCAGTTTCGGGACCGCCGATACGGACCCTGCGGAACTTGAGGAGCGACGGCGTGAATCTCTCGAAAGGGCGTTTGCGGGTTGGCTCGACCAACAAAAAGCGGCGACTGCAAGGTGGCAGGTGGTGGTACCTGTGAAGGCAACCTCCAATCTTCCACTCTTAACCGTTCAACCCGATTCGTCGATCTTCGTTTCTGGCGACATCACGAAAGCGGACACGTACCATCTGGACCTCGGCAAGCCCATCGGCGCGATTACAGCGATTCGATTGGAGGCGTTACCGGATCCACGCTTGCCCGGTCGTGGCCCTGGAATGGCGTACTACGAAGGGCCCAAGGGGGATTTCTTGATGGGCGAGTTTCAGCTCACCGCAGATGGCGAACGGGTAAAGATTGCATCGGCGAGCCAGAGTTACGCCAAAAACAATTTTGGCTCACAGGCGGAAGCGAGTTATGCGATCGATGGTGATCCAGAGACCGGGTGGAGTTGTGCGCAAGGTCAAGGCCGTGCTCATGAGGCGGTATTTCGATTGGAGAAGCCTCTAACCGCGTCCGACCTGCAACTAACCATGATGTTCGGCAGGCATTACGCATGCTCCTTGGGTCGTTTCCGTATTTCCGTAACGACAGATTCAGGTGAAATACGGGCCAGCGAGGTGGCGTCCGAGGTTCAAGGGTTGCTGCACAAAGCAGATCGAACGGACCTGGAAACTCAGCGTTTGAAAAATGAATTCTTGCTGCATGCTCCGGAGCTTGCAGCCTATCGGGCTGAGATCAAAGAGTGGCAACGGCCCCCGGCATTTCTAACATCATTGGTACTTCAGGAACGCCCTGCCGAAAATCCGCGAGCAACCTACATCCATCATCGTGGGGAGTGGACGCAACCTACGGACGCCGTTGAACCAGCAGTGCTTGCCGTCCTAAATCCAATGCCAAATGGAGTTGCGCGGAACCGGCTCAATTTTGCGAAATGGCTCGTCAGCCGCGCAAACCCGCTAACCTCGCGCGTGGTGGTCAATCGAGCGTGGGCTACGTTCTTTGGGCGCGGGATTGTGAAGACACAAGAGGATTTCGGTTTTCAGGGAAGTCCGCCGTCCCACCCTCAGCTTCTGGACTGGTTAGCCCTTCGCTTTATGGATGATGGATGGTCTTTTAAGAAGCTTCATCGCCTAATTGTGACCAGCAAAACCTACAAGCAATCCAGTGGTTCGAACGCAATCGGCGAGGAAATGGATCCTGACAATGTGCTGCTTTGGAGAGGACCGAGGTTGAGGCTCGATGCGGAAGAAGTACGCGATGCGGCTCTGCGTTCGGCAGGAATCTTATCAGAGAAAATGTATGGCCCCAGTGTGTTCCCACCGCAGCCGCCGAGTGTAACCACCGAAGGAACGTATGGAGCGATGACATGGGCCACGAGCAGTGGAGAAGATCGTCACCGTCGAAGCCTCTATACATTCACCAAGCGCACGGCACCGTTTGCATTTGGAAATACGTTTGACGCTCCATCCGGTGAAGCATGCATCGTTCGCCGCGACCGATCGAATACGCCTCTACAAGCACTAACCATGCTCAACGACGTCACCATCATGGAATCCGCTCAGGCCTTAGGGAATCGATTAGCTAAGTCCGATGGAACCATCGAACAGCGGATTACCGAGGCATTTGTGCGTTGCTTTTCGCGCTCCCCAGATCCTGTCGAGGTGGCAGCAGTACTCGCCTTTTTCAAAAAGCAGGAGCAGCGATTTGCGGCGGCACCCGAATCCGCTCCATCGCTTG
>Ga0315902_10013159_pt1 | contig 10717 bp, 6 predicted proteins | sample LakEriMetagenome_9_FD_203523 | JGI IMG/M metagenome (GOLD analysis project Ga0315902, IMG submission 203523) | Freshwater fungal communities from buoy surface, Lake Erie, Ohio, United States - Buoy 12 MA117 | ecosystem: Environmental > Aquatic > Freshwater > Lake > Lake biofilm | place: USA...
CGGCGAGACCCAGTTCGTCGCCGATCCGCGCACCAACCGCATCCTCGTCGTCACACGCCCGGTCAATTTTCCCTACATCAAACAGCTCATCGAACAACTCGACGCCGCGGTCCCGCTCGACACCGTGCTCGAGCGTCCGCTCCGTTTTGTTTCGTCCCGTGATGTGCTGCCGGTGCTCAGCGATCTGCTTTCCGAAGGTGAGGAAACTTCCGGCACCGGCGGCGGCACCGGAACGGGGAATGCAGGCGCGACGGTCGACAGCGGTTCGACCTTCGGTCAAGGCATGGGATCCGACTCCAGTTCCGGGATTGGCGGGGCGGGCACGAGCAGGCCTGATCGCATCAAGGAGCCGACCGCCGATGTCGCCCCCGAATCGGTCATCGTCGGCAACACAAAACTCATCGCGGACAAAAGCGCCAATTCGATCATTGTCATAGGACCGCCGGACAGCCGCCAGAAAGTTGCCCAGTTGCTCGACATGCTCGATGTGCGCCCGCGCCAGGTCTACATCGCCGCGGTCATCGGCGAGCTGAACCTCAGCGACGAGATGGAGTTCGGCTTCAATTATTTCCTGAGGAACCAATCGAAAGACGGCAACAGTGTGGGCGGTGCCTTGCTCAACAGGTTGCCGGGAACCAATATTTTCACCGCACCGGATCTGATCACGCCGGCCTCTCTGTTGTCCGGGGCCTTCAGTGGACTGACCCTCTATGGGACGATCGCCAACTCGCTCGACTATTACGTGCGCGCGCTCGAGACAACGGGGAAATTCAGGATTCTCTCGCGACCTGTAGTCTATACGACGAACAACAAAAAAGCCGTGATCAGTTCCGGCCAGAAAGTTCCCTACACCAGCAGCACTCTTACCTCCACTTCGATCACGGGCCCCGCCGTGAACCAGTCGGCGGGCGTCACGGCCAACATTACGTATTTGGATGTCCTGCTCAAACTCGAGGTCCTGCCGCTGATCAACGCCAACAAGGATGTCACTCTCGTTATTGTCCAGACCAACAACAATGTTCTCGGCCAGGAGGAATTCGGCGGTGGCAACCGTGCTCCCATTGTCGGAGCGCAGGAGCTGACCACGACCGTCACCGTGCCGAGCGGCGGCACTGTCGTGCTCGGTGGGCTGATCGTTGAAAAGACCGATGCGGACGATGGTGGCCTGCCTTTCCTCATGCGCCTTCCGGTTCTCGGCTACATTTTCAAACAGACCACGCGCGCGGTCGAACGGCGCGAGTTGCTCGTCCTTCTGCAACCCACCGTGGTGGAGAACGATGCCGAAACGGCGATCGTCAGCGCCGAGGAGCGCTTCCGCACCAAGCTCGGCGACGAGGTTTACGACGAGGCAGATGCCTGGCAACTAGGACGCACCGCAGTGGTCGATGATTCGCCGATGCTGACCCCTGACGCGCGCGTGCGCAGACCGCGCGATCCGTTGCGCCCGGCCGGCGTCGATTACCAGGAGAATGCGCCCGCGCCCAGGGCCAAGCCCACTCCGAAACCGACGCCGGTCAAAAAGAAAAGATCGGCATCCTGACGGGAGAGTCGCGGCATGGCCTTGATTCCCGAACTGGTGGAACTCGCGGCGCGCCATGGCGCCGCCGACCGCGACAAAGTTGCCGCATCTCTGCAGGACGCCGCGCGCAACCAGTCCTCGCTCATGCGCGCGCTGCTCGACAGTGCGGAGATCGACGAGAACGGCTTTTACCGCGATCTGGCCGACAAATTCCATCTGCGTTGGGGTGGAGCAGATATCGCCAAAGCCACACCGGAGATGCGCAACAAACTCCCGGCCCGTATCGCCCTGCGCTACCAGTTGCTTCCCGTCGAGACGGACGATGAGTCCATCACTCTCCTGACTTACGATCCGTTCGACCTGCTCGCGCGCCAAGCCGTGGCCGAAGCCGTGCCGCAGCAAGTGCGCTACGAGGTGTACACGCGCAAGGGAATCCTGCCAGCGTTGCGTCAAGTTTATGGCATCGGCGCCGAAACTTTCGAGGAACTGCTCGAAGGCCGGGGCATGGAGGAGGACATCGACCTCGGGCGCGGCGAAGAGGTCAATGTGCTCGACGAGGACGAGTCGGAAGAAGCCTCGGTCAAAAAATTCATCAATCAGGTGATCCGCGAAGCCCTGCGCGAGCGCGCCACGGATATCCACGTCGAACCCTTGGCCGACGACTTGCGCGTGCGCTACCGCATCGACGGTGTGCTTCAAGAGGTCCCCGTTCCGGCGCAAATGCGCAAGCTGCAGCGCTCGGTCATCAACATTCTCAAACTCACCGCCGGACTCGATCTGGGCGAGGACCGGCGTCCGCAGGACGGACGCATTTCGCTCGAGTTGGGCGGACAACCCATCGACGTGCGCGTCGCTTCCATCCCGACAATCAACGGCGAAAGCATCAGCCTGCGTCTCCTCGGCAAGGAAGTCTTCAGCCTCGAGCGGCTCGGTCTCGACGAAGATTATGTCCGAAAAGTCCGCGAACTCCTCGCCATGCCCAACGGCATTGTGCTGGTCACCGGACCGACCGGTTGCGGCAAATCAACCACGCTTTACACTTTCCTTTCCGGCCTCAACACCAAGGAACGCCGCATCCTCACCATCGAGGATCCGGTGGAACACAAACTGGCCGGTGTCAACCAGAGTGCGGTGCAGCCCGAGATCGGCAACACCTTCGCCAACTTGCTGCGCAGTTTTCTCCGCGGCGACCCTAACGTGATCATGGTCGGCGAGATGCGTGACTACGAGACGGCCGAGATTGCCATCCGCGCCGCGCTGACCGGCCACCTGGTCTTCAGCACGCTGCACACCAATGACGCGGTCGGCGGTATCACGCGTCTGCTCGACATGAATGTCGAACCGTTCCTCGTGGCCAGCGCGGTGCGCGCCTTCATTGCCCAGCGTCTTGTCCGCAAGCTTTGTCCTTTCTGCAAGGCGCCAGCCCAACCGGGAGACTACTCGCCGGCTTATCTGCGCAGCATCGGTTTTCCGCCGGAATACGAAGGCAAGATCATGCGCGCGGTCGGATGCGAAAACTGCCGCCAATCCGGATACGAGGGACGCCTGGCCATCATGGAGCTCTGCATGGTCACGCCGAAACTGCAGGAAATGATCACCCAGCGCAAAACCGCCGCCGAACTGCGTCCCGCCGCGGAGAAGGAGGGCATGCGTCCGCTGCGCAAATACGGATTCGACAAGGTCGCCGCCGGCATCACCACGATCGAGGAAGTGATGCGCGTGACGACGAGCGACGTCAGCGCGCAGGACGAATAGGCCATGCCGGTTTTCGTCTACCAAGCCCTGCAGGCCGGCGGCGGCAAGACCACGGGGGAGATCGAAGCCCTCAGCCGTCAAGACGCCTTCAGCAAGCTGCGTGCGCAGAACCTGCAGCCATTTTCGCTCGCGGCCAAAGGCGCGGAAGCCGCCGCATCGGCCGCCGCGGCGAAATCTACCGGTGACAACATCCTCAACCGCCAGCAGGTCCTTCTCTTTACCGAGGAGCTCTGCGAATTGCTCGAGGCCGGACTCAAACTCGACCGTGCCCTGCAGGTCATCGAGCAGAGGCAGGACAAATCCGCCCTGCGCGGCGTGGCCGCCAGCGCGCGCCAGTCACTGCGCGAGGGCATGACGTTTTCCGCCGCGCTGAAAAAAGCCAGCCCCAGCTTTTCCGAGCTTTATTGCAACATGGTCAAAGCGGGCGAGGCCAGCGGAACGGTCTCGAAAATCCTCAAGCGGCAGGTCGAGTTTCTCACCATGATGGGCGACCTGCAGCGGCGCGTGACCAGCGCGCTGATCTATCCGTCGGTCATTTTTTCCGCCGGCGTCGCCCTCTTGATTATCTTCATGACTTTCCTCCTGCCGCAGCTCACCGCGCTGCTCGGCAAGACCGGACAATCCCTGCCTTTCGCCACGCGCGTCCTGATCGGCACCAGCGAGTTCTTCGGCGCCTACTGGTGGGTGATCCTCATCGTGCTCGCGGCCGGCATCCTCGCTTTCCGTCACTTCACGAGCAAAGGCGAGGGGCGCGTCTGGTGGGACCGGACCAAGCTGAATCTCCCGATTTTCGGCCCGCTCCTGCGCATGCGCTTCTACGCACAATTCACGCAGACTTTGTCGACACTGCTCAACAACGACGTGTCGCTCATGCAGTCGATGCAGCTCATCCGCAACGCCACACCGAATGTGTTCCTCCAGGATTTGCTCGAGCGCGTGGCCTCGAATGTGCAGGACGGCGCCCAACTCTCCCGCGCCATCCAGCGCGTTCAATTCTTCCCGCCGACCATGATTGATATCATCCAGGTCGGCGAGACCACCGGCGACCTCGGCGCCGCGCTGGAGCGCAGTGCCAAAAGCTACGACAAACAGCTTTCCGTCGTCATCGAACGCGTCACCGCGCTCATCCAGCCGATGGTCATCCTCATGGTCGCGCTCTTCGTCGGACTCGTTGCCTATTCCATGATCACGGGTATCCTTACCACCGTATCAGGCTTGCCCAAGCGATGAGGACACCCCTCCATTACAGCCTGCTTTGCGCCGCGGCCGCCGCGCTGACCGGCTGCGCCTCGTTCGAGCAATTGCAAAATCCGCAGGCGCGCCAGGCGGCCAAGATCCGGGAACAGCACGCGGCTTTCCGCGCGCAGGAAGGATGGCGCAAGCTGACCTACCGCCATACCGATCTGCTGGCCAAGGCGACCGCCGAGAACTCCATGGTCGAAATTTCCCTCAAAGAGCAGCGCGGACTGCTTCTCGTCGACGGCGCGATCGCCATGGATTTTCCCGTAGCCACGGGCAAGGCGAGCCATCCCACGCCGAAAGGCGCCTACAAAATCATCGAGAAGAAACAGGACCACAAATCGAGTCTCTACGGACGCATTGTGTCTGGCGAAGGACAGACCGTTGTTTCGGATGCCGACACGCGAGCGCATTCCGTCCCCGAGGGTGGACGCTTTGTCGGTGCGCCCATGCCCTATTGGATGCGGTTGACCACCACCGGTGTCGGTATGCACGTCGGCTACGTGCCCGGTCGCCCAGCCTCACATGGCTGCATCCGGCTCAAGCGCGATGTGGCGGTGCAACTTTTCGATATCCTCGACCTTGGCTCGCCGGTCGCGATCGACGACGCTGCGCCCTCCGTGGGTGCGCCGGCCAAAGTGGAGAAAGTGGTTTCGGGCGAGGCGGTAACCGCCGGAACTTCGAGCTAGAAATCCCCGGCGCGCAGCGAGTCGAAGGCGCGTCCCAAATTCGCCAACACGTCGCTCGGTGTGAGCGATTCGACGGATTGTCCGCCATGGGTGACCGCGATCTCCGCAGCGCGTCCGCAGACCCAAGCTCCGATGGAAGCGGCGCGGTAGGTATCCGCACCTTGTCCGAGCAAAGCCGCGCAAACTCCGGTCAGCACATCACCCATTCCACCCGTGGCCATGCCCGGATTCCCCGTCGTGTTGTAGCGCAGAGGCTTGTCTTTCTCGGCAATGACCGTTCGTGCTCCCTTGAGCAAAAGCGTCACCGCATGCTTGTCCGTGAAATCGCGCGCCACTTTTGCCCGGTCCTTGATTTTTTTCCCGGCGAGCAGGCGCGTCATTTCGCCCGGATGCGGCGTGAGCAGACGCGGACCTTTCGCCTGATCGATATGTTGCAGTCCCGCGTGCGCAACGATGGTCAGCGCGTCGGCATCGACCACCGTGGGACAGCTCGCTTCGCGCACGACACGAAGGGTTCGTGCTTCGTTGCCGCTGCCCAGCCCGGGGCCAATCCCGATGGCGTCGACGGGGAAATTGAAAACATCGGTCAGCTTTTCGAACGGGCGCACCATGACTTCCGGCGGCATGGTTGTGGCCAGAAGATCGTACGCTTGGGGTAGCGCGCCCAACGAAACCAGCCCCGCACCTCCGCGCACCGCCCCCGCGCAGCAGAGATGCGCCGCTCCGAGAGTTCCGCGCGAACCGGCCAGCAGAACAACGCGTCCGCACATTCCTTTGTTCGTCTCGAACACTCTCGGCGGCCACTCACGTCGCAACGCCGGTGCCGTGAGCAACTCCGCATCGCTGCCCTGCACCTCGAGAAACTCACCGACTCCAAGCATACCGAGGCGTCCTACGTTGTTGATCGCGGCGTCGGATACCAATCCGGTCTTGGCGAATCCGACGGTGGCGGTGAAATCGGCCTCCACACAGGGATCACCGGGAATGCCGGTATCCGGATCCAAGCCCGAAGGGAAATCGACCGCCACGGTTTTTGCTCCGGCAGTCCGGCGCAATTCGTTCATCTCGCGGGCCAAGGAGGCGAGCGGTTCGCGCAGCGCGCCTTGTGCTCCCAGGCCGACGAGCGCATCGAGTTGCACGAGCGGACCTTCCTGCGGAGCGGACGGAGCGAACGGCCCCCGCAAAACCGATGCGTGAAAGCCTTTCAGCTTTTCGCAGGTCAGAGGGGCAACCTCATCGTGCGTGTAGGGCGTGCGGACCAGCACGCGCCATCCGACAGCAGCGAGATGCCGCGCCGCGACAAAGGCGTCTCCGGCGTTGTGACCTTTCCCCGCGTAGCAAAGGAGCAAGCCGGGCTGCGGAAAGAATTGAGTGACGAAGCGCGCAAGCTTCGCGCCCACGCCTTCCATCAGCACATCGGCGGAAATCCCGCGATCGAAAGTCCGCTTTTCAACGGAAAGCATTTGCTCGCGTGTCACCAACATGGGCGCAGTCTACGCGCCCGATGGTCCCGCGTCAGCCGGGAAACTACCCCGTGGTGCGCAAGCCGCCGGCGATGGCGTTGACCGTTTGCAAGAGGTCGATGAGCGTGTTCTCCGCCGCGTCTGGGCGGTTGTCGGCGACTTGTTGGCGCCAATCCTTGAGCAGCGATATCTGGCGGCGATGCAGGACTTCCAAGGCGCCGGCGCGGCGACCGGTGCTGCGCGCGAAACGCGGACGCCGTTCCTGTGGCGGACGACCGAAAACATTGGCGACCTCTTTCTTGGTTCGTTCGAGTTCGGCGACAATGCGGGGAAAAAATGCGGCACGCACCGAGTCCTTGGTCACCAACCCGGCATACGCCTCCATGATGTGCGCGTCCGCGCCGGAGAAACTGGTTTCGATGTTGGTCAGGACATAGCGCAAGAAGGGCCAATGCGGAATGGCGGCAGCCAAGCGGGTGGCGCCCACCGGATCTTCGCGCTGCATCCATTCGAGAGCCGAGCCGACACCGAACCATCCGGGCAAAAAGAAACGGCTTTGCGACCAGCTGAAAACCCACGGAATGGCGCGCAAGTCGGCCAAGGTGCGTGCACCGGTCCGGCGCGACGGACGCGACCCGATGCTGCTCGCTTCGAGCACATCGATGGGCGTCGCTTCGCGATAGAAATCCATGAATCCGTCCGTCTCGAGCAAATCGCGGTAGGCTTTGCGGCTGGCCTCGACAAGACGTGACATGATTTCTTCAAGATCGCTCTCCGGTGCACCGGGCGCAGGCGCGACGGAAAAACGGCAGGCGCCGGCCAAGAGCAACTCGAGGTTGAAAGTCGCCGTGACCGGGTTGGAAAATTTCTGCGAGATCGATTCGCCCTGCTCGGTGATGCGCAAATCGCCGTAGAGCGTGTCGGGCGGCAATGCCTCGAGGAAGCGGTGGGTCGGACCGGCTCCTCGGCTGATCGTGCCGCCGCGCCCGTGGAAAAAGCGCACGCGCGTGCCGCGCTCTGCGGCGCTGCGGCTGATTCCTTCCTGCGCGCGATGCAAAGCCCACTGGCTGGCGAGGATGCCGCCGTCTTTGTTGCTGTCGCTGTAGCCGATCATAACCTGCTGGCTGGGACGCAATTCACCTTCCGGTTCGGTCAAAGCACGGCCGAGTCGCTCGCCGCGTCGCGTGAGCAGGTTGCCATGCAGCCAGCGCAGGCTCGCGCGGGTCACCGGATGATCGAGGAATCCGGACATGATGCTCGGCGCATGTGTGAGGTCGTCGATCGTCTCGAAAAGCGGCACAACCGGCAGCGGACAAACAAGTCCGTAGGTTTTCCATTCGGTCAGGCCGGTCTCCTTGGCGAAAAAATAAACGGCGAGCAAATCGGAAACATTCCGCGTCATGCTGACGATGGATGCACCGACTCCCTTCGTGCCGTAACGCCGCACGTGATCGGCCAGCGCACGGTAGGTCCCGAGAACGGCAGCAGCCTCGGGGCCTGGAGCGATGCCGTTTTCGAGGAGGTTGTCCGGACGGGAAAGACGTTCGTTGAAGAAGGTCAATCGCTCTTCTTCGCTCCATGCGGAGAAATCGGTCTTGGGCGCACCGGCGGCAACGAGGATTTGTTCTATGGCGCGATCGTGGAACGCGCTGTTCTGCCGGATATCCAACGCGGCGAGGTGGAAGCCGAAAACTTCCACGATCCGCAGAAGCGGATCGACGTCCGACTCGACCAGACGACGCGCGCCGATGGCGAGCAAGCTTTCGCGTAACATGCGCAGATCGCGCTCCAATTCGGACGAATGACGGTAGGTGCCCGGGCGGTCATTCAGGATCAAACCGCCCGCGGCAGCGCCCTCTGCGATGGGCAATCGCGTGATCATGAGATTGACGAATTCCCGCCATGGTTCGCGTCCGACTTCGTGTCCCGCCTCGCGCAGAACTTCTATGAGGACGGACGGTGTTTGCTGCAGCAAAACGGAGAGGCTCATGGCCGCGCCCAATTTCTGCAACTGCCCGCGCAACATGATGAGGCCGTGCAAGCGGTAATCATCGAGGCTGTGCGCGGTGACTTCAGGCGTGACGAGCGGATGGCCGTCGCGGTCACCGCCGACCCACGTGCCGAAGCGCAACCGCGGCAGGATGCCGGGATGATTTATCTGCTGCGGATCAAGCCCCTCGGCCTCCCATGCTTCGCGCAGTCGACGATCGACGCGCCGTAATGCTTCGGGAAAGACATTGACCAAGTGGTGCAGAACACCGGCGCGCTCCATTTCGACCGTCGGCTTGTCGAGGAACATTTCGCCGGTGCGCCATAATCGTTCGAGCGCGGTTTTGATTTCTTCGCGCAATTCGTGCCGCTCGGCCGGCGTCCACATGGTGTTCTCCAACTGCACGAGCAGGAGATAAAGTTGTCGGTGCTGGTCAAGAACGGTGCGGCGCTTCGCTTCGGTGGGATGCGCGGTGAGAACCGGTTCAATGCGCAACCACGGCAGCCACGTGGTGATGTCTTCCGCCGTGTAACCGGCTTCGAGAAGTTGTTTGAGCTGCTGTCCCCACAATCCGGGCTCGGACGCGAGACCGTTGGCCGTCTCGCTGGCGCGGCGCATTTGTGTGGCTGCGTTTTCCTCCACCATGTTGAGCAGATGGAAGGCAATCGAGTAAGCGTGAGCTAAACGCGCGGGAAAATCCTCACCCTCCGGACCGGGTGTGTCCGTGCCGATCCACGGCAGGCGGCCGGCGATATCCTGCTGTCCAAGACTGACCAGCACTTCGCGGAAGCACTGCATAAGAAAATCCAGATCGGTTTCGATTTTGGCGAAACCGATGGACAGACGTTCTTCGTGCGGGAGTGCTTTCATGATGCGGACGGGCGGGATTAGTAGCAGCTGTCGTGCCTGCCACGCGAGGACGCGTTGAGAAAATCAGGCCGAAGCCTGCGTTTTTTTGCGTGCCCTATCCGCGTCCGCTGCGGACGACGACGTGCCAGTGCGCGCTGGCGTAGCGCCAGCCGGAGTAGATCGACAGGATCACGCTTGCGGCGATGAGAACTTGCCCGATGGCTACAATCCATGCGGGCCATGCGCTGATGTGCATCACTTCGCCGATCGCATCGCGCAGGAGAAAAAATCCGATCATGATCATTTGCGATGCGGTCTTGGTTTTGCCGGCGGGATCGGCGGCGAGCACGGTGCCGTGCGAGAGCGCGAGCTGACGTAATCCGGTGATGAGAAAATCGCGCGAGACAAGAACTACCGCAGCCCACGCAGGAATATCGTGCGACCATGCGAGAAGTATAAGTGCGGCGGCGATGAGCACTTTGTCGGCGAGCGGATCCATCAAGCGTCCGAAGTCGGTTTCGCATCTGAGTTTGCGCGCGATGACGCCGTCGAGGTAGTCGGAGAGGACGGCCAAAGCGAAGGCGATGGCGGCCACCGTTGCGCCCCAAGGCATCCCGCTTTCCCGCGCGGCAACAAAAAGGACGGTCAAAAAGAGGCGCAGGACGGTGAGTTGGTTGGGGAGGGTCACGGCGGGAAAAGGTCCAAGGTGGCAAAGCCCCAACAGAAGGGCAAGGGCGGCCTAACAGAAGAAAAACGGCCAAAATGGGGGTCCGGAAAAGATTTTTTGAACGTTCGTTTGACTACCCTGTCTGATATCCTACGAACTTGGAGATCCGGCCCGCAGGGGAGCCTGGAAAAAATTTTAAGATTTTTTCAAAAAGGCGGTTGACTCTGTGGAAACTTCTGGCAATCTCTCCATCCCCTTTGATGGGGACCGAACTAATCGGTTCGCGTTCTTTCCATCGGTAGCAGGGAGCAGCAAGGCCAAAACCTTCCCGCTCGTTGCGCGCCCGGAAAGAACGCACGAAGATTTTTGAAATCCTGACTCTGAAAGTAAAATCAGAGGGTAACCACAAAAATTGAATTGTGGGTTATCGTCAGCAGTTTTTTATGCGACATAAATTGGACCGCAAGGTCCGTCGTCCGTCGGTCTTAGCAACCGGCGGGAGATACTATGTCAGAATTTGGCCCCGCAAGGGTGCCAGCTAACTTT
>Ga0315902_10013160_pt1 | contig 10716 bp, 10 predicted proteins | sample LakEriMetagenome_9_FD_203523 | JGI IMG/M metagenome (GOLD analysis project Ga0315902, IMG submission 203523) | Freshwater fungal communities from buoy surface, Lake Erie, Ohio, United States - Buoy 12 MA117 | ecosystem: Environmental > Aquatic > Freshwater > Lake > Lake biofilm | place: USA...
AGCCGGGCGGATGCCGCTCGAGAACGCCTGGATGCAGCGATTCAAGCCTTCTCACAGGGGCGGCCCTTGCTGACCGACTCTGGGCGCCTGCGCATCGAGATCGACGCACTGGTTGAAAATGGCAACTCCGTACCGATCCGGGTCAAGGCCATGAGCCCGATGACCGAAACGGATCATGTGCAGCGCATTGTGATTCTGGCGCCTCGCAATCCACAGCCGCAGGTGGCACTGTTTCATTTGGGCATCCATAGCGGACGGGCCGAGGTGGCTACGCGGTTCCGAATGGCCGAATCACAGACGATTCAGGCACTGGCGCTCTTCAGTGACGGTCGCATTCATCGGGCTCAGGCCGATGTCGTGGTCACACTGGCCGCCTGCCTCGAGAACTGACATGAGTCGTGCGGTTGTCCGGGTGCCTGCACAGGTCAGGGCAGGTGAGGTGATCGAGATCACGGCCATGGTGGCCCATCCGATGGAGACCGGCTACCGAACGGGTGATGACGGTCGGATCGTGCCGCGGCATATCGTTCGTGAATTGCAGTGTGATTTCGAGGGTCAGACCGTCTTTCGGATGGAGTTCTTTCCGGCGCTCACCGCCAATCCATGGGTCGCCTTTCCCTTGAAAGCCTTGCGCAGCGGTGTCTTGACCTTCACCTGGACCGATGACCAGGGCCGTGTCGTTCGCGAGCAAGCGGATTTGCGCGTGTCCTGAGGATGGGATGGCCCACCTTGCGTTGGCAGCTGTCCCTGGCCAGAGGTCTCTCAGTGAGACTGTGCCAGGTGCTGATGGTGTTGATGGTGTTGAAGGTCGCCCCGGTATGGGCACAGAACACCGCGGGATGGGTCCGCCCCGAACCACTTCGCTCGGGCTTTGACACCATGGGCCAGGCGACCCAGGCCATGCAGCGCAACGACTCCGACAACCCAGCCTGGTTTGCGGTTCAGGAGGGAGCGCGCCTTTATCAGCAACCGGCCGGGGCGCAGCAACGATCCTGCGCGGGCTGCCATGCAGACGCACCCCAGTCCCTGCGAAGCGCGGCCACGATATATCCCCGATTCGATGCAGTCTCTGCCGCGCCCATCAATCTGTCATCCCGCATCGAGGCCTGTCGTATCCGCCATCAGCAGGCTGAGGAATGGCCGCCTGAGGATGCACGCCGGCTGGCCTTGCTGGCCTACCTCGGCTCGGTCGCACGGGGGCTTGCCCTGAACCCGGACCCTGATCCGCGCCTGCATGACGCCCGTGCTCGGGGTCAGGAGCGGTTCAGTCAGCGAATCGGACAACTCGGTTTGTCCTGCGCCGATTGCCATGATCGGCATTGGGGACAACGCCTGGGGGGAAGCGTGATTCCCCAGGGCCATCCCAATGCCTATCCGCTGTGGCGCCTGCAATGGCAGGCTGTCGGCTCCCTGCAAAGACGGATTCGGGCATGCCTGGTTGGCGTGCGCGCCCAGCCCTGGGCCTCAACCGACCCGGCCTGGGTCGAACTCGAATTGTTCCTGCAATGGCGCGGTGCCGGACTTGCAGTTGAGACTCCCGGGGTGAGGCCATGATCCCTGAGCCATCGGTTGATGAAGGCTTCATGCGACTCGCGCTCTCTGCCGCCGAGCAGGCCGGGCGGATGGGGGAGGTTCCGGTCGGAGCCGTCGTTGTGCACGAGGGCCGGGTGATTGCAGTGGCCCACAATCAGCCCATCACCGACCATGACCCCACGGCCCATGCCGAGATCCGCGCGATGCGCATGGCGGCGCGCAGTCTTGGCAACTATCGGCTGATTGGCTGCGACCTGTATGTCACGCTCGAGCCCTGTGCGATGTGTGCGGGTGCGATGCAGCATGCCCGTATCCGTCGGGTGGTCTGGGGGGCTCCCGACCCCAAGACCGGAGCCTGTGGCAGCGTGATCGATCTGTTTGCCGAGCCGCGGCTCAATCACCATGCGCAAACGACGGGCCATGTCCTGGCCCACCCCAGTGCAGACTTGCTGCGCGCATTTTTTGCAGCCAGACGAAACAAGGGCCGTCGTTCGAATGAGAACAACGGCCCTGCTGAAGAAAAGTGATTACTGGATCTTGGCTTTGGCTCGCAACTCTTTTTGCAGGTCCTGGATGCGACGACGCTCGAGTTCCTGCTGGATCTGGGGCTTGACCTGCTCCAGCGGCGGCGGCTGCACGTCACGGACATCATCCAGACGAATCACATGCCAGCCGAAGTCGGTCTTGACGGGCGCTGCGGTCAGCCCACCCTTGGTCAGCTGCTTGAGCGCCTCGGCAAAGGGCGGAACGTAGTTGTCGGCGCTCGCCCAGTCAAGGTCTCCGCCGCGCTGGGCTGAGCCTGGATCTTTCGATTTCTTGGCGAGCTCTTCGAATTTGGCGCCCTTGCCAAGCTGCTCGATGATGGACTTGGCCTCGGCCTCGGACTCCACCAGGATGTGCCGTGCGCGGTACTCCTGACCACCACCGCCGCCCTTGGCAAGCTTGTCGTATTCGGCCTTGATCTCATCGTCAGTGATCGCCTTGCTGCGCAGGTGCTCGCGAATCATTGCGCGGATCAGGATGTCCTGACGAGCACTCTCCAGCGACCGGGCAATCTCGGGGTTGCGAGTCAGCCCCTTTTTGACCGCTTCCTGGGTGAAAAGCTCGCGGGCGATCAGTTCTTCTCGAATGGCGGTGCGCAGCTCGGGCGTATCGGGACGGCCCTGCTGGGTCATTGCAGCAACGAACTCGTTGACGCGGGCCGAGGGGATGGCGGTTCCGTTCACGATCGCAGCGTTCTGGGCTGCTGCGCTGCCGAACACAAAGAGACCGATCGCCAGGGCTGCCGGACGAGCCAGGGTGTTGAGGTGGGAGATCATGGGCGGTTCCGCGTTGGTAACTGCGCCTCTTCGGGCGTCAGGGCGTGAATGACGAGTGCATGAACCCGATGGGGCATCCATGGGCGCACCGGATCATACACAAGTCGATGCCGCGCGACGGGCCTCATTCCTGCAAACACCGGACTGACCAGACGAACGGTGTAGTGCCCTGCGCCGCCGCTGGATCCGGCATGTCCCGCATGCAAATGGCTGTCATCCTGAATGTCGATCGAGGCTTCAGGAAATGCGGACATCAGGACCGCCTGGAGTTCCTCGAGACTCGGCCTGACCGGACGCGCTTCTCGGCTCTGTGGGACGGTGGAACGGTCGGTTGGGGGAGGTTCCATGGGGGCTTTCATGGGCTCAGGCATTGGGCATCCTCAGGCGTCGGGCTTCATATGTCGGCTCAGCCACAGGCCCTGGACGATGACGAAGACGATGGTCAGCCCGAGGCTGCCGAACAACTTGAAATTCACCCACGTGTCTAGGCTGAATGTGTACGCGACGACCAGATTGAGCACGCCCATCACCACGAAAAAAGCCATCCACAGCCAACTCAGCTGACGCCAAACCGCTTGCGGCAAGCTCAATTGAGAGCCCATCAAGGCCTTCATGGGTTCCTTGCCGGTCAGGATCGGCGTGAGCAGCAAGGCCAGCGCAAACGCGGCATAGAGCACCGTGGGTTTCCATTTGATGAAGGTTTCGTCGCGAAACAGCAAGGTCATGCCGCCGAACACGACGATCACGCCCAAGCTCAGCCAGTGGGTGGTTTCAATCTTCTTGGATCGCAGACGCAGCCAGGCAATCTGTCCGAGGGTGGCCAGAATCGCGATGCCCGTCGCCCAATAGATGTCGCCGAACTTGTAGGCTAGAAAGAACAGGACGATCGGAAACAGGTCGAAGAGCAGTTTCATGCAGTCGGCAAGCAGAGCGGTCGGGTCATGGGGGCGAAGTTGTGCCGGGGCACGCGCTTTAGCTCCTGATTGTATGCGCGGGTCTGCATCCTGACCGGCCCGCCTTGACGGCGGCAGGGCCTAACCGTCAGCATTTCGGGTTTTCCAGCGCTTTTACGGAGAGAGTCATGCAAGGCCTGATGATGGACATGCCGCTTCTGGTGTCGAACCTGTTGCTGCATGCCAAGCGGCATTTCCCGAGGGTCGAGATCGTTTCTCGTCGTGTGGAGGGAGATCTTCATCGCTACACCTGGGCCGACTGTGCGAGCCGCTCGGCCCGCATGGCCAATGCGCTCAGCGCTGCAGGGGTCCAGGTCGGCGACCGGATCGGCACGCTCGCCTGGAATGGCTATCGCCACATGGAGATCTACTACGCGGTGGGCGGCATGGGCGCAGTCATCCACACGATCAATCCTCGCCTGCATCCCGACCAGATCGCCTGGATTGTCAATCATGCCGAGGACCAGTATCTGGCCTTTGACATGACCTTTCTGCCGATCATCCAGGCCATTGCTTCCCGTTGCCCACAGGTCAAGGGCTGGATCGCGATGTGCGATGCCGATCGTCTGCCCGCCGACAGCGGCATTCCCAACCTGTTGTGCTACGAGACTTTGCTTGCGAGTGGCTCCGACAGCTTCGACTGGCCGCAGATTGACGAACGCTCGGCAGTGGCGCTTTGCTACACCTCAGGCACCACCGGCAATCCCAAAGGCGCGCTCTACAGCCACCGCTCGACCGTGTTGCATGCCTATGCGGCTGCGCTGCCTGATGCCATGGGATGCAGCACCCGCGACTCCATCCTGCCGGTCGTACCGATGTTCCATGTGAATGCCTGGGGCCTGCCCTATGTTTGCGCGATGGTCGGCGCGAAGATGGTCTTCCCCGGCCCGGCGCTCGATGGCAAATCGCTCTATGAACTCTTCGAGGACGAAAAGGTTACCTACTCCGCCGGCGTGCCTACGGTCTGGCAGGGCCTGCTGCAGTATGTCGAGAGCCAGAAGCTCAAGTTCTCAACCTTCCGGCGCACTGTGATCGGCGGCTCGGCCTGCCCGCCCGCCATGATCAAGACCTTTCGCGAGCAGTACGGCGTGGAGGTGATCCATGCCTGGGGCATGACCGAGATGTCGCCTCTGGGCACCTTGTCACGTCTGATGAGTCAACACCTGGACCAATCCGAAGAAGCGCAGATGAAGGTCTATGCCAAGCAGGGCAAGGCCATCTTCGGCGTGGATATGAAGATCACGGGCGATGACGGTCAGGAACTGCCTTGGGATGGCAAGACCTTCGGGGATCTGCTCGTGCGCGGCCCCTGGGTGGTCAAGAGCTATTTCAAAGGAGAGGGGGGCGATCCGCTGCGTGCTGACGCCCAAGGCCTCACCTGGTTTCCGACCGGTGACGTCGCCACGATCGATGACGACGGCTATATGCAGATCACCGATCGCAGCAAGGATGTGATCAAGTCGGGTGGCGAGTGGATCAGCACCATTGACCTGGAGAACCTGGCCATGGCGCATCCTGCCGTGGCCCAGGCGGCGGTGATCGGTGTGGCTCATCCCAAATGGGACGAGCGCCCGCTGCTGGTCGTTGTGAAAAAGCCTGGCGCCGAGGTGACCCGCGAAGCGCTCATTGCCTTTTACGAGGGCAAGATTGCCAAGTGGTGGACGCCTGACGATGTGCAGTTCGTCGAGAGCATTCCCCTGGGCGCCACCGGCAAGATGCTCAAGACCAGGCTGCGTGAACAGTTCAAGGACTACACCCTGCCTACCACCTGACCCTCCGATTCGGGTCCGCTCGGCGAGGTCTGTCGGACACCGCCCCGGTTGATCGCTCCGTCGTTGACGCAGGGTCGGCTGGCCTCAGGGCATCAGTTATAGTCCTCGCGACCGTTTCTGCAGATGCGTCGTGGGTGTGCACGTTTCATTCGGTCCAAATCCGATTTTCAGGGAGAACACATGAGCCAGGCTCATTACCGAACCGATGGCGCGATCGCCGTCATCACCATGGACAACCCCCCGGTCAATGGCCTGGGTCTGGAGTTGCGCATCGGCATTCGTGACGGCATTGCACGCGCCATGGCGGACGCAGCCGTCCAGGCCGTGGTCCTGACCGGCACGGCGCGCGCCTTTTCGGGCGGTGCCGACATCCGCGAATTCAATACGCCCAAAGCCGACGCTTCGCCTCATCTGCTCGAGGTGATCGACGTGATTGAGAACGCTGCCAAACCCGTGGTGGCTGCAATTGCAGGCCTTGCCCTCGGCGGTGGCAATGAGCTTGCGCTGGGTTGCCACTATCGGGTCGGCTCACCGGGCACGCAGATTGGCTTGCCGGAGGTCAATCTGGGCCTGCTGCCGGGCGCCGGCGGCACTCAGCGTCTTCCGCGCCTGATTGGAGCGGCCAAGGCGCTCGACATGATCGTCAGTGGCGCCCCCATCCGGGCCGAAGAGGCTGCAAAGCTGGGTTATTTCGATCGACTGATCGACGGCGATCTGGTGGCTGGCGCGATTGCGTTTGCCCGCGAGGTGGTGGCCTCGGGCGCTGCCCGGCCCCGTGTGCGCGATCGCAGTGTGGATGCAGCCTCGTTGCCCGGAGGGCCGCAGGCTTTCTTTGATGCTGCGCGTGCCCAGGTCGCCAAGACCTATGTCGGCTATCCCGCCCCCATGAAGTGCCTGGAGTGCGTCGAGGCGGCCGTCAAGAAGCCCTTTGACGAAGGCATGAAGGTCGAGCACATGCTCTTTGGTGAGCTGATCGATTCGATCACCTCCAAAGCCCTGCGCCATGCCTTCTTTGCCGAGCGCGCGGCCAGCAAGATTCCCGATGTGCCCGAAGACACGCCTCAGCGACCCATCAAGGGCGCAGCGGTGATTGGCGCCGGCACCATGGGCGGTGGCATCACCATGAACTTCATCAACGTGGGCATTCCGGTCACCCTGCTCGAAATGAAGCAGGAAGCCCTTGACCGCGGCGTGGCAACCATTCGGCGCAACTACGAAAACACCGCCAAGAAGGGCCGCATGACGCAGGAGGAGGTGGAGCAGCGCATGGCGCTCATCACCCCCACGCTGTCTTATGCCGATATCGCCCAGGCCGACATCGTGGTCGAGGCGGTCTTTGAGGACATGGACGTCAAGCAAAAGGTCTTCGAGACGCTCGATACCACCATGAAGCCGGGCGCGATTCTGGCTTCGAATACCTCGACGCTCGATGTCGACCGTATCGCGGCCTTCACCCAGCGCCCGCAGGATGTGATCGGCACACACTTCTTTTCGCCGGCGAACGTCATGCGTTTGCTTGAAATTGTGCGTGGTGCCAAGACCGGCAAGGATGTGCTGGCCACCACCATGGCGCTGTCCAAGCGCATCCGCAAGGTCGGCGTGGTGGCGGGCGTTTGCGATGGTTTCATTGGCAATCGCATGATCGAGCAGTATTCGCGTCAGGCGGGGTTCCTGCTTGAGGAGGGCTGCTCACCGCAACAGGTGGATGCGGCCGTCGAGCGCTGGGGCTTTTCAATGGGGCCGTTTCGGATGGCCGATCTGGCCGGCAACGACGTGGGCTGGTACATCCGCAAGCGCCGTTACCTCGAAAAACCCGATCTGCGCTACAGCAAAACCGCCGACCTGGTCTGCGAACTTGGCCGCTATGGCCAGAAGACCTCAGCCGGCTGGTACGACTACAAGCCGGGCGATCGCACGGCCTATCCGTCGCCCGTGGTCGAGGATCTGCTCACCAAGGAGCGGGCCCGTCTGGGCATCACGCCCCGAAAGGTGAGCGATGAGGAGATCGTCAACCGCCTGGTGCTTGCGCTGGTCAATGAAGGGGCTCAGCTGCTCGATGAAGGCATCGCGCTGCGGGCGTCTGACATCGACATCATCTACCTCACCGGCTATGGCCTCGCCCGTTTCAGGGGCGGCCCGATGTTCTATGCCGATTCACTGGGACTGCCCCAGGTGGTGAGAATCATGCAGGGCTTTGCAGCCAACCCCAATGCAGACCCCGACTTCTGGAAGCCCGCACCTCTGTTGGCCAGGCTGGCCGCTGAGGGTCGCTCGTTCAACGGATAAGCGCACACGCGATCTGCCCCCCTGTACAACGCTTTCGCGCCGCAGGTTTGCCGCGGCCATCTTCGAGGAATTTCATCATGCGTGAAGCCGTCATTGTCTCGACCGCGCGGACCGGTCTGGCCAAATCCTGGAAAGGTGCTCTCAACATGACCCATGGCGCGACCCTGGGGGGTGCCGTGGTCAAGGCCGCGCTCGAGCGGGCTCAGGTCGAAGCCGGCGAGGTCGAGGACGTGATCATGGGTTGCGCCAATCCGGAAGGCGCAACCGGCCAGAACATTGCCCGCCAGATCGCGCTGAGAGCCGGCATGCCGGTCAGTGTTTCGGGCATGACCGTCAATCGCTTCTGTTCTTCGGGCCTGCAGACCATCGCCCTGGCGGCCCAGCGGGTGATTGCGGGTGAGGGGGATGTCTATGTGGCCGGGGGGGTCGAGTCGATCTCGCTGGTGCAAAACGAGATGAACACCCAGAGTCTCATCGATCCCTGGCTGAAGGCCCACAAGTCGGAGATCTACTGGCCGATGCTGCAGACCGCCGAGTGCGTGGCCAAGCGCTACAACATTGCCCGCGAACTGCAGGATCGCTACGGTGTGCAGAGCCAGCAGCGTGCATCGGCCGCGGCGGCGGCGGGCAAGACCCGTGATGAAATCGTGCCCGTCACGGTCACGACCAAGGTCATCGACAAGCAGACCGGAACCGAGACCCTCAAGGAGGTTGTGCTCGAGCGCGACGAAGGCATCCGGGCCGACACCACCTACGAGGGCGTGTCCCAGATCCGTCCGGCGGTTGAGGGCGGCGTGATCGCGGCGGGCAACGCCAGCCAGTTCTCGGACGGTGCAGGCGCCTGCGTGGTGATGGAGCGCAGCCTGGCTGAGCGCCGTGGCCTGCAGCCGCTGGGTGTTTTTCGGGGCTTTGCGATCGCCGGTTGCGAGCCCGACGAGATGGGTATCGGTCCGATTTATGCCATCCCCAAGCTGCTCAAGCGCCATGGCCTGAAGGTGTCCGACATTGATCTCTGGGAACTCAACGAAGCCTTCGCGGTGCAGGTGCTCTACATCCGGGACCATCTGGGCATTGATAACGACAAACTCAATGTCAATGGCGGTGCCATCGCGGTCGGCCATCCCTATGGCATGTCGGGCCAGCGCCTGACCGGGCATCTGCTGATCGAAGGCAAGCGCCGCAAGGCCCGCCTCGGTGTCGTCACCATGTGCATCGGTGGTGGCATGGGGGCAGCCGGCCTGTTCGAGATCGCCTGAGTCCTTGGGCCTGGTGCCCATGGTCTGCCCGTTCACACAGACCGGGATCATTCGACCCGGCCTGCAGTTTTCCGAATTCACCTTTCTGATTCAAGGATTCTCATGACCGTCAATCAACGCATCGTTCTGGCTGCACGCCCGGACGGCAACGTCAAGCCCCAAGACTTTCGCCTGGAGTCTGTGGCGCTCGAACCGCTCGAGGACGGCCAGGTCCGGGTGCGCAATCATTACCTCTCACTCGACCCCTACATGCGGGGTGCCATGAACGAGGGCAAGTCGTATCGCGCAGCCCAGGCACTAGACGACACCATGGTGGGGGGTACGGTCGGCGAGGTGGTCGAATCCCGTAACCCGAAGTTCGCAGTGGGCGATGTGGTGGTGGGCGGCTATGGCTGGCAGCTCTACGGCCAGTCCAAAGGCGAGGGCCTGCGCAAGGTCGATACCTCGCGGGTGCCCATGCAGGCCTATCTCGGTGTGGCTGGCATGCCGGGCGTCACGGCCTGGGTGGGGCTCAACCGACTCATCCAGCCCCAGGCGGGCAACACGGTGGTGGTCTCGGCTGCATCGGGTGCGGTGGGCTCGGTGGTGGGTCAACTGGCCAAAGCCCAGGGCTGTCGGGTGGTCGGTGTGGCCGGGGGGCCTGTCAAGTGTCAGGCGGTGGTTCGCGATTACGGCTTTGATGCCTGCGTCGATTACAAGGCCGGGCGCCTGTACAAGGACCTGCAGGCCGCGGCGCCGAACGGCATCGATGGCTACTTCGAAAATGTCGGTGGCGAGGTGCTCGATGCGGTTTTGCCGCAGATGAATGCCTTTGGCCGGATCGCGGTCTGCGGACTGATCGCGGGCTACAACGGCGAGTCGATCCCGGTACAGCAGTTCCGGCATGTGCTGATCAGCCGCCTGAAAGTGCAGGGCTTCATCGTGTCTGAATTCCCGGATGCCTGGCCGCCGGCCCTCGCCGAGCTGGCCCAGGCGGTGGGCGAAGGCCGGCTGAAGTACAGCGAGACCATTTCGAAAGGCCTTGAATCTGCGCCACAGGCCTTCATCGGTCTGCTGAGGGGCGAGAATTTCGGCAAGCAGCTGGTGCAACTGGTCTAAGCTCCCACAGCACGGGCGCGTTGCGGGCCCGTGCCGAGCTGAAGCCCGACGTCGTATCGATCAATCTCAAGGAGACACCCTATGAATGCACCTCAAACATCGCTGCGCGCTCAGGTCAGCGAGCAGGAGTGGAAACTGCGTGTTGAGCTCGCCGCCGTCTACCGCCTGGTGGCGCTGTATGGCTGGGATGATCTGGTGTTCACCCATATCTCGGCACGGATTCCCGGCCCCGAGCATCACTTTTTGATCAATCCCTATGGCCTGATGTTCGAGGAAATCACCGCCTCGTCGCTCGTCAAGATCGACATGGACTGCAAGCCGCTGCATCCCACGCCCTACAAGGTCAATCCGGCCGGCTTCGTGATCCACAGCGCCATTCATGAGGTGCGTGAGGATGCCGGATGCGTGCTCCACACGCATACCCGCTCAGGGATCGGTGTGTCGGCCCAGAAGGGCGGACTTTTGCCGATCTCCCAGCAGGCCAGCACCATCATGTCTT
>Ga0315902_10013161_pt1 | contig 10716 bp, 7 predicted proteins | sample LakEriMetagenome_9_FD_203523 | JGI IMG/M metagenome (GOLD analysis project Ga0315902, IMG submission 203523) | Freshwater fungal communities from buoy surface, Lake Erie, Ohio, United States - Buoy 12 MA117 | ecosystem: Environmental > Aquatic > Freshwater > Lake > Lake biofilm | place: USA...
GGTACCAGAGCTCATTGCCACAGGGTCATAGTCGTAGTCGTAGGGTACGTGCAGCGGTTGGAGCTTCATGGCTGAGGATTGATTCCAAAGCTTCCAACTCATAGACAACCGATCCAGCATAAGCCCCTCAACCGCGGAACGTACCAAAGAGCGTTCTTGTTCTCCCATCGTAAAACGGGCCTCCGAGCCCGTTTCGTCAGTATCACGAGTGCAGTTGTTTCAGCTTGGTCTTCACCTTCGCTTGTGCATCCTTTTCCGAACACCCTTGAGCAACCAGCAATTGTTTATAGTTCCCCAACACCATCTGCATGTTCGGGTGCTCATGACCGTTTTTCTTACCGAAGGAAGAAAGGATCGCTACGGCTCTCCAAGCAAGCGGCTCGGCCTCGGCTAGTCGGTTGGTGGCCTTAAGCAATAAAGCTAGGTTGTTGAGGTCTCTAGCTACATTGGGGTGCTGGTCACCGAAGGACTGCTCGTCGATGGCAAGCGCCCGACTTATCAACGGCTCGGCCTCGGCTAACCGGTTGGTGGCCTTAAGCAAAAGAGCTAGGTTGTTGAGTGAAGTCGCTATATTCGGGTGCTCGGGACCGTAGAGCCGTTCGCCGATGGCAAGCGCCCGGCGCATCAATGGCTCGGCCTCGGCTAGCCGGTTGGTGTCTTGAAGCAATTGAGCTAGGTTGTTGAGTCGAATCGCTACATTGGGGTGCCGGTCGCCATAGGACTTCTCGTCGATGGCAAGCGCACGACGCATCAGCGGCTCGGCCTCGGCTAGCCGGTTGGTGGCCTTGAGCAAATGAGCTAGGTTGTTGAGTCGAAGCGCTACATTGGGGTGCTGGTCACCGTAGGACTGCTCGTCGATGGCAAGCGCCCGACGTATCAGCGGCTCGGCCTCACCTAGCCGGTTGGTAGCATGAAACAAATGAGCAAGGTTGTTAAGCGCGTTCGATTCCCATTCTTGAAGATTGGCGCATTCTGCTTCATTGAGGGCTTGGCGGATCTGCAATTCGGCTTCGCTCCATAGAGTCTTTTCCTCCAGCAGCGATGCGAGGCGAAGTCGCATATGGACCCGCTCTTTTGGATCGTTTAGCAAGGGGATATGATCTCGCAGAAACGAGATCTTTGCCGCGGAATAATTCTTGTAGTTGAGTTCAGAGCTCATGGCGGCAAACTGTTCCATGAACGCTTCTAAATCTCCGCTACGGTGCAACGACCATAGTTCAATCAGTTGCTCAATTTCGCCGAGGTAATCCAACGGCTCTTCTTGTGAAAACGCCCAACCTACGATCCAGCGTCCCATCGGATCAAGAGACTCTGAGCGAATCTCGGCGATCAACTCGGCTTGCCCGCTAGGATTGCTGGCTTGGGCATAACGTGATGCCAAATCGAGTTTGGCACGTATGCGTTCCGGTGGTGTACCGATATCAGAGAGCAACTCCAAGCCTGACTGAGCATTGGGGTTTGAGAAGTCTTTGCGGTACTGAAGCCTCTTTGCGTCTCGTTCCTCTTGCTTTGGATAGAATTTGGCTAAGCATTCGACGAGGATCGGTAATCGTTTTCGGAATTTTCGAGAGAGGTTCATCGCAAGCCAAAGATCGAAGAAACCTTCGTTTATCGAGTAAATGCGGGACCTTTTATCCTTAGGGTTTTGAAAGCTTTTAACGTATCCGCTTTGAGACATCCGTTTGAGCAGCGAGGAGGTTTGTTGTTCGCTGATTCGCAGTTTTTCAGAGATCCTTTTGGGGGTTTTCGGTTCGCTCTCGTCACGCATCAGAGCAAGGGTTTCAAGCAGGGCTCGTTCGCGCGGTGCTAAATCTCTGAGTCGATCTTGATAAAAGGGTGTAACGCGATCGAGCAACTTTTTGAACTGTTCGCCTACGGCGACCACCGAGTCATGGACGATCAATTCATAGAGCATGTGGGTTAAACGCGGATTGCCGGCTGTCATGTCGTGGAGAGCGGCCAGTTTGGGCCGCAGGGATTTGAAATCCTCAAGTAGGTTTGCGCGTTGTTCCCACTCGAGGTTCTTTCGAATCAGTTCAATTGCCTCCTCCTTGGTCAGGGCATCGAGCACCTGAACGTCGAAAAAGTCAAAGAACGGTTCATCGACACTGGAAATGCCTTCGAAATGAATGGGAGCCGTCGCGAGCAATTGGCAACCGTTATCGCCCATGAAAAACTTGCGCAGTGCACCGACGTCCATTCGCTCTTTCATTTGCTTTTCGAAAACATCATGAACGTTTTCAAGCATGATGAGCAAGGTTCGCTTGGTCGACTGATTGGCCTTGCGAATCGCTGGAACCAACGAGTCGATAATCGTGGCATCGTCTTGTACGGTCTCAAGTTTTTGATAGAGGGTTTCCCAGTTTTTCTCGGTGGGCAACTGGTTTGCCAATGCTTCGCATACTCTCAAAAGAAAGTCTGCAAACGAAAGTATCCGGCTTGACTCCTCTGGGAATCGGACGACGACGAATTGCGTTCGCAGTAGGTCGTCTCTTTGTATTTCATCTTCGATGAGCGAGAGAAAATGGGTTTTGCCGGTACCCCGACTTCCGATGTACAAGAAATGGTGTTTCGAATTCCGCTTCGACGACTTTCGAAGGTGCTCGAGAGCATCTTGTAGTTTCGCTTCACGCGCTACGGTAATAAAGCGGCGGTGCTCCGGGGATGTCATCCCGGCTCGAAACAAGCCCAGATAGGAGTGTTGTGGTGTGTCCTGCGGCTTGGGTGTAGGAGTTTTTTTAGCCATAGTATTTCTTCCACCACGCTTTCATAAGGCCACTTTCGAAATCGAAACGATCCTTCTTGATCTCGCCGATGTAGAAGTCGTTCATCAAATCGTGCATGATCTTATTGAACAGCAAATCCCGTTGGAACGAATGAGATTGCGTACCGATTTCTTGTTCACAAATGGTCTTAAGTGCATTCCTTGTCAGACCATTGGTCTTACTTTTGCTCAGCGAGTTTAAGATCTTGTGAGCCAAAGATGCCCTAGGCTCAGGGTAATATTTTTGAATGCGAGAATGGTAATGCTGAAGTTTGTCTTGGGCACCGATTCCAGTGATCAGGGAAAGAAAGACCTTTTCGACGCGTGTCGCGGTGATTTCTTCTTTTGATTGTTTACCGGCTCGGTAAAGCTCTTGGGTAGCCATCTGTAGGAATAGCGGGATTGGTCTTCCGAGTTTCTGTTCGACTAAGGATGGGACATCCGGATGGAACTTGATGCCTTTGCCCGAGAGCATTTTGGCGACAAACTCGCGAACTTGTTCGGGAGTCAGGATGGGTAACTTTTCGGTCGACAGGTTGTTGATCAAATCAATACCGCCTAGGTCATCTAGAGTTCCGGCGAGGTTGATCGAGCCACCGACAAGCCACCGGATATTGTCTTGTTGAGGGGGTGGAGTTTCTCGTTGCTTGCGGAACCATGCCATGAAGTCCCTGGCGTCCTGCGGTTGATCGATTTTCATATTCAAGAGCATGTCCGGCAGTTCATCAACGATGATCAGAACGGGTTTCTTACTCTTGCGGATGCGATTCAAAAGCTCTTCGGCATGAGTTTTCCAATTAGCTTTCCAGTCAGGGTCGTTTTCCCGAAGAACGATCTTTACACCTCCGGTTTCAATTTCCTTAACCTTGCCGGTCGCCGACCATGCAAGGCCCTTGAGCACCTCCCAGCTTTTGCCGGCAAGGTCACGCAAGAAGTCTGGGTGTTGTTCGTAGAAGTTCTCGATGATGGTTTGAAACAGATCGGCTGGGTGTTTGAAGTCCTGCACGTTCTGAAACACGACGAGTCGACCAGACTGGGGCCGTTCCCGCAAATGGTTCATCACGCTGGTTTTGCCTGTCCGCCTGGGGGCTGTCAGCAGAACATGTTCCGTATGGAGTTTTTCCCAGAGTTGCTCGATGAATTCATCGCGAAACCAAAGGTCCTCGGGTGGCACAATCGAACCTGTGTAGAAGTCAGCAGTCATGGTGTACACCTTTTTTGATGGATAAAAATATCCCATGTATTGTACGTCGCTTTTGGTGTACGTCAATGTTGGTGTGTAAAATACATGATCCTTCGTTTGGCGGCTGCAAACACCCTCAATCTTCCGGGTTTACAGGTTTTTTGATTTTCTCCTGGAAATACTCCAAACCCTATTGATCCGCGACCGATCTGGTGTAATACTTAGCTAGTGCACTAGTAGCGTACTCTAGCAGCGGGTGGTTTCCCATGTTTTTCTCGATCGATCCGAGCAATGGCATCGCGATCTACGAACAAATCGTTCGGCAGGTCAAGTTCGCCGTGGCCGATGGGGTGCTGATCCCAGGCCAACTACTCCCCAGCGTCCGAACGCTGAGCGTTCAATTGGCTATCAACCCAAACACGGTTGCCAAAGCCTTCCAAATTCTCCAGTCCGATGGCATCTGCGAATCGCTCCGAGGCCGAGGCCTAGCGATACGCTCCGAAGCCGTCGCACAGTGCAACCAAGCTCGCCGAAGACTCCTCGAAGAACGCCTTCGATCGGCCATCAGCGAAGCTCTCCACGGTGGACTCTCGACCAAAGAAGTCCGGCGACTGATGCTCGATCAGCTCGGTCTGCTCGATGGCAACGTCGCGACCGTCGCTTCTCCTGTCGGCTCTGCTGTCGAAGAATCAGAGCCTGCCTAAGTGCCCCATCATCCATACAACAATCGGAATTACCATCCATCGGAGGACTCTCTTATGAACGATGCGATCAAGATCAACGGAATTGAAATGCATTACCGAGGCTGCGATGCCTTGAGAGGAATCGATCTGTCGGTTGCCCCTGGGACGGTCATGGCGATCCTCGGTGAGAACGGAGCTGGAAAAACAACTCTCATCAAAATCATGACGGGCTTCCAAAGACCATCCAAGGGAACTTGCTCGATCCTTGGACTCGATCCGACGGTATCCGACCAAGCCCTCGAGCTTCGCAAACGCATCGGATACGTCTCGGACTCCCCAGCCCTTTACGATTGGATGACCATCGGCGAAATCGGCTGGTTTGCTTCGTCATTCTATCCCGACGGTTTCAAAGAACGCTATCAAGACTTCATCGCTCGCTACGATTTGCCGGCGGGGCGCAAGATCAAGCAACTGAGCAAAGGCCAGCGGTCCAAGGTGGCATTGTCACTGGCCTTGGCACACGATCCAGAACTGCTGATCCTCGATGAGCCAACCTCGGGCTTGGATCCCATCGTCCGAAGAGAGTTTCTTGAAAGCATGATCAGTGTGGCGGCCACTGGGCGAACGGTTTTTCTATCGAGCCACCAGATTTCCGAGATCGAACGCGTCGCCGATACGATCGCGATCTTGCACAAAGGCAAAGTCCAACTCGTCGGCCCATTGGCTGATCTTAAGGAATCGATCGCGTTGGTGACGGTGTCGCTAAGTGATCCACTGATCGCACTTGGTGATTTGCCCGAGCCGAGCCGGATTCTTGCGGAGATCACCGAAGGCAGGCAAAAGCAGTTGATTGTCCAAGGTGACGGTGATGAAGCGGCCGCTTACTGGCGACAGGCAACTGGGGTTCTGGGTACCCAATCCCGAAGTGCGAGTCTTGAAGAGCTTTTCGTTGCCTGCACCCGAGGTGACAGCATTTACAAACGGGTCTCTGAAGCGAGCAATCCAACAAAGATGGAGGCTGGAAGATCATGAGTAGTCAAGCGACTGCATCGATATCCAATCAAGCGTCTTGGACCAGGGCCTTGCTTTGGAAAGAGGTTCGGCAAGTCATGCCGCTGATGCTGATGGTTCTCGGGATGGGGTTTGGGATTCTGTTGCTCATCCTCATTACGGCATCTTTCAGTTCCACCAAAGGTCTCCGTTATGACAATGGGTTTTGGTTTCTGTTTCTTTCGATGCCCATGATGTACGCGACGGGTGTAGGGATCCTGCTGGTGGGCACCGAGAAGGAATCGCGTTCCATGCTGTGGATGCGAACTTTGCCCGTCGGTGCAAAGCATATCGCATGGAATAAACTGGTTGTCGCATTGGTTAGCTTGGCCGTGGTATGGTTGATCGCTTTGACTGCCTGGGCGCTTTTCGCGACGGCACTTGGAGCCCCGTTGTCTGTCGTCGGAGCCTTTTTCAATTCGAGAAACGAAACCAATGGATGGTTGCTACCCGACTATTTGATGGTGTCTGTGTTTCTATGCTTGGCAGGTTTGGCTTTCGCATGGAGATTTGAGTCCCAGATTCTCTCCCTGGTATTGCTCATCCCGGCTGCTCTTGCGATATGGTTGCCATCCTATGGAATCAGCAAATGGCTCGATGGCAGGGGCTTTGGTTTAGCGCGTCAGAGTTTTCTCGATTCGGGTGTCTACTTGGTGGGGTTAACGATCGGCAGTATCGTTGCACTTGTTTATGGATGGCGAGTCAGCCAAAAGGCGCTTTCAGCATTAGCTGCTCCATCGCAAGCCTCGGGTGCTGCGGTCTGGTCTCCTGCGATCTTCGGCCAAGCCACAGCAGGGGGGGCTCTATCCGAAGCACGATTAGCAGAGGCTTGGTCGCTCTGGCCGAGCGTCACACCACTTAGCGGAATGCTATGGCAGATGATCCGGCAAAATGGGATTTGGTGGTCCCTCATTGGATTGTTGTCCCTGATTGTATTAGGGATCGGTTCGGGCTGCGACATAAAGGGCAATACGGATCCGATCGACAACGATTGGATCCTCAAGGTTCTTTTTCCGCTCGGGTTCTTATCTGGATTGCTAGGGGTTCTTGCCTTTCAATCCGATGGGATTCAGCAGCGAGTCCGCTTCTACGCCGATCGAGGGGTGTCTCCGACGCTGCTTTGGCTAACGCGTCATTGGATTCCGGTCACGATCGTGTTGGTATTGGCAATCGCCAGATACTTATCGCTTCGATTGGCACCTTGGATGAACTCTCCGTGGATCTTCATCGATACTGCGGCGGTCCTTGGCGTTTGTTTGGCAGCCTACATCGTCGGCCAATGGGTTTCGCAGTTCATCAAGAGTCCAATTCTTTCGGCGATCGTATTGCCAGCGGTGCTTTTGACGAACCTCGCCTATTGCATCTTCACGGTCGTCGCGATGGAGGCACCTTGGTGGCTGCTGATTGCATCCTTCGCGATCACTGCATTCTCGACTTGGTGGATGATGAAGCCGTGGATGGAGCGGCGGATCGATTGGAAGTTCTACTTGCAACATAGCCTATTCTCACTTGCAGCCATGTTGATTCCGCTGATTCCTGGGCTTTGGAAGATCTGGAATCTGCCCACGATGCCCTCGGATGTTCGTGCGAATCTTCAGCAACTTGCGATGAAAGCTCCATCGTCCCAACGCATGCAAAAGTATCTGAGCAGCAACTATCTGACTTCGATTGATAAAATCGACCAAGATGCTATTCCGTTGGTGCTTAGTCGCAACGAGGAAATTCGGGAGTACCAACAAGGTCAAGTGCTCGGACAAGTTGTGGATCCTGAGTACTTGCTAGCCAATGGCGATCCTACGGACTTGCTTAAGATTTATCTTGCACAGCTTGCGAGCCTTCAAAATAGCCTCATGAGCTCGCAAGTCGATTCCAAAATGGACATGGAGGTGTCGCTACGCAAATACCGCGATGCGATGGCAGATCTCCCTAAAGTGGTTACGGGGTTGAGGGCGACGAGACGATTGCGTCTCTGTGATATTGCCGAGCAAATTGAGCTGTCGGCCTTGGGCCACTGCAAGCACTCCAAGGCGCGAGAGTGGATGGGGGCAGCTGCGTACGAATCCGTGGCGAGGTTCCTGGGTGACGATCAAGCCCGAGATGAGTCTAGACGGGTAGCGCTTGCGACGGCTTGGTGGGAACCTAAGCAAAACTTACATACGAATCGTCCTGATCTCTATTTTGGTCTAGATGGTTATCCAACGCAGTATTTCGTTGGCATGGATCGAAGAAATCAATCGCCCTCGATACCATCGAGTATGGGAGTGCTCAGAGGTCGCGATTTGTATGTCGCAGACTTGTGGAGGCTCTTGGAGTTACCCACCGGTAGCCAGCAAGCCGCTGCTCATCGTGAGCTAATTGATTCGAGAAACGCTTATGCAAGTCACACTCCAGCCGATGGGCGATTCATTGTGTTGAGTCATTACCCTTCTTTATCCCCCGCTGGAACGTGGCGAGGTGAGTGGGAAGTCCTGGCTAAAAAACTACTGACGGAGGTAAATGGCCAATGAGTAACACCCAAAAAAACGCGTTTCCCAAGTGGTTGATTGCAGCCATGGTTGCAAGCTGCCTTGCGGTCGTTGTTCTTGGATACCTTGCGAATCAATTGCTTGCTCGCGAAATCGCGATTCACCGTGAGCAGATGCGGCGGCTGCGTTTGGTAGAGACTCGGATGGGGCTACCGCCGAATCCGACCGGCCAACCAAGTCAGGTCATCGAAGCAAGCACCAATAATTCCGATGCGATCCGCAGATGGGAAGGAGTCCTAGCACAGATCAAGGATCCTTACATTGCGGCCCAGCAAACGGTACTCGCCGAGGAAATGCCACAGGTACTCCATGCCGCATCCGCAGAAGCCGATATTGTGCAGGAGGGGAGTTTTGATGCGAATGTCGTTTGGTTTCAATTTCCGGTGGGTTTAGCTCGATTTACCCTGGCCAATCGGCCACTTTTAGACGCGACTTACGATTTGGTTTCCCAGCCCTTCGACGATGCTTGGTTGGTTTCAAGAATTGGGTATGAGGATTTGTATCGACTTCGCCAATTGGTCTTATGGGACATTGCCAATTGCGTAGCATCCAAAGACAAAGAGCGATTTGTCAAGGCGTTGGAGGGTTACCATCGATTAACCAACCACTTTGGAAATCCCAATCGTGGCAACGAACTCTACACCTTGGAATGTTTATTGCATCGAGGTCTAGACGAAAAACTCATCGATGCAAAGATCGTTACGGAGTCCCTTGAGCGTGTAGCGAAAAACACGGCCATGGCAAGCAGTTTCATCGATTCCGTTAGTGGCGATCTTGACCTTCGAAGAGCGAACCTGTTCTCAGTTTTCAGCAACCAGTTTGGTGGTGGTCGGGCATTTCCAAGCATCATGGAAGCGGCCTTTGAAGAGTATTTGTACCGAAATAACTTCGGGGCTAATTTTGTCGTCGATCGGCAAAATGATCTTGGGGGTGCGCTGAGATATTTTACGCTCGCAGTGCGGGTGGCATTGCTCCAAGCAATCCAAGAGCAAGGGGGGCAGATCCAGGTGCCGAAGGACTTGCTCTCTCGATTGCAGATGCCTGCGGAGATTCAAGGAGTGATCGTTGCGAAACTCAATGGAGACCCATTGTCCACGCTATTCGAGTATGAGCAAAAGGAGCCGGGCACTGGAGTCCTGAAATTCAAGCTGCCGATCGATATAAGTTCTGGCCCTTTCCCGATTCGAACCACGTATAAAATCCAAGCGGATTGATCAGACGGATCGGACGGGCATACCTGGGGCGTTGCCCCAGGCTATGATGAGTATCGCCTTTGGCGAAAAGACCGACGTGCGCAATTGGACGATGAACGTAATGATTGGTCTATTTGGCCAACGGCCATATTCAACATAGCCAGGGGCATCGCCCCTGGTGCGTTGCCCTGGGCTATCCCATGAAGCCCCTTCGGGGCTGATCAGACAGTTTTTGCTAGCAAAAACTAGATCAGCAAAAAATTGGAAAACTCTTTTCCAAATGCTTGGACCTCGACGCTCGCTTCGCTAAACTACCGACCGGGTTGGAGCCCAACACTGTCCCCCTGTTTCACTATCGCGTCTCTACACGGAGGTAATCCCATGACCCGTATCCCTATTAGCCAAGCCGAAGAGAAAGCTCGACAACTGCAAGAGAACCTCGATCTAAGCACGGCCGAAATCGGCCTCCAAGTCCGTACGACCAACTGCTTGGAAGAAAAAGGTATCTTCACTGTCCGCCAATTGCTCCAAGCGAGCCCAGAAACCCTCCTGAGCATCGCAAATTTCGGCGATAAAACCCTTGAAGAAGTTTACCTTGCCCTGGAAAAATACGGCTACTACCGACCTTGGCGCAAACCTCGCTAATCCTACGGTGACCCCTAAGTCCTACGTATGGCTCGCCAATCTCTGCTTGCTCGTGGCACTTGCCTGTAGTCTGACAACTTTGCAGTCTACAGTTCTCGGGCAAGCAGACGATCAACTAGTCCAAGCCTTGTTGTCGAAACTTCGCTCGATCGAAAAATTCGAATCGAGCACTACCGAGCCTAACAGACCTTCTCTGCAAGCTGATTCATCGCTGGCTGATCTCCCATCACCCCAGCGCCTCGCGGAACTCCTGGAACTCGTTCTTCAGCCTACCCCCCCGACTTCAAATCGCTTCTTTATCGCGGACACTTCCTCTCGAAGCCAACTCAGACGCGAGCGACTTCGATCTGCCCTCCAGTCCGCAGGACTACTCGGCGATCTTGAGTCAATCATCGAAAGTCAAGCTTCTAGTCCATCAAGTATCGAGGCCACTCCCAACGCACAACTGCTTGATCGCAACCAGGCCCTGCTAGCGATTCTCAATACAGAAGAGAAGAACGCTCGCAAGTCCAATCCACACGCCGAAGTTGCCATTGAAGTAAAACGTTCTGCAGCAAACTTTCCATTGCTGGGCTGGGGTCCCGGAACTTATCAATCCGCACGCAGCACCCATTTTGCGATCGCTTCACAAGCAGGCGAAAAAGTAACCGCCGAAGTGGCTCAAGCATGCGAA
>Ga0315902_10013165_pt1 | contig 10715 bp, 6 predicted proteins | sample LakEriMetagenome_9_FD_203523 | JGI IMG/M metagenome (GOLD analysis project Ga0315902, IMG submission 203523) | Freshwater fungal communities from buoy surface, Lake Erie, Ohio, United States - Buoy 12 MA117 | ecosystem: Environmental > Aquatic > Freshwater > Lake > Lake biofilm | place: USA...
CACGCAGGAAGACGCCAACGCCGTCGTAGTCTAGCACGCAGGACCGCCTCCACAACAGGACGACTGTACAGGAAGAGATCTCGCAATCATCGAAAAACCACTAAAAAACCCACGAGGAAGAAGCCCTTTCCTTTACTTTCCATTACCAGGAAACATCGCAATTCAATCGTCGAAATTCAAACGTCGCACCAGGGCAAATACGATCGATCGACCCGTTGCACCGGTGCATGAATTGCCGCGATCATCCCTGAGAAACGCGATTGGTGGCTATAAAGTTGGATGGCTGCAACGCAAATGGAATCGACGATTCCCAGGCCACACTTTATCCTGAGTGTTACGATTTGATTACTCCTGAAGCCTTATTGGTCAACCAACTCTATTGGCATCAGCATTTACATCCCGACCTTTTTCAGTTTGCAAACCATGAAAGCTTTGGTCAAACATCATCGCGGTATCGGCCTCCAACTCCAAGACGTTCCTTTTCCCGAAATCGGCATCAACGACTGTTTGATCCGAGTCGAAAAAACTGGAATCTGTGGGACGGACCTCCACATCTACAATTGGGATGCTTGGGCACAAAAAACGATTCCCGTCCCAATGGTTGTCGGCCATGAGTTCGTCGGTGAAATCGTCGAAGTCGGCTCGAACGTGAAGGACTTCTTTCCAGGCGAGATCGTCTCCGGTGAAGGCCACGTCGTGTGCGGACGATGCCGCAACTGCTTGGCCGGTCGCCGCCATCTCTGCAAGGATACGTCCGGTATCGGTGTCAACCGCACCGGTGCCTTCGCCGAATACATCGCCTTACCCATGACTAATGTTTGGCACCACCATGCCGGAATCGATCGCGACACAGCGTCAATCTTCGATCCGCTGGGCAATGCAGTTCACACGGCGCTCAGCTTCGATTGCCTCGGTGAAGACGTGTTGATTACCGGCGCAGGTCCGATCGGCCTTATGGCAACCGCCGTTGTTCGCCATGCGGGAGCCCGCAACATCGTCGTTTCCGATCTGAACCCTTACCGTTTGGAACTCGCGCGAAAGATGGGAGCAACGGTCGCGGTCGATCCTCGCACCGAGTCGATCGCAGACGTCCAAAAACGTCTTCATATGAAAGAGGGCTTTGATGTTGGACTCGAAATGTCCGGATCTCCTGCCGCACTTCGATCGATGATCGATGCCATGTGCCACGGTGGTAAAATTGCCATCCTCGGAATTCCATCCGAACCTATCTCGATCGATTGGAACACGGTGGTTTTCAATATGCTTACCATCAAGGGAATCTACGGCCGCGAAATGTATGAAACGTGGTACAAAATGACGGTCATGCTCGAAAGCGGCCTGGATATTTCACCCGTGATCACCCACCGATTCCATTACACCGAGTTCGAAAAAGGTTTCGAGGTAATGCAACAAGGCCAATCGGGCAAGGTTATACTGAGCTGGAGTTAACGCGATCGCCGATCGCCCACCCTCCTGACTTCCTCGCACCCGGAGCTCAGTTTTCGGATGCTCGATCCCTCCTCAGTTCGGATTCGCCAGCACTCGTCAGTCCGTCGATACAAATCGGCTTACCGATTTGTGGTCGATCTATTGGCGGTCGAACGATTGGCGGTCGAACGATTGGCGGTCGACCTGTTTAGCTCGACCGCGCAGCGCTGTGCATTCGCCGCCTTGCTCGTATTCGCGGCTATCGTTCCTCTGCGGGCCGATGATCGACTCAAGCATTTTGAGTCCAAGATACGGCCGCTCCTGGAACGAAATTGCCTGGAGTGCCATGGCGACAAAGAACCCAAGGGAGGCCTGCGATTAACCGACCGCGCCGGTTGGTCCAATGCGGGAGTCATTGAACCAGGCCGTCCCAACGTCAGCACTATCGTCGCCGTGCTCCGGGATCCAGACCCGGACGTTCGCATGCCTCCGCCGAGCTCGGGAAATAAACTTTCGGAACGGGAGATCGCAGACATCGAAACCTGGATCGCTGATGGCGCAATCGATCCCAGGGAAAATCCCGCCGATGGTGTCCCTGCTTCGATGGGCCCCAAAAAACGAAACCGCAATTTTGAAATCACCCCAGACGACGAATCTTATTGGGCCTTCCAACCGATCCGCTCGCCCAGCTTCACCGACTCGGACGCCGCACTCTCCGCCAGTCAGAAGATTGACTTGCTCATTCGAAGGCACTTGCAATCAACCCAGGTTGCCGATGGGACAGCCCCTGCATCAGCCGCCCCAGCGTTAGCCTCGCCTCGCGAACAAATCCGTCGGGCAACCTTGGATCTGTGGGGAATCCCTCCGAGCCCAGAGGCAGTTCGGGCGTTTGAAAATTCGCCGACGATCCAAGCGTGGGATCAAACACTCGATATGCTCCTACAATCAAAGCAGCACGGCATGCGTTGGGGAAGGTACTGGTTGGATTGGGTTCGATACGCGGAAACGAATGGGTACGAACGGGACGGACCGAAGCCTCATGCGTGGAGGTATCGCGACTATGTGATCGATGCCTTCCATCGCGACAAACCTTATGACCAATTCATTATCGAGCAACTGGCCGGCGATGAATGGGCTCTTGAGCAGGGTTGGAATGAAACCAACGAGCGCGACGCCTGGCGACAAGCGATCATCGCAACCGGATTCTATCGATTGCACTTGTGGGATGACGAACCGGATGACTCGGACGCATCCGAATTCGATGACGCGGATGACATCATGGTCACCATCGGCAGCGCTTTTCTAGGCCTAACGGTTGGATGCGCGCGCTGCCACGATCACAAATTCGATCCGATCAGCCAGCGGGATTACTACTCGATGCTCACGTTCCTCCGCGGGATCGATCCCTACGGGCTTTCCAAAAAAGGGGGCGGTGGTCGAGGTACCGGTCGCATTCAACGATACCTTGTCTCCGAAGAAGCTAGCAGCGCCTGGGAAAATGATCGCCAGCAACGAATCGCTTCGTTGCAGAGCAAATTGGATAACGCGACCGACCCGGCGGTCAGGCTCGGACTCGAGGGTGAAATCAAATCCCAGAGGGATGCCGTCCCACCCTTCGATGCAGCCCTCTCTGTTACGGAAATCGGCAATCAACCGAAACCAACGTTTATCCTGCACCGGGGTGATGTCCATGCGCCTCGCGAACAAGTCTCACCGGAGGTTCCGCAGATACTCAAACGCCGGCTCGCTATCGATAGCCCCATGCCCACCTTCCCCAAGTCATCTGGGTTGAGGCTGCAATTTGCTCGATGGGTTGCCAGCCCAAACCATCCCCTTACAGCCAGGGTTATCGTCAATCGAATTTGGCAACGCCATTTCGGGATCGGCATCGTCCCCACCTGCGACGATTTCGGTCGCACCGGGGCCGTGCCCACCAATCCGGATCTCCTCGACTTCCTCGCAACCGAACTCATCGCATCCAACTGGTCGATCCATCACATGCATCGCATCATTATGCGGACGGATGCCTACCGCAGTCCATCGGAACCCACCGACCCCATGAGCCAAGCCCTCGATCCAGATGGCTCTCTCTTCTCAAGGCAACAAATCCGGCGACTCGATGCCGAGGCCATCCGTGATTCGATGTTGGCGATCGCCGGCAATATGGGAGCGAAAGACTCAGGACCCAGCGTTTACCCCACTCTGACGCAAGAGGTTCGCGACTCGGCCAACCCCGTGTCGCTCTCGCAATGGAACGACAGTCCGGTCGACCAACAGAATTGCCGAAGCGTTTTCCTAGCTGTGAAGCGATCCCTCAAGATTCCCTTTCTCGAATCGTTGGATTTCGCCAACAGTTCGTCACCCGCCGGCATTCGATCGGTCACCACGACTGCGCCGCAGGCCCTTCTGCTCCTCAACGATCCATGGGTTCATCAACAAGCTAAACTGCTATCCGATCGTGTCCGACGCGAAGCAGGCATAGAGTTCGCGCCGCGTTTGGAGCGATTGTGGCAATTGGCATACCAACGATCGCCATCTCGCGCTGAAATCGAAGCTTGCCAGTCGTTGCTCGAGGATCAGTCCGTGGGAAGCAATGCGGAAGGATTCATCGCCGACTCCGCATGGGAAAGCCTTTGCCGAGCGGTTCTCAACAGCAACGAATTCCTCTACGTCGATTGAGCGCTCCACCATGAACCCCTCCGAACATCGACCACTTTCGCGACGACACTTCTGCACCAGTACCGGAGCGGGTTTCGGATCGCTCGCTCTGATGAACCTGCTTTCGCAAGAACGATTGCTGGGGGATGATTCGAAGCTGTCCCACGCGATCGAAAAGAACCCGATGGCTCCAAAAGCCCCGATCCTGCCTACCAAGGCAAAGTCGGTGATCTTCCTGTTCATGTTCGGTGGTCCTTCGCAAGTCGACTTGTTCGACTACAAGCCTGAACTGCAGGCCCGCGATGGCCAATCGATTGAGAATGAGTTTCGTCGAGGTACCAAGACCAAGGCGGTTCTGCAAGCGAGCCGACGGAGCTTCCAGCAGTACGGCGAATCGGGATTATGGTGCTCAGATGCATTCCCAAGCATCGCCAAACATATGGACAAACTCGCGGTGATTAAGTCACTGCAAAGCGATTCGTTCGCCCATGGCAGTGCGCTGCTCCAAGTCAATTGCGGCCGTATCTTGCAAGGGCATCCGTCGGTTGGATCCTGGGTTACCTACGGACTCGGTTCCGAGAACCAGAACTTGCCTGGGTATGTCGTCATGCTCGATCCTCGCGGTGGGCCGACGAGCGGTTCTCCAAACTGGTCCAGCGGTTACATGCCCGCGGCCTACCAAGGAACATTGATTCGGACCTCGAATCAACCGATCTTGAATCTTCAGCCCGCCGACGGAATCTCCCGCCCCGCGCAACGTCGCGAGATCGATGCTATCAACCAACTCAACCGAATTCACCAGCAATCGCGCACGGAGGTGTCGGAGCTTTCGGCTCGCATCGCGAGTTACGAATTGGCTTTCCAATTGCAAATGGCGGCTCCCGAGGCGCTGGACCTGAGCCAAGAAACGGCTGAGACGTTGGATATGTATGGGATCAACGAACCCAAGCCTGATTGGCATTCTCTCGCGTTGGGACCGAGCACCTTCGGCCGGCAATGCTTGATCGCCCGTCGTATGGTAGAACGCGGGGTTCGCTTTATTCAGATTTACTCTGGTGGTGGAAACGCTGGGGGCCAAAACACATGGGATGGACACCATGGCATCGAGGAGAATTTGCGATTGCATTGCCCGGAGGTCGATCGCCCGATCGCGGCCCTTCTCGAAGATCTCCAGAGACGGGGATTGCTCGAGAGCACGCTCGTGGTGTGGGGTGGCGAGTTCGGGCGCATGCCTGTCTCCGAAACGTTCAACACCGGTGGTAAACCCGGAGGACGAGACCACAACCCGAAAGGCTTCACCTATTGGCTAGCGGGTGCAGGAGTCAAGGGTGGAACAAGCTACGGGGCCACCGATGAAATCGGAGAGAATGCGGTCGAAAACCCCAGACATCTCCGGGACCTTCATGCGACGATCCTACGATTGATGGGCTTGGATCATCGCCGACTAACCTACTTTCATGGCGGACTTGACGAAAAACTGACGGGAGTCGTGGAATCGTCACCGATCTTCGAAGTCATCGCATAACTGCCTCGCTCTCGATGATGGAATGCCGTCGAGAAATCCGTTAAACTGCTCGCAGCGTCGTTTTCATTTGGCCAATTTTTCTCTCAGCGATTCCTTTCACTAGGCAATCACAATCGAGGTATTATCTCCATGCTGTTTTCGTTTATGGCAATGTGCTTCCTCATGTCTGCAGACGACAAGACGGAAATTACTGCAGATTTTATTCCAAGCGGTATCACCCGACGCATGGGTGGCTATCGTCCTATCCAAAGTCAAATGGACCAAGAGGAAGGCATCGTCAAGGTTAAGCCAGAGGAACTTGCGAATCCCAAATACGGCTTCATCACGCTTGATAAAACCAAGTGGGCTTATGTGATCGATGAACCCGAAGAAGGGGACGCAAAGCTTTACATCGACGCCAACCGCGACGGCGATTTGACAAACGACCCCGAAGTCCAATGGATCGCAAAGCCGTCGGGCGAGTACACCATGCACGATGGCTCGGCAAAACTGCAACTTGAGAACGGGGAATTGGGACAGATCAACATGTACCGATTCGACCCTAAAGATGCTCGACGCCCCCAACTGAAGAATGTCCTACTCTTCTATTCGGACTTTGGATACGAATACACGATCCGACTGGACGACGAAGAGTTCAAAACGGCCACCTCGGGATCCCTCGAAGACAAATTCTCGCTATGGCTCGACCGAAACCACGATGGTCGTCCTAGTCGCAACTATGAAATGGTGACCAGCAACAAGCCTTTCAACTTCACGGGCACGACCTATGTTATCTCGTCGGAAAACGGCAAGATGTACATCGAAAAGTCAGCCGAGCAGGTCGAACAGTTGCCTCCTCCTCCCGATCTTCGACTAGGAAAACAATCCCTTCGATTCGCGGCAAAAACCACCGATGGAGAAGAGTTGCAATTCCCATCTTCGTATGCCGGCAAAGTGGTCATGCTCGACTTCTGGGCAACTTGGTGCGGTCCATGCATCGGCGAGATCCCACATATGAAGGAAGCGTATGCGGAATGGCATGACAAAGGCTTCGAAATTCTAGGCATCAACTTTGACTCGGAAAACATGGAAGAAAAGCTTGCCGAATTCCTGAAGGACAAAGAACTGCCGTGGGCACAGATTTACGAGGGCAAGGGATGGGAAACCACGATCGGTAAACAACACGACGTCAGCGGGATCCCCTTTGTGCTTCTTGTCGACGGCGACTCTGGAGAAATCCTAGGTACCTCGTCGGAACTTCGCGGCCCAGGGCTGACCAAGTTCATCGGCCAAGCGATCGAAAAGAAAGCGGACGCCGGCAAGAAGTAATACGCCGTGTGATGGCATCGTATTCCGCGCTAAAACGCCACCACCAGTTCCATCGGTAGCAACCGTTGGAACTGGTTCGGCTTGCTTACTTTACTAGCTCATCAAACCAAGGCTTGATCTTCAACAACGACATCACGTAGTTACCTCGATGATCGGCTCGAGGACCATTGAGGATGGCAACCGTGTTCGCCCCCAACAACTGATGAGCTTGAGCCGTGGATTGAGGAATCGATTGCGGAATCGCTTCATCCGCATCGCCGTAATAGATTCGCAGCGGCGTCTCACAACGCCATTGATATGCCTCTGCCTTGTTCAAGGCTTGCCAAAACGGTTGCTGAATAAACCGTCCACCTTCGAGGAACTCTTTGCGGAATACTTCAGCGGTTGTGCGAGGTAACTTGGAAGCATATTCGCTGTAATTAATCTTGAACTCGAAAAACTCCTTAGCCGCCGCGCGATACTCAGGACGGATCGCTTCTTCGGTCAATCCTGGCATCCCCCAATAATGCTCTGCGGCATGCAACAAGTTGGTGGCGCAGGCTGGCAACCAAATGGCATCGGTCGACTGCGGATTATTCATCCAACGATCCACCATTAAGAGCATATTGCCACCGGAACTTGAAAGACTAGCCCCCTGGACCGAAATCCCCTCCATCTCCAATCGCCTGAGGAAGGCCAATGTAGAGTAGCCTCCTTGCGACCAACCGTTTAACAAGAGAGGTCCATGCGCAACATCGAGAGAATGCAGAACCTGCTGGGACGCCTTCAACATGTCCAAACACGCTTGCTCGGTACTCTCCCGCATGAGATATGAATTAGGTTCCTGATTATCCCCCAATCCAAAATAATCCGCTGATATCACGATGTAACCTTGGCTGCCAAACTGCGCGAGCATCAATTTGGTCTCCATCGAATTGTCAGGGGATGATGGGCATTCGTATCGACCAAAGATCGTACCGTGTTGATAGGAAACGATCGGCAAAGGACCAGCCTTGGTGATCGGCACAGCAATCAACCCAGTCGCCATAGTCGGCGCATTCCCCTTTTCTGGGATCCTCGATGGATAGGAAACCTTGTACAGACGCACTGCGAACTTAGGGGCAGCCAGCTTCCCTGCGTAATGAATCGGCTCCAGGGTCGAACCATCCATGAAAGCGGCTAACTCCGTGGTGATAACCTTTCCAAGTTTCCCGCTATCCCAGGTTCCAATCGACTGATACATGACGCCGGAATCGAGTGCGACCCACTCTTCTGCAGCGGTCCCTTCACGAAAACACATACTCCAACAGAGGCAATAAAAAACGAACCCAATGGTCTTGCGTCGATGCATCGTGAGCTTCTCCGTGGGAATAGTTCCTGCGTGAAATTTGCAACTAGAATAGGGATTAATTCCTCGAACTGTACTCTCAATCCTACCTGGCCGGTGTTGGTCGCTGTTGATTTATCAAACGTGAGCAACCGGCTGCAAGCAATTCCGCTGATGATTTATGCAAGCAGTTCCCGGACCACACGGGCCGGACGGTTCGCGGTGATGATCTGCTTGGTATTGTTATACGGATAAGTGACTTTTTCATATTCCAAGCCAAACAAATGCATGATGGTCGCTTGGAAGTCGTTTGGGGTAACGATGTTTTCGACCGCTTTGTGACCAAACTCGTCGGTCTTTCCATAGGCCATCCCACCGCGCACTCCTCCTCCCGCCAGCCACACGCTGAAACCTTGGCCGTTATGATCTCGACCCGCTTTCTCAGGACTACCGTGATCTTGCGTGACCGGTAAGCGTCCGATCTCACCTCCCCAATGGACCACGGTCGAGTCGAGCAGCCCCCGTTGCTTCAAATCGGCGATCAATCCCGCAGCCGGCTTGTCGGTCTTTCGGCAAATCGCAGGCAAGTTCTTTTGAATCCCTTCGTGATTATCCCAAGGCTGCCCAGCGTGGAACAATTGAACAAACCGAACACCGCGTTCGACGAGACGCCGCGCCAACAAGCATCGAGTACCGTACTCCCGGGTCTCCGGATCATCGATGCCGTACATCTTGAGAGTCCCCTCGGTTTCTTTCGAAATGTCCAACGCGTCCGTTGCAGCCAATTGCATCCTGGCCGCCAACTCGTAGCTTGCCATGCGAGCATCCAGCTCCGACTCACCCGGGTGAGCATAGGCATGCCTGCGATTGATCTCGCGCAGCAATTCCAAGTTCTGTTGTTGCATCTCTCCAGCCAAATGCGACGGGGGTTGCAGGTTGAAAATTCTAGGTTCTTTCGGTCGCAGAACAGTACCTTGGAATAACGCCGGCATGAACCCATTGGACCAATTTGTCACCCCATCGACAGGATGCCCACCCGGATCGCTAAGCACCATGTAGGCTGGCAATTCCTGCGATTCACTTCCGAGCGCATAGGTTAACCAGGAACCCATCGTAGGCCGTCCTAGGATTCCAGGTATTCCTCCGTGAAAGTACCGTATTGAAACCTCGTGGCCATTGGCACCAGTATGCATACTCCGTATCAAGCACAAGTCATCCACAACTCCAGCCGTGTGGGGAAGCAACTCAGATAACTCGGTTCCGCACTTTCCGCGCGGGGCAAAAGCAAACGGGCTCCCCAACAACTTCTTGCTGGCTTGATTGACGAACGAAAAGTGCACATCTCCTTGGTAATCAGTCCCGCTATACTTGGTCAATTCAGGTTTGGGATCGGTCAAGTCCATATGCGATGGACCGCCGTGCTGGAACAAAGAGATCATCGCTTTCGCCCGAGGCGCAAAATGGGTTGGCCGAGGAAGCAAATCTCGATGCGGTTTATCTTTCAAGACCGGCGGTTCCGCCCGGAGTGGATCCTGGGCGAGCATGTGCTGCAACGCAATCGCACCTATCCCCATCCCAAATTGCTGTAGCCATTGCCGGCGAGCAAATAATGAGCGGTCGTTCCAGTCTTGCTTTGGATTCATTGGGCATCAATGCTCGTAGAGAAAGGCTCGTAGAGTAAGGTTAAGGTGTTTTGAGATTGGGGTTCAGTCGCGATCAACGTCGAACACGTCGCGATCGATCGCCGGGATTAGGTGCTAGCATCGCTCTTTAGTCAACGTACAAAAACTCATTGGAGTTCAGGAGCATTTGACACACATTAATTACCACTTGGCGACTCGCGTTAACCCCCTGGCTGAGCCGCTGCGGCTCGCGATGGATCAACTCCAATTGCCTGGGCACAAATTGACCGATCGCATGCAATTCATCCTGACTTGGGGGTCGCTTTAATAACAACTGCCAAGCTACGATGATTTGAGTGCTAATTGACGAGTAATCCTCTTGCTGAAGCTGAAAACCGACCGACGAGTCGAAGAGCACTACTTTGCTCGGTGCATCCACAGCTCCCGATCCGCTTGCCGAAGCCGATAATGGATGAAAAGCTATCTGTATCGGCCATTGGAACGAATCCGAAGTCTCATGCTCACCACATTCAAGGACGAAATCGATCGTATCCCCTTCTTCGACGGCAATACTATCAACGGCTGTCGCGACCGTACCTGCTTTCGCCGTCCACCGTCCGGAAGAACCATGCTTGGAGACGATCGTACCAATGACGCCATCCCCATTTTCGCTTCCATGAGACAGCGATCCAGTGACCTTTATCACCCCGGAATTGGGTGCAATCCAACGACGGATTGCAGGGTACGAAGGGTTTCCTGGGTGCCCTCCCGTGGCCGTTAAAAACACCCACCCAAAGTTTGCATCGGGGACTTGCGCGCCGGCATGACGGCGTCCCTCCGAGGTCGATACAAACTCCATGAATTCTTC
>Ga0315902_10013174_pt1 | contig 10710 bp, 6 predicted proteins | sample LakEriMetagenome_9_FD_203523 | JGI IMG/M metagenome (GOLD analysis project Ga0315902, IMG submission 203523) | Freshwater fungal communities from buoy surface, Lake Erie, Ohio, United States - Buoy 12 MA117 | ecosystem: Environmental > Aquatic > Freshwater > Lake > Lake biofilm | place: USA...
GTTGCTGAATAGGCATAGGTATCAAGATTAAGCATCCAGATATCAGTTGAAACTCCTAGACCTGGCTCAAAGCCAATTCGATCATCAGGATTAGGGCTATCTATAAAGCTTGGTGATGGTGGATCTGTTCTATAGATAACTAGCCCTGGGTTATAAGAAAGACCTGCTTTAGGCCTTCTATATTCAATCCAATAGGTTGATTTTCCATCTCTGATAAATACTGCTCTTGCGCCGCCATAGATATCTGAAGCGCTTAGCTCAATAGATTCATTGAGCCAGGATTGCTTCACCTCATCTTTTTCAAGAAGCCCCATCCGCCATTGATGATAAGTAGAAAGAGGCGAGGTAGTGGAAACATTTCCCATCACATCAATACTTCCGCCATATTCAACTGCCTTACAGCTCCTGCTCCAGGCTCCATCACTTGCTCCGCTATCACACCTTAGAAGGTTTGAATGTCCTAGCCCTAGTGAGTGGCCAAGTTCATGGGTGATGACAAAGGCGCTAGCGGTGTTATGCAGAACCATAACTCCGCCCTTGCTATCAAAACTTCCTACACTTGCTCGTCCACTCCAGATACATCCAGCCTCAGGAGTGAGAATGATGAGATATCTATCTCTCCAATCAGTAAGTCCAAGCTGTTTATAGACCTCATCGCGGATAGAGTTCATAAAGCCAGTGAAATCAACTCGATCACATAACATCGCACTTGTTAGCCGAATTGGACTCTCTAGAGTTCTGCCATGAGCAAAAGTAACGCTGCGATCTCTACTATCTCCTTCAAGAGATGTAAAAGATCTCCAATTAGGAGTTACTTGGCTCTGAATTGAATTAACAATATCTGCTGAAGATACTTCAGAGGTTTTTGCTCCACTCCAAGTAATCTGGGCAACATCGAGATATCTAGTATCGCTACCTTGCGCTGCAGGAGCTAGCCCAATTACTAGTAGTAGCGAGAGTATTAAACTATTTAGGCGCAGCCTCACCGGCTCAGTATCTCGTCAAATAATGATAGGTGCGAGTTAATCAATTTCTCAGGAGAGAACTCAGCCTTAGCTCTCATCTTTGCCCGCTGGCCAAGTGCTTTTAATTCAATATTCTCTAAGGTTAGCTCTCTAACCTTCTGGATATAGGCAGCTCCAAAGCGATCAAATACATACCCGCTCTGTCCATCAGCAACTACCTCAGCTACTGATCCCACATCTACTGCCACTACTGGAATGCCAGCAAGCTGCGCCTCGATTAGAGCAACCGGCATCCCTTCATTCTCACTTGTTGAGAGGGCAAGATCTGCAACTGCCCAGATCTTGCTAGCTTCTTGCCATCCAAGAACTGTTAAATTCTTTGGCGCATCTCTTTTAACTTCCTCCAATAAATCTCCACCACCTGCGAGTAAGAAGCGAGCTTCAGGGATTGCTCTTGCAATCTCAATTACTCGAAGTGGAGCTTTAACTGCAGTCACCCTTGCCATCCAGACCAGAATCGGTCTTACCTCTTCTTCAATGCCAAGTGACCTACGAGCTGACTCTCTTTGCTCAAGCTCTATCTCTCTAACCCCAGGGGCAATAGAGTGATACTGAGTTACTTTGCCAACCCTCTTTTCAAGAAGCTCCTTAGCAACTCTTTTCCCTACTGTTACTAAGACTCTAGTGCGCTTGGCTAATACTCTTTCAATAAGAATTACTATCTTTGATTTAAAACCTTTAAGTTCAGGTTCACTCAATAGGTGGCCATGGAAGGCATGGATCTTTGGGATGCTATTTTTTATACTTCTTGAAAGTAGCCCTGCCTTAAAAGTATGTGAATAGATCAGATCAGGCTTGTACTCATCAATTACTCTCTTTAGCTCGCCTCTGGCCTTAAGGTCAGCAGAGAGTGAGACTTTTCGCCCCATAGCTGCAATTCTTACTATCGGAAGCTCTTTAGTATTTGAATCTTCAACCTCTGCTCCCTGAACATGGCCGGTTGCGATGAGTAGTTCGTATTTTGAGCCTTTTAAGCCTCTTACTAGCTCTGTTATATATTGCGCTGTTCCACCGACATTTAATCGAGCGATAACGATTAGTACCTTAGGCATTTAAGTAGGCATCTACTACAGAATCTACATCTCCATATTTAATAGCCCTGCCATGATCAATCCATAGCGCCTTATGGGCCATCTCTTTAACAGCCTTTAGATCATGGGTGACTAAAACTGCCGCTGAATTAGAGCTGATTAGCTCCTTCATCTTTAGCTTTGATTTCTCCTGAAACTCAGCATCTCCAACGCTTAATACCTCATCAATCAGAATAAGATCAGAGACGATATCTGTTGCAATAGCAAATGCCAGGCGGGCCACCATCCCAGATGAATAGGTTCTAAGCGGCAGATTAATTGATTCATCAAGGCCTGCCCATGCTGAGATTTCTGAAGCTCTCTGCCTCATCTGCTTCGGAGTGCGCCCTAGGAGAGTGCCATAGAGAACAATATTTTCTATTCCATTTAATTCGCCATTAAATCCTGCTCCAAGCTCAATCATTGGGGAGACATTTCCTCGCACAATCACGCGGCCCTTAGTCGGAGGAAGAACTCTTGCAAGCATCTTTAATAGCGTTGATTTGCCAGCGCCATTTCGTCCAATAATTGCTAGCACCTCACCTGGATTAAGGCTGAAAGTGAGACTTTGTATCGCCTTGACCTCAACATCATGGGATTGTCTTTTTATAGATTGAATCACCGTCTCTTTAAGGGTGGGTGATGCGCCTTGTCTAATCATGTATGAAACTGAGGCATCAATTAACTCAATAACTGGGCTACTACTCACATCATCACCACAGTTCTTGGCCATGCTTTAGCAAAGGATCTAATGCCCATAATCAAAATAAAGGCAGAAAAGCCCCCCATATAGGCCCAATCAGCCCATGTAGCGCTACCGGTGTTGGAAAAGACATATCTAAAGACATCTAGAAATGAGGTTAAAGGATTGGCATTTACTACCGCCAACATAGTCTCACCTAGGATCTCTTTAGGATAGAAGATCGGTGATAGATACATCATAAATGAAATGAGAATGGCAAAAATACTTCTTGTATCGTCATATCTAACATAGGCAATTGAAACTAGTAGCCCAAGGCCTGTGACATACATCAGCATCGAAAAAATAACTAAAATAGTTGCTGGAAAGAAAAGTGAGATGCCATCTCCAGTAATAAGTGAGATAAAGGCAAGAGCAAATAAGCCAAAGCAGAAATTAACTGCATTTGAAACAGCTCCAGCAAAGGCAAAGACTTGAGGAGGGACATAGATCTTCATCAATATTCCAGAACCAAGAGCAATTGAATCTGCAGCTTGATTAAATCCTTGGATAAAGAAGGTGATTAGCAAGACTCCTGCTAGTAGATAGGGAGCGAATTGTGTCCCATCAGGAAGCTTTGTGCTAAAGATATTAATAAATACAAACCAGAGAACTAGAGATGTAAGTAAAGGATTGAGAAGAGTCCAGAGCAGGCCTAGTAGTGATCTCTTATAGCGTACAGCGATATCGCGTTTAACTAGGAGAATAATTAGCTCTCGATAATCCCAGAAGGCTTTAAAGGTATCGGCAAATACTTTTCCCCGTGCTTGGGAGTCATAGATCTCTTTACTCATAGAAATTTCTGCCATCCAGTGTTGGGAGTAGTGCTTAAATCAATGACAATACTCTGACTATTCTTCCATGTGCTGTAATCAACTCCAGAGTGGGCAGTTGCAATGATTCCAAGATCTACCGCCTCTAATTTCCTTGATTTCTCGCCATTACAGGCTCCCACGAGCTCATCATGCCAGGTGACATCTGCCCCTAGCTTTCGAAGCTTTGCCATCAAGGCTAAAGCAGGAGACTCCCTAGTATCAGCCACATCTGCTTTATAGGAGATACCAGCTATCTGTATCTTCTTGCCAGCTATTTTGCCACCAAGTAATTTCTCAATCCGAGCTGCTATGTACTCCGGCATTAAGGCATTGACCTTATTTGCAAGATCAATAAAGGATGCATCTACTCCAGCCTGCCTAGCAGCAAAGCTTAGATATGAAGGATCTACTGGAATGCAATGTCCTCCAACTCCAATACTTGGCATAAATGGCATAAAGCCATAAGGCTTGCTAGATGCCGCCTTTATAGTTTCAACGGTTGAAATACCAAGAGCGCCAGCAATCTGAGCAAATTCATTAACTAGAGCAATATTGACCTGCCTAAAGGTATTTTCAAAGAGCTTCGCAGTCTCTGCTACCTCAGGTGATGAAACTGGAATTACTTCCTTACAAAAACTTCTATAAAACTCAGTAGCCTTGGTAGTTGCCTCATCACTTAGACCCGCAACAAGCCTTGGGGTGTTTTCAATTCCCCAGATCTCATTAGCTGGATCAATCCGCTCAGGAGCAGATGCATAGAGATGCTTACTTCCAAGAATTGGCGCAATCACATTTCGCAGGGTTCCAGGAAATGAGGTTGATTCATTGATGATCAAGACAGGGGAATCTAAAACTGCTTTAAGTGATTGGCAGGCAGATTTAATAAAGGATAGATCTGGCTCTCTTTTTTCATCTAGTGGAGTTGGAACGGCAATAACCACGATAGATGAGCTAGAAACTTTGGAGTAATCACCTGCTACTTCATAGCTAAGAGCTGATGAGAGCTCCTTAAGCTTTACTGAGTTATTTTCAATACCAATGACTTGATGCCCCGCACTTGATGCCGCCAGTCCTAGCGCCTTACCAACATATCCCTGGCCAATAATTGCTACGCGCACAAGGACAAGCCTACCTATTCATCCAGATCTCTTTAAAGGTCAGGCCAGGGCCTTAATCTCCCAAGGTGTTGTTAAACGGGTCTAATTCCCTCATTTTTGCAATAGCAGCAGCAGCAGTTGCCGCATTTGCCGCTACCGCACCAGCTCAATCCCTAAAACATGGATACCAGAATTATGAAATTGTCGAGCGAGGGAAAGTCAAACATAGCCCAGTCCAATTACTCCAACTTTCATAGATAGCCCATTTTCAAAATTAATCTAATAAGTCAGTGTAGGGGTCAAGTTCTTTAAGTCTTGAGCCATACTTGTTAATTAAGCCCTTATCCTGAATTTGCCTGCCTAGTATCACAAGATATTTCAATGCCTCAATATCCCGTGGATTTATCTCTAATGCACGTTCTGCAAACTCGACACCCTCTATTTGCCCGTTAGACAATAGAATCCTTGAAGCTTCAGCATAATAATGCGAAGAGAGTAGAGGTGAATTCAAATTTTGCAATGTCTGTAATCGCAGAAGCCGACTTTTTTCTTCATCTCCAGTGACCATGAAAGCTTCCTTGATTGCAGAATCTGCTTGCCACTGAAAACTCATAAAAAGAGAACTCAGTGAAAAGACTATACCAGGCACTATCGGAGAAACACCTCTTCTATGAAGCATTGGACTTTTCTTCTCATGATTCCGAGACATATTGGCCAAAACTCCCAGGAATATCCAACCCCAAATACCGAGCCCAATTTGATCAATCGAAATTAATGATTGTAGGAAATACGCTCCATAAAGAACTAAAACAATAAATACTTCTTGACTATTTTTCCATCCATTTCGACGAAAAGATTTAAGAACTGAATGGAAAACCACAAATATTAGAAGAAAATAAAGGAAAGTTAGAAAAATTCCACCGGTTGCCAAAAAGTCTAGTGGCACGCTGTGAGCTTGATCCGAGATTACGGCAGGCCCCCTTCTCGAGACCTGTAATTGATCACGGAATTGAGAGAACGCTTCTCCAAAATGTCCAAAACCAATACCGAATAAAGGTTTTTCCTTGAACATTTCCAGGGCGGCCCTCCAATAATCCCCTCGAAAAGTAATAGACTCTTTATAAACTAATGAACTTAGTGGACCTATGCGCAATGCTCCCAGAATTGAGATTGCTCCGAGTCCGCCCATGCATATTGCGGACAGAAAACCAAGACTTCTTGAGATTAGACTCAACTTGTGAGTCACAATGCAACCTACACCAAAGACAATGAGGACCAGCCCTTGACGCACTTGGCTTTCGAAGAGAACGTAGATTTCAAGAATCAGCAAAAGTCCGAGTGCAATTTTTATACTAAAGCTGGCGAAATTTAGTAGATACCAGAGAGTTGCAATAAAGCAGATTGAAGTTAGCGCAATTGTGAAATCAGAGTTACCTAGTGTCCCGATGACAAAACCATAGGGATTGTTCCATTGAATTGGATCTAAGCCGTTCAGTTGAATTAAGTTGTAGAGGGTCTGTGCGGCCCCTAGGATGCTTAACGTCAATAGCAAGTCCCTTGAGTCTACCTTTAGCTTGTTGATACTAATAACAAGATAAAGGAGTAGAAAACTAACGTAGGTCAAAACCCCATTAAGACGACCCGATGGGCCATAAAGGGCTAAATTGAAATTGGGAGCAATGAAAAGTGAGACCAAAAAACCAAAGAAAAGAAGGAAGGGTGCCCAAATTAAAGGGCTACTCAGCCGTGAGAGCACAAGAGATCCACTTAACATACAAGCACTAAATACGGTAAAAGCTGCAATCGCTAATACAGTTTGTTTGCTGACATTGAAGGAATCCAGATGGGGAACCCAGAACATAACACTTACGGCAAAGCCAAGCAAAATCACACTTTTTGGCTTTGTTAAAAAGTTCAAGATGTTTTTCCTTTACTTGTCACTTTTTCAAACGGTCTAACTTAGCCACCCATGAACTTTACTGGAAAAGCCCAAGGGCCCCTGGTTTCCCAGGGGCCCTTGGGTACTACTTTTTAAAGGAGAGGCTTTATGCCTTTACCTTCTTAGCAATCTTGGCAACTGTGTTAGCCAAGGTTGTGATCTGAGCCTTCAAAGCTGCCATCAATGTGGCAACCTGAGTAGCAAGCTCTTCAACAGCAGCGGTTGCAGCATCTGCAGCATCGCGTGCTTCTTCAGCGGCAACGGTAGCTGCATCTGCTGCTTCAGCAGCGAGGTTTGCAGCATCAGTTGCTGCGTTAGCAGCATCGATTGCCTCAGCGGCAGCATCAGTTGCAGCCTCTGCGGCAACCTTTGCAGCGTTACCTGCTTCATCAGTTACTGAAACCTTTGCAGATGAAACACCGGCAGCAGAGAATGACGCTCCAACGCCCTTTTCATTTGCAGTAGTTGTGCCTGCAACGGATGCGGAGAATGCAGTGTCATCAGCGGCATCAATGTTGCAATCTGCAGCTCCAGCACGTGCACAGGTCTGACCTGAGCCAAGTGGTGCTGTTGCAGTTCCAGCATCGTAGGTTGCAACAGTTACTTCTGCTGCGCCACCGCTGATTAGGAATGAAACTACACCATCGTTGTCAGTTGAACCTGAAGTCTTTAGGTTACCAGTTCCAAAATAACCAACACCTGTCTTGGTTGCATAAACCATTACAGATGGAACAGGGTTTCCAAAACGATCGACGACCTTTGCGGTGACGATTGCGCCTGAAACTGATGCAGAGATTGAACGCTCTTCACCGGCTCCAGATTGGCGGAACTGGTAAACAGCTGTTCCTGAAACATCGCCCGCAGTTGCGGTTACTGTGTATGAACCAGCTGCCCATGCATAAACCTTTGCAGTGGCTGTACCAGTTGCACCTGTATATACAGTTGCTGTGGTTGAAGTGATAGCTGCGGTTGTACCAGTTACGGTAAATGTCACTGGAACACCAGCAAGAAGATTGCCTGAGGCATCCTTCACTGTTGCTGTCGCATCAGCAGTCGTAGCTTGAGCACCTGTAGCACCGGCATTAATGTCCTTGTAGGCAGGAGCAGTAGCTGCAACACCAGTAGTGGTTGTGTTGTTACCACCAAGGATTGTAACTGTTCCAACCACTGGACCTGTTGCAGACCAACTGATGGTTACAGCAGTTGCAGACTTCTGGGAGGTATCAGTTCCTGAGCCAGTCGCTCTGAAAACAATACTGTCAGATAGCGAAGTAGTTCCAGCTGCAGGGCCATCTTTCAGGGTAAATGTAGCAATACCTGTCGATGAAGTAACAGCAGTCGGAGCAATTACAGTTTGATTAGCGTTACGGCCGGTTATTACCATATCCACAACAGCATTGGCAACTGCTCGCGCAAATTTATCCTTTACTGTGACTGTGTAAGTAATAGATCCACCGGTCTTTAACGATAATGCAGATGAAGGTGAAACAGTGACTGTTCCAGCGCTCATTGCAGATGTGTCTGTAGTTACACCAGAAACAAGTGCTGTTCCGTTTAGTGTTGTCACATTGAATCCCTGTGATGTTGCTGTCGGGGTCAAAGTCACACCGAAGGTACCTTCGATTGTTGTAGCTGTTGTCGCATTAGCAGCACCTAGGTAAGGAAGGTCATATTTAAGACCTGTAATTGCCTGGGTTGCTGAACCTGTTACACGACCATTTGAGTCAGTAACAGTTGCTCCAAAGTAATCACCAGCGGCTGCTCCAGAAGTGAAAGCTGAGTAGTAAGTGATTGTCTTGGCAGCCAATGGAATTGTTGCAGTTGTTGAATCTCCATTGATTCCATCAGTTACTGATGTGAATGCAGCACCAGCTGTTGCACCTTGGATAACAGTTGTTCCTGTATCACCAGTTGCACAAGTTCTTACAGTTAGAGCCACAGTTCCAGCAATTGCTGAAACAGCTGTTCCTTGGCCAGCAAGAGTCAAATTGACAGAGGCGCTGTCTGTGATGTTAAGCCATGCAACTCCACCAATAAATTGTGAACCAACAAGGTCAATATAGGTGGTAGTGGCTGGCGTATAGGTTACAGCTGATCCGTTTACAAGTGTGATGTCAGCAGTTGCTGTGCTTGGTGTGACGCGAATTGCTTCACCCAATGCAAGGCCTGTTCCTGTTGGAAGTGCCAACTTAACAAGAGCTCCATTGGCTGTTCCCGAACAGAAGCTCGAGTTGATGCGGGTAGCAGTTACGGTTGTTGGCGCTGCACCTACGGTGAAGGTACGAGTAGCTGAGACTGCCTCAGTTGGATCTATCGCACCGTTACCATTTTGATCGTGCCACACCTTGATTTCATAATCACCGGCAACGTCTGGAACGAATCCAACTCGGCCAGCAACGTGGGTTCCGTTAGTGTAGGCCGCACCTGTTGAGTCAACAACAAGCTTTGATGGCAGGAAGCCTGAAGCCGCAGTAAATGTAGCTGCATCGGTTGTTGGACCCGTGATATCTATTCCTGTATTGTCAAAGATGATTGTTGCAGTTGAACCTGCTGGGCGTGAAACAAAAATACCAGCAAGAGTTATTTCATCACCGTCTTCAGCAGTCGATGCAGTTGTAAAGCCTACGGCAGAAGCAAGGGCTGAGCCGATGCGACCGGTAGCCGGTGCAGCAACAGTTACGGCTGTGACCTCGGCAATATCAGCTTCGGCCGCAAAAGACGGCGCAACTGAGATCATTCCGAAGCCCATAGAAGCAACTGCAACAAGCGCGATGCGCTTGAAGGTTGTCTTTGTAGACATTTGTTTCCTTTCGTTAAAAGTCGATTTTGAGGATTTCTCATCATCGGCTTGGCGTAGAAGAACGCACTCATCAGATATGAGCGATTGCTCATTCTGAGTGAGGGCAACTTTCTGCGCCTCGTGATGCAATGCACGTGCTACTGCACCACATTCCCCACCGTGTATCCGGACGCGGCGGAGAAACTTAAATGGGGAGTTCATTACTTGACTCCCTTTTCAACTACATAAACTGCTTGAGATAAAATCTGGGTTTTTCCTGGGTTGAGCACCAAGCGAGTGATGACCTGCTTTGGAGCTACTAGAAGATCCCGGCCTTGAGCACTCGCTGGGATCACAACTGGGGTTTCAACCTCAGATTCTACTTTAATAATGGCTGTGACTAGGTAATCCCCGCTGAGCATACGCTCAGAATTTAGGTAGGTGAGCTTGGTTACTAGGGGGACCCAGGCTCCATTCTTGCCATAGGAGATTGAGGGTAGGTAGCTAAAGCCCTGGGAGTCACTAACTAGCTGCTGGGAGAGAAAGATGTTAGCTGCCCCAGTATCAGTCTTAGCGACCTGGGAGAGGCTGAGCTCGGTCTCTGAGAGCACTGGAGGACGGCTAGTTATATAGAGAGAGCCTAGAGCGCCAGATGAATCGGTAACGGTAAATCCGGTTGGGACTCCAGCCTTATCGAGACCGGTAAAGCTAAGGCTAGTTGCCTTGGCGTTCTCAACTGCAGCCTGTGCTTTAGCAATTGCAGCTGCAGTAATCGAGGGAGTTGCTGATGCTTCAACAGATGGAGCATCTTCTACTTCAACTGGAGTTGAAACATTATTTTCCTGAAGTGTTACATCAGGAAGCTCACTATCTGTTGGCATTGCATTAAATCCAAGGAAGGCGAAGAAAACTAAGATTAGTGAAAGTGCAGCTTTACTTGATTTCTTAGCGATCTGCGCTGCTTTTTTGTAGGTTGTTGAGAGCATATCTAGAGCAGTTAAACCACGCTCTTTATCAACAATGAGCTCGCTCATTACCCTGCGCAGAGATGCTCTTGCTCTTGAGACAGTATGTCTAACAGCAGATTCTTTAATACCAAGCTCTGCAGCGATCTCTGCAGTTGATCTTCCTTCCATCTCCCACATCACAAGAGCTGCTCGCTCTGCAGGTGAGAGCATGGCAAGTGCTTGTCTAACAATTGCAGCATCATCTGCTGCAGCAATTACATCAACGTGGTCTTTGTTAT
>Ga0315902_10013176_pt1 | contig 10709 bp, 10 predicted proteins | sample LakEriMetagenome_9_FD_203523 | JGI IMG/M metagenome (GOLD analysis project Ga0315902, IMG submission 203523) | Freshwater fungal communities from buoy surface, Lake Erie, Ohio, United States - Buoy 12 MA117 | ecosystem: Environmental > Aquatic > Freshwater > Lake > Lake biofilm | place: USA...
CCGCAATAATTGGAATCATTCGATTTACGAGAGGTAGTAATACTTCTGTGCCGATCATGTGTTTATATCGTGGATCATCAGGGTGAACTGCTACCGCTCCATCACCCATCATTGTTTCTGCACGAGTGGTTGCGACAACAATGCTCTGCTCGCCATCTCCATAACGAACCGATACAAATTCTCCGGCATCGTCTTGATGTTCAACTTCGATATCAGAGAGAGCTGTAAGGCAACGAGGACACCAGTTAATGATGCGCTCTGCACGGTAAATCAACCCTGCGTCGTACATCTTCTTAAAGATAGATACAACAGCGTTAGACATGCCTTCATCCATCGTGAAACGCTCACGCGTCCAGTCAACTCCTGAACCCATTCGCTTCATCTGATCTAAAATCGCACCGCCAGATTCAGCCTTCCATTCCCAGACTTTTTCAACAAAAGCCTCACGCCCAAGATCGTGTCTTGACTTACCCTGACTACCTAATTGTTTTTCAACAACATTTTGTGTTGCGATTCCAGCGTGATCCATTCCTGGAAGCCATAAAACTTCAAAGCCCTTCATGCGCTTCATGCGCGACAAACAATCTTGCAGAGTTTGATCTAGTGCGTGGCCAATATGTAAGACACCCGTGACATTGGGTGGCGGCAAAACAATTGTGAACGGTTCTTTAGATGATGCAGCGTCGGCGGTGAAATAACCTGCGCTCAGCCATTTGGAGTAGAGCGCAGATTCAATATCTGCCGGTACAAATGCGGCAGCTAGCTCGCGTCCATGGCTGGCTTGTGAAGACATGGGCGTGAGTCTAGTTTATTTACGCGCTCTTCTCCTGCGTACCCTTTTCGCGACGGGTCGCACGCTTTGGAATATCACCTGTGCGCATCACCATTTCAGGGGTTGCAGAACCATCAATACAGGCTTTATTAATGAGAACTTTCGCTACTTCGCTGCGACTTGGCACCTCATACATCACAGTAAGAAGTACTGACTCCATAATTGCTCGAAGTCCACGAGCTCCGGTTCCACGCTTGAGGGCTAGATCTGCAATCGCCTCAAGTGCATCCGGCTCAAATTCAAGGACGACATCATCAAGATCAAAGAGTCTTTGGTACTGCTTCACAAGAGCATTACGTGGCTCGGTAAGAATCTGCATCAATGCAGGCTTATCAAGATTTTCAACGCTCGTAATAACAGGTAAGCGGCCAATGAATTCAGGGATCATTCCAAACTTCAATAAATCCTCTGGCATCACATCTGCAAAGAAGTCTTTCGAGTTCTTCTCTTCTTGGCTCTGCAACGTTGCATTAAATCCAACGCTCGCTGAACCACTACGTGCCTCAATGATTTTATCGAGGCCTGCGAAAGCACCGCCCACGATAAAGAGAACGTTCGTTGTATCAATCTGGATAAATTCCTGGTGTGGGTGCTTACGTCCACCTTGAGGCGGAACAGATGCAACCGTTCCTTCTAGAATCTTAAGGAGTGCTTGCTGAACACCTTCACCTGAAACATCTCGAGTGATAGAAGGATTTTCAGATTTACGCGCGACCTTATCGATTTCATCGATGTAGATAATTCCGGTTTCAGCCTTTTTTACATCGTAATCGGCAGCCTGCAGAAGCTTGAGAAGAATATTCTCGACATCTTCGCCAACATAACCCGCCTCGGTAAGGGCGGTGGCATCAGCGATAGCAAATGGAACATTGAGCATGCGCGCCAACGTCTGTGCCATGAGAGTCTTTCCACAGCCAGTTGGGCCTAACAATAAAATATTTGATTTAGCGAGTTCAATCGCATTGTCACTCTTTGGCTCGCCCGACTGCACACGCTTGTAATGATTGTAGACAGCGACTGAGAGAGACTTCTTGGCACGATCTTGACCAATCACATACTGATCAAGGAATTCAAAAATTTCCTGTGGCTTTGGAAGTTCAGTTAAACCAAGCGATGTGGCTTCGGAAAGCTCTTCAACAATAATTTCATTACAGAGTTCGATGCACTCGTCGCAAATGTAGACACCAGGGCCGGCAATTAATTTCTTTACCTGCTTCTGCGTCTTGCCGCAGAAAGAACATTTCAGCAGATCGCTAGTCTCGCCGATGCGTGTCATGGTGCTCCTAATGTGAGGGGAAGTAGGTCAATCGTAGATTTAATCTATGAAAAATGCGGTCGTATTTACCGTCTGAGCTGTTCGCCCTGAGAAGAATTCCAAAAAGATGCGGGCATTTTGAGATCGCGCACGCCAGTGACTTTAAGTACTGAAAGACTGATGAGCACGTGCATAATCGAGACTCCGATCAACATCGGCCTCTCCCCAAAGAATTCAGCGGCTGGTCCAACTAAAACCATTCCTAATGGAATAAGCGCTGTTGATCCCATGTGATCAACGCTAAATACTCGACCCTGTAACTCCTGAGGTACTTCTCTCTGTACCGCTGCTGCCCAGAATGCTTCCCATGGACCAACTGATAAGCCGGCCAAGAAATATGCGCCGATAATGATGTACGGTGAAAAAGGAAATGCTAACGCCAGAGTTGTCGTAGCCAGAAGTGCGAAGACGAGGATACAAAACTGTCCTTGATGCTTAATTTTCAGGCGCAACGAAATCAGTGCACCGACAATTGCGCCTAAAGAAAAGACAGATGCAGATACAGCGAATACATTGTTCGTTTCAAATTCTCGTCGTGTGATCACCGGTAGGAGCACGCTTTCAACTCCAACTATAAACATCAACTGAAACGAAGTTGTCGCGATCAATGCAAATATCCACTTAATATGCCAGACCGTGCGCACGCCTTCTTTAAGATCAACCATAAATGATTGCTTATCTTCGTGCCCGATAGGTTTATAGTCTTCCTTAACGAAGAACATTAACGAAGTGCCAACAGCAAATAAGACCGCCGTGAGAATGAATGTGTGTCTAGCGCCAAATAGCAAAATTGCACCTGCGCCAACTCCAGGACCGACAATATTGGAGGTGCGAACGACGACTGTTCGGGCAACATTACCGACCATTAGTTTGTCTTCAGGTAAGAGGCTCGGAATGATCGCAGCAGATGCAGACATACCAAAGGCGTCGCCCACACCCATAAGAAATACAACTAAAGCCAAAATCCAAAATGGTGTTGAAGATATCGCAAGAAAAACCAAGGAGAATACAAGTGCTGCACGAAAGAGATCTGCCGCAATCATCACGTGGGTTCTGCGCAAACGATCCGACCAAACTCCAGCCACGGGGGAAAAGAGAATTGCCGCAAGCACACGTGCTCCAAGAACAAAACCTAGAGACTTCGGATCATTACCGTTGCTATCAAGGACAGCAACGGCAAGAGCGACAGGGAAAGCGGCCGCACCGATTACAAAGATTGTGTTCGACATCCAATAGAGACGGAACCCTTTGTATGACCAAAGGGAACCCGCCTCAAATAGTTTCACAGTAAAAGAATTCATCCCTGGGAGTTACCAGGTTGGCTTAGCCTTTCGACTAGCTAGAACCTGATCAATAAGTCCGTACTCGACAGCTTCTGCTGCGGTAAGAATCTTGTCGCGTTCGATGTCTTGCGCGATCTGCTCTGGAGTGCGAGTGGTGTGCTTAGAGAGCATGCCCTCTAGAAGTCCACGCATGCGCATAATCTCTCGTGCTTGAATCTCGATATCTGATGCCTGTCCCCCACCCTCAGATGAAGGTTGGTGAATCAAGATCCGTGAGTTCTCGAGGGCGTAACGCTTTCCTTTAGCACCACCGGCAAGAATGATCGCTGCAGCCGATGCTGCTTGACCGAGACAGATTGTCATCACATCTGGACGGACAAATTGCATCGTGTCATAGATCGCAGTCAGTGCTGTGAATGAACCACCAGGTGAGTTTATGTAAATGATGATGTCACGATCTGAATCCATAGATTCAAGAGTAAGCAGTTGAGCCATTACATCGTTTGCCGAAATGTCATCAATTTGCGTACCTAAGAAGATAATGCGCTCTTCAAATAGCTTTGTGTACGGGTTGTGGTTCTTATATCCGTTTGCAGTCTTCTCAGTAAATTCTGGGACTATATAGCGAGAAACAATCTCTTGTGCGCGATCAAACTCGTTCATCATTGGGCTGTTCCTCCGCTACCTAGAACCTGACCTGCAGAGCGAACAACGTGATCAACGAAACCATATTCCTTGGCTTCATCTGCTGTAAACCAGCGATCGCGATCTGAATCTGCAGTAATTGTCTCGATTGTTTGTCCTGTGTGATGGGCGATGAGTTCTGCCATCTTTCGCTTTGTAAAACCAATTTGCTCTGCCTGAATCTTGATATCAGTTGCAGTTCCACCAATTCCAGAAGATGGTTGGTGCATCATGACGCGAGCATGTGGAAGTGCGTAACGCTTTCCTGCAGCACCTGAACATAGAAGGAACTGACCCATTGATGCAGCAAGACCCATTCCAACTGTTGCAACATCGTTCTGCACGTATTGCATCGTGTCATAGATCGCCATACCGGCAGTTACAGAACCACCAGGTGAGTTGATGTAGAGAAAAATATCTTTCTTTGGATCTTCGGCAGCGAGCAGAAGAATCTGCGCCGCAATCGCATTAGCCATCGAGTCTTCAACGACTGAGCCAAGGAAGATGATTCGTTCACGGAGCAAGCGGTTGTAGACCTGATCGTCTAGCCCACCTGATGCTGAGTGTGGTGCGCGAGCCAAAATCTGCGCCGCTTCCGGGTTGAGATAATCCACTTCATCCTCCTGAATTGTTATATGTATTGACCTTAACAATTCCAGCGTGAAAATGCTTCCCCATTTGCGCCAGAACCAGCGTGAATCTGCCCCTGTTCGCTCAGGGCATATGAAAACTATTCGGCTGCAGGTACTTCTGGAGCCTTGGGGCGAAGATCTTCGAGATTGATCGCATTGCCAGATTTATCAGAAACCTTGACTCGCTCAAGAACGACAGCCAAAGCCTTGGCGCGTGAAACCTCAGAAACTAGTTGACCGATCTGGCCCGCCTTCTGAAGTTCTTGCGCAAACTGCTCAGGAGCCATTCCGTAGCGCTGTGACGTGCGCACGAGATATTCGGTGAGTTCCATTTCAGTGATCTCAACCTGCTCGCTCTTAATGATCGCATCGAGCAAGAAATCTGACTTCAGTGATGAACGAACCTGGCCATCAACTTCGGTGCGGTGCTCAGCATCTTCCTGACGACCTTCGCCTTGGAGGTGATCATTGACCTCTGCCTCAACCATCTTCTCTGGTACTGGAATTTCAAGTTCAGTAAGAAGCTTCTCAAGAAGTAGGTCACGTGCCTGAGCACCCTGTTCCATCTTCTTTACGCGACCAAGGCGCTCCACAAAATCTGCACGAAGCTCTTCGATGGTATCGAACTCAGATGCCAGCTTTGCAAATGCATCGTCTGCTTCTGGAAGTTCGCGCTCTTTGACTGCCTTTACAACAATTTCAACATCGCCCTTTTCGTCATCTTTCTGACCAACGAGTTGGGTAGTAAATGTCTTTGTATCTCCGATAGCCATTCCAACGAGTGCTGCATCGAGGCCATCAATCATGCGATCTGAGCCAACTTCATATGAAATTTCATTAGCTTTTCCGCCATCAACCTCTGCGCCATCAATACGAGCAGTCAGATCGATAGTGACAAAGTCGCCATCCTTAGCTGCACGTTCAACGGTGTGAAGTGTTCCAAAGCGAGCGCGTAATCCATCGAGCTGCTCTTCGACATCTTTATCTTCAACTGCGACATCATCAACAGTAATTTCAATCTTTGCAAAGTCTGGAAGCTTTACCTCTGGGCGAACATCAACCTCAACGACAAAGACCAACTTCTCTTTATCAACGAACTCTTTGATATCAACTTCTGGACGTCCGATAACAAGCACATCGTGTTCACGAGCTGCCTGTGAGTAAAACTCTGGGAGTGCTGAATTAATCGCCTCATCAAGCACGCTTCCACGCCCGACACGCTGATCGATCATCGCAGCAGGAACGTGACCTTTACGAAAACCAGGAATGTTTACCTGCTTCGCAATTTTCTTATATGCCGCATCAATGTGGGGAGTGAGCTCTGCAAATGAAACTTCTACATCAAGCTTTACTCGCGTAGGTGAAAGTGTCTCGACTGTGCTCTTCACTGTGCTCCCTGATCATCGATATAAGGATGTATTAATGGAACTGACCTAAAACAAACTGGTCGGGGCGGGGAGATTCGAACTCCCGATCTCCTGCTCCCAAAGCAGGCGCGCTAGCCACTACGCTACGCCCCGAGGCGCAAGAGGTGAGTCTAGAGTAATTTTTTGCTCTCGCGAACCGACGCGGTAACCTAGGCTAAGCACCGCAAGCACGACCACCCGCGGGTGTAGCTCAATGGTAGAGCCCCAGCCTTCCAAGCTGGCCATGCCGGTTCGATCCCGGTCACCCGCTCCACAGATTTATGCGTAATTTAGGTTTATTCCTAAATTACATATCTATACGGTTGAGTGAGAACTTAACCCATCACATCTATGTCGAACTGTTCGCAGACATCCATTCCCAATACCTGCTCTGCGCTGTCAGGGAAAAAGGAATCGTCAAAACTAGAAGCGGTATAAATCGCGTAACGAGAGATGGCCTGCGAAATTGGTTTCCATTCCTCATTCAGCTCTGTAGCAGCCTTTGCGATGTCATATGCAGCGGAGAATTCAGAGAACTGACTGCGTGCATCACCAATATTTTCCCCAAGTGCATTAGACCAAGCAGCCTGCCAAGCCTGACAAGCAGATTTAGCTAACTCTTCTCCTGCTGCAGGTTGGCTACACGATGAGAGAGAAAGTGAAAGAGAAAGTACTAAAAAGATACGCAAAGAATAGTTGGTACCTTTCTTTGCTCCACCAAAATATTTTGCATCTGCACTCTTCACTTGCTCCCCGTTCCCTTAGGTATCTCTGTATAACAATTCGTACAGAATACTTTAGGGTTCGGCGGCTTTGGATAGCATTGACCAGTCAATACTTGCATTGGGTGCGACCCTAGCCACTCGTCTTAACCTTCCCTGTTTCTATTTCACCTGACCCACCAATGTGATGAGTGCCTTTCCCGTTAAAACCATCGGTTTCGAAGTTGTATCTCCTGCTGAACCAATAACTTTGACCGACAGAGATACATCCGCATCACCAACCACCAGGGTTCCCAAAATAGAAAAACCATACTTATATGAAGTAGTCGATGTCATTGCATATCGGTACGGCGAAACAGTGTAGAAATAGGATGGTCCAACTCCCGAACTGGTAAGCAATTCAATTCCATATGGTGAGTCAACGCTATTTGTAGTTCCCCAGAGAAGAATTGATATTTGGTATGACTTTCCTGCTTTCAATTCTCCAAAGCCAATTGAAGTTGCGAACCCGTAAGCTGTTGCTGTTTGTAATGTCCAGGTGGGTATCACGATGTCTGCAACTTCTGGCAGGCCCGCTGTTCCAGTTTCACCACGTGCACCTGTTGCTCCAGTCGCTCCAGCAACACCATCGGTACCGTTAGCTCCGTTGCTTCCATTTGTTCCATTGGTACCTGCTGCTCCTGATGCACCTGTTGCACCACTTCCCGCAGGACCTGTTGCTCCAGTTGCTCCAGTTGCTCCGATTGAACCGTTTGAACCGTTTGCTCCATTAGAACCATCTGATCCACGAGATCCGTTAGCACCATCTGATCCATTAGTTCCTGGTTCACCTTTAGGTCCTGCGGGTCCGGCAACAGTTGATGCTGTTGAAATGTTCTTGGCATCATTTCCATTTCGTCCGTCAGAACCATTGGTGCCATTCACGCCATTCACGCCATTTGCACCCTGCATACTGCGTGCTGCTGGCCACTTGCCATTAGTTTTTGGACCAGAGATGAGAAGGCTTCGTGTATCTATGTAGAAGTCACCATCTATTCCAATTGATTTTGATGGTGCACCTTTGCCGTTAAGAACTGTATTGATCACTGCTGTCGCTGATCTTCCTGCAGCCTTTGGCTTTGTTGCCGCGACCGCGTTTGGCAGACCGAGTGCGATAAGAAGTAGAACGATGAGAGTGAGGGAAGATCGTTGAGCCTTCAAGGGTTGCTCCTAATCAGTAGATTTGAATCAAGTGTGAGGTGGCTTGAATATGCCCTCAATGGGGATTTCCATAGGTGTTTCTGGCGTATGGCTGGGTGCCTGAGCGTTGATGGGCCCTGAAATTCACAGAAGTCTCTCAAGGTCTTGGAATACCTTTGCCAGCATTAAGGGGTTTATTACGAGTAGTCGATAGCAAACGTTATTGATACGAAAACTTCTTCGGACGAAAGGTGAATTTATGTCAAAGAAGAAAGTACTTGCAGTTGTTATCACAACGCTTGCACTCACTGCCGGTTCAATCGGAGTAGCGGGCGCTGCTTCAAAGGGAACACATCGTGCTGGCGTAGAAAAAGCGGCAATGAAGGCTGAGAATCAACGTGGCGGCAAAAGTCGTCTTCCTAAAGTTGATCGTGCCGCAAAGCAAGCTTTGGTCTCATCAATCATCGGTCTTGATTCTGCAACAATCAAGTCACGAATTAAGGCAGGAGAGTCACTGGCTCAGATTGCTGGCGACAAAAAGGATGCACTGATTGCAGCACTCGTTGCAGATCACACAAAGCGCATCGATGCGGCAGTAACAGCAGGAACGCTGACTGCAGCACAGGCTGCCACGATGAAATCAAAAGTAGTTGAGCGTGTGACTGCCAAAGTAAACGCTGTTGGCGGAAAGCATGGTTTTGGTAAAGGCGGACATGGCCATAAGGGTGGAGCGAAAGCCCCAACTCTTCCAGCACCAGCTCCAACTACTGGGGCATAACCAGTAAATACACCTCCTCCTAAGGTGATCACAACCCGCCTCACAGAGAAATCTGCGGGGCGGGTTTTACTTTGTAACGCCTTCGATGAAAGTCGAAAGGTGCGTGAGAGTATGAGCCTATGAGAATTCATATCGGTAGCGATCACGCAGGACTTGAACTCAAATCACAGCTGATCGAACACCTGGTTGGTAATGGCCACGATGTCACTGACCACGGTCCGTATGAATATGACGCCGTCGATGATTACCCAGATTTCTGTATTCCAGCTGCTGAAGCGGTCGCAAAAGATTCGGCATCACTTGGAATTGTCTTGGGTGGATCTGGTAACGGTGAGCAGATTGCTGCCAATAAGGTCAAAGGCATTCGCGCAGCACTTGCGTGGTCAGTCGAAACCGCAAAGCTTGCCAAAGACCATAACAACGCAAACGTAGTTGCTGTTGGTGGCCGCATGCACGAATTGCCCTTAGTCAAAGAGATTATTGATACTTTTATTGCTCATCCGTTTTCAGGCGATGAGCGACATGTTCGTCGAATCGACAAGATTTCGGCCTTCGAGAATAAGGGCTAGCGCTACTTAATCTTTATATAACGTAGATCGGTTACTTGATGATCTTTTGTGATTCCTTGCCCTTCAAAACGAGTCAGCGGACGCCATTCAGGTCGCGGCACCACTCCCCCTGTGAAAACTGTTGATGAAGCAAATACTTCTGCGATGACTTCAGCATAAGGAACCCAATCGGTTGCGATATGGATGAATCCACCAGCTTTGAGTTTTGGTGCGATCAGTGAAAGAAATTCTGCGTTTACGATGCGACGCTTGTGGTGTTTCTTCTTTGGCCATGGATCAGGAAAGAATAAGTGGATGCCATCGAGGCTGTCATCTTCAAGATGCTCTTCAAAGAGTAGGTGAACATCAGTTTCCATGATGCGAATGTTTTTTAACTCTAACTCTTCAATCCGCGCCATCAACTTTCCGACACCTGGAAAGTGAACTTCAACCGCTAGGAAACCATCGTCGGGAAAATCACGGCCCACCAAAGCTGTTGCCTCGCCCATGCCAAAACCAATTTCCATAATGATCTTCTGCGATTGGGGAAACAAAGCGGGGAGGTCAAGTTTTCCTGTAGGAATTTCAACACCATAGACAGGCCAGAAGTTGTCGAGGGCTTTTGCCTGGGAGCGGGTGATACGGGAGCCGCGCAGGCGGTAGGTGCGCACTGAGCGAGTTTCCATTGCCCCATTCTTACATGATTGGATAGGCACCTCATTTCACACATCACTTGTATCGAAGGAGTAACCCGTGCCAGGCACAAACATTAAACAGGTTGAAGCGGCAGAACGTTCTGAGATCGTCAAAGTCAAGAGCTACCGAATCGACTTAGATCTCACAACAGGTGCGGAGAATTTTCGCGTAAAGACAACTGTTGCATTCACCGGTCTCAAGCCTGGCGCAGCCACATTTATCGACTGTGTTGGTAGCAAAGTGATCAGCGCAAAGCTCAATGGTGTCGATTTTGATCCGAAGTTTGATGGTGAAACTGTTTACCTACCTGCTGTTGCAGCAGATAACATCCTGGAAATTGAACACGATGGCGTGTATTCCAACACTGGTGAAGGACTTCACCGCTTCGTTGACCCGGTCGATAACGAGGTTTACCTATATACCCAGTTTGAAACAGGCGATGCGCGTCGTATGTACGCATGCTTTGATCAACCAGATCAAAAGGCGACCTTCACGATTAGCACGATCACACCAAAGCATTGGGAGGTAATCTCAAACTACGGGATTGAATCGACCAAGGAGCTAGATGGTGATCGCAAGTTTATTCAATTCGCGCAGTCACAAGTTATCTCAACATATGTGACAGCCATTGTCG
>Ga0315902_10013181_pt1 | contig 10708 bp, 20 predicted proteins | sample LakEriMetagenome_9_FD_203523 | JGI IMG/M metagenome (GOLD analysis project Ga0315902, IMG submission 203523) | Freshwater fungal communities from buoy surface, Lake Erie, Ohio, United States - Buoy 12 MA117 | ecosystem: Environmental > Aquatic > Freshwater > Lake > Lake biofilm | place: USA...
CATACGCTGCAGTTGAACTATTCCAAGTTACTGTATAATCTAAAGTATCACCACTATCTATAAAATTTGAAGTGTTAGTATAGTGATAATTAACATCAGCAGTAGTTCCATCATCTACTAACTCAAAATATGATTCATGGTAATTGATTCCAAGCTCTACAAGAATAGTCCCGTTTTCAGGGTCATCTTGAGTAGGGGTAAAAGTAAAAGATTTTCCTCCTCCTTGAAATGTAATATTTCCTGTTAACCCATTAACTGTTGTAACTCCTCCAGTAGGAGTAGTATTTAATAACTCTTCACGAATTTCATTAACATGCCAGACTTTAGCAAAGTTATTATCTAACTCTTGAGTGCGTAATTCGTTATAATTAGTCTTAGTAATTTTCATTTAATTTTCTTTAATTTTTGCTCTAATAAAAAAGTGTTCTTTCTCTTGCTCAGCAGCAATTATCCCCATAATTCCACGTAATTCTTCATACGTAAATTCCAGAATAAGTTCATCTTTTTCATCAAGAATTTGTACTGTTCGATCGCTAACTAATACTTGAGGAGTATAGTTATCTTCAGTATTAAGAACATCATTTTTGTTAACTAGAATCCCTGTATATAGAATAGTCATAAAACAAAATTACTATTTATTTTTAAATTTATTAGTATAATCCTAATAATTTTTACTAATGTATTGATTTGCAGTAATTTAAATTAAATCTTAAAAAGACCCAATTATCCCCTTAGTGATTTTTTGTGTTAATTAAAGAGTTTAAAGTCCTGCCGTCTTAAGCCTTCGGTGGAACATTTCTTTCAGCCTATAGTTATAACCCACCCCAGGACTTTTATTTCCTTAACATTTTTACGAACTATTGGGGACAACTCCTAATGCCTATGTCGTAATGGATTGGTTACCTGTTCGTTAGCATTATTAGAACCCAACTTCTGACCCTTTACTTACTATTCTAGCCCTCAAGGGTGATCGTTAGTGTTAACGGTTCGTGAGACAAATGTAATAATTATCCTTGACCTCTGCTAATTTTTTTGTAATTTTTTGAAGATTTAATTTTAGAGTACTTTGTTTTAGCATGTATTCCAGGTCTCTTTCTTTTAGGTTTAGCTACAAATGCTGTAGACGATTGTTTAATTCTAGCCATTGATATTTTAAATTAATTGTTGAATTCAAAAATAGCAATAAAGTATGATTTAACTATCATTAAGTTAAGAAATAAGGTTTAATGACTGATATATCATACTTTAATGTGATATTTAGATGGTTACAAATTGTATCCAACTGGTTACTAAATGTAACTGGTTATAAAAAGGACAAAATGATAGTTAATTGTCCCTTTAATGGGATGGTTAAAATTAAATTTTATAAAAAATTTTTTTGTGGTAAATTTTTGAGAGAGGTGTCCTACGTATTCAACGACCCCCACTAAGAATGGCGGATAAAAACCCCCGCGTCCAATAATTATGAAAACAAGAAAAGTTCTTGCTATCTATCCAGCCAAGTTGAACCCAGATTATTCTGTCGTCATCCTTGGCGGATACATTGCAGATGATGGTGTAAAGCATTTGCCTGCATCTCATCCAATGCCAAACATTGCAATCGAAGATTTGCAACTTGTTGTTGGCGACTTGGTGGCTCTGTAAAGAGCCCAAGTATTGTTTGGTCAGGATACTAATTAATTAATTTTAATTGGTATCTTGATTCTATTTGCTTGATTTTCAATTAGTTCCGAAGAGAAGAACTCAACACTGCATACGTTCCAACTTCTTCCGAACTAATAAGTGGTGTAAACTATAGTTACCTAAAAACAACTAATATTAGTTTATGCCACTTTTACTTTTCTCATTGTACTAACCGAAAGGTGAACAGTTGTAATACAATCATTAGTAGTACTGCTCTGAAGGCTTTTATGAGAGTTTATCACTCATATTACTTTCCAGAAACAGAGTGTCGGCTATGAAGATGGGCTGATAATCCAGTATTACAACTGAGTGCAATGAAATTATTAGTATCGGCACTCTTCCTTTAACCGAGTGTCTATCCAGTAAGTTGCTGGCGTGGGACTGTCCAGTATAGTTACAAGACAGTAGGGTTTGGTCTATTACCCTATATACAAAGACCTATCTAATGCACCACAACTCACTTCCCAAGGGTGAGCAGTTGTAATAACAGAAGACCTATAAGGAAGAATGTTCTGTTATAAAGATTCAATCCTATTACAACTGAGTGCAGAGGGGATAATTATAAACATTAACTAAATACTTAAAACGCATATGAAACAAAATGCTAAACAAGAATTGTTAGAATTCTTACAAGGTTGTAAAAAGAGAATTGAAGGTAAGATTATAGGAATAACCATCCTATATACTAAATCCCAAATGTTTAAAGGGAATGTTGTAGACACTTATCATGTCTTCAACTACCATCAGAATGATGACCTTAATGAATACTTAAATCTATTAGATTTTGAGTATGAAGGTAGATGGGAAGATCTTACAATTGCAGGTTATATCTGGTTTTCAGATGGTAACTATGCACATCGTGGAGATTTTAATGGACAGGAATGGTGGCATTTACACCAAGCTCCAATGATGGTATTCTTTAAACAAGAAAACTTTCAGTTTGAAAATGATCATGCCTTTTTAAACAGAGAAGATTACTAACCTAATAAGATCCAGTCAATACTGGGTCTTATATTTTATTTCGAATTATTTAAACCTTAATAACTAATAACAATGGAAGAAACAAATTTCCTTTACTTCTACATCAACAATGGTGTAAAGTGTGTAACTAATTCAGAATTAGTTGCAATCAAACGTGCCGATGTTAACACTCAAATCTTTAAACAACAATTATGAAAAACTTAAAAAACAGTTTTATTGCTATTATCAGCATTTTATTAGTAGCTTGTGCTACATTCATGTTTATTCCTATTATGGGAATGATTGTGACATTTAGTACTGACACTTACTTCACATTAATTTATGGAGCATGCGGTGTACTTAATGCAGTTATTGCATTAATATGTACTATGAGTTATGTAGCCATTGAATTTGGCGAATAACTATTAATTAAATGAAAGTGTGATATAATGTCACGCTTTCATTTTTGCTTTGGATTTACTTAAATTACATATAAATCACATGAAAAACACAATTAACAGTGGTTCTTTGGACATGATCCAAGAGAATCAAACCTTGTTACTCCAAGCTAGGAAAGTGAATGGAGGAAAGATCCAATTAGAATTTGCTGAGTTGATCAAAACATCAACTACATCAGCTAATCCTCTTGGAATGTTTAATAAATCTGATGACAGATTTAATGTTGGAAACAAAGCACGTCGTGCTTGGTTAACATCAGAAGCAAAAGATGCATCGATTATTTTGGGATTAGATTTATCTGATTCTGCTAAATGGACTGTTGATGGAATGGGACGTGAGGTATTAGAACTTAATGTTTTAAACCCTGTTGCTGACATCAATGGTACAGAGAAAGTACTCAAAGTTGAGATTGTAGAAACGATCGAACCAACTGAGTGGCAAGCTCAAAATCTTCAAACTTCTGCTAAACGTAGAGGTAAAGATGGTGCGTTTATTACGCACAAAGGCATGTACATCTTTGCGAACACACGTGTTGTGTTTGACAAAGCTAATCATGTTTTGTTAGAACCAGATGCTACTGTAAAAGCTGCTAATGGTATCCCAGCAGGTGTTGATTTGAACACTGGTGAACTATTTAACTAATAGTTCATTTCCCCTGTAACTGAGTTCATAGCAAGGAGCGAAACCTTGCAGGGGAACTAAATCTTGCAGTTGATTATGTCCATTCTAGACGGGATATAATCTGTAAACCTACTGTCACGCAGATGACAGCTTGAAAACATCGCCAAAGATGTGGGGCTGCAAGTAAACATTCCTATTCAGTCTATTGAACATAGACAAACATAATAATTGGACAGTATAGTTAACTCCTGAGAATAGGCAGGAGTTGCTATACACTTTATTTAGTTAAACCTAGATAATAGTTACGAACTTAAAAACAATTTAAAAATATGAGTAAAATGAAAAGATTGCTAGAGATAGCTAACGATCCCTATGCAGCAGATGAGTTAATAAGATTAACTAAGTTAGCAGAATACAATAATAAACCATTCTTTAACTATCAAGGTAAAAACTTAGATATTAAAGTAGCTAAAGCTATGGTTATTATTATACAAGACCACATTAATTACGAAAACAGTTTATAAAAATGAAAAGAAGAAACTTATCGGGTATTTACATCTTTGAGCAATTTGATACAGACAATAAAAGAGAACCAACTTGCTTTGAGGATTGTACAGAAGAGACTCAAGATAAATGGTTGGATTCATTAGAGCCAGAAGCTGTCAAGTATCTTGCTAAAAAGTTAGCTAATAAACTAATTGAAGTAGCGGACTTTGCTGGAATAAAAGGAGGTAAAAATGAGTAACAAAAAACAAAGTAGTGTTGAGTGGTTAGTAAGAAAATTATCCACCGAATTAATTGGAGAAATACCATTACATAGATGGGATGAAATAAGAGAAGCGGTACAACAAGCCAAAGCAATGCATAAGGAGGAGATGATAAGTTCATATAAAAACGCAATGGCAAGTGCTTATTTCAACACGCATAATTGGATGCCTCAAGAAGGTTATATTCATAAATCCGAACAATACTACAACGAAACATTTGGAGAACAAGACAATGAGTAAACCAGAAAAACTTGATACAAAAATAGAACAAAAGATTTATTTATTAAATCTAATTATGTGGTGTATGCAAGTAATTCATGCTATTGATGCTGTAGAGCAAATAGGATGGATATACAATAAGAAAACAAAATACTTATGTAAACAACTAGTTGATGTAATATTAAAAGAACATGGTAATACTCTTCATACATTGTGGGATGTAAAAGAAACTACTATGCCTGAAATAACAAAACACTTAGATTTGTTTACTAAATTAATGTCACAACAAGGTTATTGGATGCTTCCTGAGTTAATCCAAATGATGAAACAAGTTAAAGAAGAATACGATAGCATAAAAGAAATAGCTAATGATACATCTAATTAACTTTAACGATTCGCTAATCGAATACGAGCATCCTAACATTAAAAAATCCACATGGGATACAATGTTTGATTACATTAACAGTAATACTAATGTAGTATATGGTGTAGATACAGAAACATCTGGATTTAGTTTTGTTGAAAAAGATTTATTAATGTTACAAATTGGGGATAATGATCACCAGTTTATTATTGATTGTCGTAATCATATTAATGACAGAGAAAAGCAATTAATTAAAATCTTTTTAGAATCAGATAACTATGTCAAGATCTTTCATAATGCTAAATTCGATTATAAGTTTCTTAAAAAGAAATTTAATGCAGCGACTGACAATATCTTCGATACTTATTTAGCTGAAAAAGTACTGAACTGTGGGAAAACAGATTATGGGTACGGCCTTGGTAAAGTAGTAGAGAGATATTTAAATGTAACTCTTAACAAAGAGATACGTGGTAGATTCACAGATACAGCTTCATCTCCATTTACTATTGATCAAATAGTTTATGGGGCTAAAGATGTAGAGTATTTAGGGAAGGTAAGAGATATGCAGTTAGAGTTTATTCAAATGCAAGGACTTTCAAATGTTTGTAAATTAGAGATGAAAGTTACGAGAGTTTTTGCAGAGATTGAATATGAAGGTTTAATTGTAGATAAGGTAGCATGGGATAAGTTAAAAAGTACAAATGAAGTTGACGCAAGTCAAGCATTAAACGATCTTAATAAACATGCTTATCATTTACCTGAACTAGTAAAGTATAGAGATAACCAATTAGATATGTTTAATACAGATGTTGTAGAAAACACTATTATTAATTGGGATAGCCCTACACAAGTACTCAAAATATTTAAAATTTATTATCCAGAAATTGATGATGTTAATGGGAAGAAACTTAATCCTTATCGTTATAAATCTACATTAGTTGACTTGTACATTAAGTATAAAGAGAAATCTAAATTAGTATCAGCATTTGGAGATAACTTTAACAAATTCATAGAACAAGATGGAAAAATTCACACCAACTTTCAGCAAATATTAGACACAGGTAGAGTATCCTCCAGTGATCCTAATATGCAACAAATACCAGCATCTAATCTATATCGTAATTGTTTTATAGCTCCTAAAGATTATGTATTTGTATCTAGCGATTACAGTTCTCAAGAACTAAATGTAATTGCTTATGGTTCAAATGATCCTGTATTCTTAGAAGCTCTTAGATTAAATCAAGATTTGCATTCAGTATGTGCTGAGTTAGTATTTGGGAAAGAATGGATTGATGCAGCAGAACCAGATTGTTCTTATATGAAATCAAAAGAAAAGTGTGAATGTAAGAAACATAAGAAACTTAGAACACAAGTTAAGACAATTAATTTTGGATTGGCTTATGGTATGGGACCTAAAAAGTTATCTGAGACAATTAACTCTACACAGCAAGAAGCTAAGCAATTAATTACTAAATACTTTAAAGCATTCCCAAAGATTGAAAAGTTTCTTAATGGACTTGGTGAGTTTGGAAAGAAGAATGGGTATATTACAACATTTGCTCCGTTTAAGCGTAAACGATTCTTTGATACTTGGACCCCTAAAATGTATTCTGAAAAAGAAAACTTTATGGAATTAGGATCAATAGAAAGAGCAAGTAAGAACACTCCAATTCAAGGTAGTTCTGCTGATATGACTAAGCTAGCATTAGTATATATCATGGAAAGAATTGAAAGAGATAATTTACCTGTTAAGATTGTTATGACTGTGCATGATCAGATAGACACAATTTGTCCTAAAGGTTTTGCTGAAGAGTGGAAATCTCAAATGACAGAGTTGATGGAAACAGCAGCATTAGCTGTAATTAAAAACGGACTTTTAAAGTCAGATACAACTATTACTGAAAAGTGGAGTAAATAAATTTATATGCAAAAGGGTATAATTTTAACAAAAAGTTAAAAATTATATGCGATCGGGTATAAATCTTATTGCAAAAGTTTATTAAATTTGCAATAACTCGTACTTTTGATACAGTGTTTTCAGTTTGTATTTTGTTTTGGTCAAGAGGGTTTACAACGGTAGACCCTTTTGATTTTTATATCATGTAATCTCTAAATAAAACAATATGCTTAATTTACAAACAACAACAGAAGCTAGTGAATGCTTCGCATGCGGTCATTATTTCCACACTATTAATCATGTACATAATTTTGTACAAGGATTATGTTCTCAATGTAATGCAGAATTACTACAAATCTCAAAAGAAGAAAACCAATTTAATTATGAAAATGATGAAACAGAATTTGAATTTTGAACCAATTGATGTAGATTTGTCTTGGCCTAAAGAAAAGCTTTTAATACAAAGTTCTGTGTACCCAGAAAGAGAATACAGTTTTAATGAGTTAGCTACACTACACGCAGAAGGTGGCGGACAGACTAATTTAGAACGTATTGAGAACAGTTTAAAACCTTTCAAAGCTAACTTATTAACTATTTTAAAATCACAACAATGAGTAACTTACCAGCAGGATCAACTAACGATCCATATGCACCATGGAATAAACCAGAAAGATTATGCAGATATTGTGATGCAGATATTCTGAGAGATATTATTGTTAATGAAGTTCTTAAAGATCCAAACTGCGAAGAAGATTGTATTGATGAACAAGTTGAATTAATTTTGTCAGAACAATCTTTATGTAGAAGTTGCGCTAAAGAAGAATATTATGACTACACAGACGAAGACTAAAAGAATGTCAAAAGCAGAAAAAGAAGCTTTTGCAGCTGAAACTTTAATCAATGCTATGATGAAAATCGCAGGGTATAATCTAACTGCACATGATTTAGCAGAAGAAGCAAAGACAGTTAAAGGCAAAGAATGGTATCAAAAATATACTATGACTCGTGAGCAAGAAAAAGAGTGGATGGAATGGGGCACAGATTATTTAAGGAAGTTTCTTAAACATAGCAATAGACAAGCTCATTTGAATATGCAAATGATGAACTTAGCTTATGGTTTAAGAATACATCCAAGACCAGAGCAAGAGCAAGATTAACGCAATACAGATAGGATGTTAGTTAGCTACTAATACCCCCAGTTGAGGAATACTCTCCGTAAGGACGTCTAATCGGAGTGACGTATAGATTGGGTTCTGTATTGCAAAATTACTATTAGTAAACTTTAGTACCCATACCGCGAGCGACGGGCTAAGTAAGATACAAAATTCGTGCTACACATTGTGTAGGGGCGGGAAGTAGAATGCTAAAGAGCTAATAGTATATAGTCAGGTGGCGGAATTGGTTAGACGCTTAATGAAAATTTGTATGGCATTGTGCTCTGGGTGAAACTCTACGGATGTCTAGTCTGCAATCACAAATACGCAAATTGAATTTAGATGGTGTACAACAATGCAGGTTCAAATCCTGTCCTGGCTCAAACTTTTAAAAACAAAATAACTTATGAATGAAAAAGAAATCTTAAACCTGTGTAATCAGGTCAATGCAGCTTATGCAAAAATTACAAGAAGAAAAGGGTTAGAACATGCCCCAAATGTTCATGAAATTCAAGAAGAACTAGATAAACAAAACAAAGATGCCTGATATAACAATGTGTGAAGGGACTGATTGTCCTGTAAAAGAAAGATGTCATAGGTTTACAGCAAAACCTGATGAGTATCAAACTTATTTTATGAAAGCACCTGGAGAAATGAAAGATGGTAAGTTTACTTGTGATTATTTCTGGGGTAAACAATCTCAAGGTGTTTGGGAACAACTTAATGATATAGTAAAAGGAGAAGAAAAATGAAAAATTATTATGTAATAGAAACACTTGGTCAAAGTGTTGAGTATATCATTACTGAAACAGATACTGATGATGGTATGATGTATCAGTTACATCGTAGTCTTAATGAGACATGGTCTGAGGATTGTCAAGGCGAATTACTTATAACTATGATTAATGATGGTGATGGTTATAAATTTAAGTGGAAACAAAATGAAAAGAAACGTCTTGGTTATGATGAGATAGAGCATTTGTACTTACTCATAAATCATGTGCGTAGAGCTGAAGGTCAAACTATTTATGATATTTGCCAGTATGTATAACAAAATGCAAACAGTTTACAAAAACAGTGAAGGTATAGAGATCATTATGACCTATAATAAAGCTGAACAAAGTATTATGTTAATTGGTAATTTTGAATACAATATTACTAAAGATATGTATGTTGCTAAAGATAAAGATGATAAGGTAATTATGATTGATATCTTTGGAGGCCCATGTCTTTATGCTCCTGCTATTTGGGGAGTAGGAGATGAGAAAGAATCTTCTACTGATCTAGGTAAAGTTGATGAAATATTTGAAGGATTGTTTATTGATAAAATAGTACTTAATGATGTTACTAATGCAATTAAATTAATAGTTAAAAAAGATGAAACTGACATTACAGCAAAGCTTAGAATTAAAGAATACAGAACAGAGGAAAGCACTGCGAGCGTGGCAGTCAAATAACTTTATCGGGTCTGTATTCGCAGGTACTGGTTTTGGAAAGAGTAGAGTTGGAGTATTAGGAGCTGGAGAAATCCTTAGAAAATGGGGAGGTAAAGCTTTGGTTTTAGTCCCAACTACACAATTACAAGATCAGTTTAAATTAGAATTTGAAAAGTGGGGTTATCAAGATATCTTAGATGATGTTGAGATAGTATGTTATCAATCAGCTTGTAAGTATGAAAACAAGCATTATGAGATTATAGTAGCAGATGAAGTACATCTAGGGTTGTCAGATGTTTACATTCAAGCTTTTACTAATAATACTTATAATAAGCTGCTTTGTTTAACAGCAACGCCTCCAGAAGATCCATTGTATTTAGTCAGATTACAAAAGCTAGCCCCTGTTGTATATCAGATTACTATGGATCAGTGTGTTAAAATGGGTTTGATTAGCCCTTATGAAATTTATTGTATACCAGTTGAACTAACTGATGAAGAAAAGAAAGAGTATAATAAAGCAAATCAAACATTTGTATTCTATAAATACAAGTTGGGTCAGTTCGATGCTTTCAATGAAGCAAATGCGATACTTAAGAACCCAAAAGCATATTCACCAGAAGAATATACAAGTGCATTGATGTTTTATAAAGCTATTCGTGATAGAAAGGATGTAGTTCAAAAGGCATATAACAAAATTTTATATGCAAGTCAATTAGTAGGATATCATAAAGATAAGAAAATCTTAACCTTTGCAGGTAACAATGAGTTTACTGATGGTATTTACGCAGAAGTCCAAAAATCGCATGGAGATATCGTTAGAGTATATCACTCCAAACTAGGGACAAAAGCTCGTAAACAGGCGTTAGATGACTTTAAAACAGGCAAAGCAAATGTATTATGTTCTACTAAAGCACTTAATCAAGGATTTGATGTATCTGATGCAGAGATAGGAATTATCTGTGGATTGGATTCAAAAAGTCTGTCAATGATACAAAGAGTGGGACGATTGTTACGATTAAGTCCAGACAAAATTGGAAAAGTTATTATATTGTATGTACCTAACTCTCAAGAAGAGAAATGGTTGAAAAGCAGTATACAAAGTTTTAACAATATTGTTTGGATTGATAAACTTTCTTCTTATATTTGTA
>Ga0315902_10013182_pt1 | contig 10708 bp, 7 predicted proteins | sample LakEriMetagenome_9_FD_203523 | JGI IMG/M metagenome (GOLD analysis project Ga0315902, IMG submission 203523) | Freshwater fungal communities from buoy surface, Lake Erie, Ohio, United States - Buoy 12 MA117 | ecosystem: Environmental > Aquatic > Freshwater > Lake > Lake biofilm | place: USA...
CGATACATCTTCATTGAGGGACTCCTTTTGCGACAAAAGAATGACCGCGTACATGTAGTTGTGTTGTGGACACGCTGTGTGAAGCGCATCGCCATCTGATTGGCATGCACATATCAGGTTGGGCGACTTACATCTACGCTTTATCGAGATTATATGAAAACAGCGTCATTGGATAACATATTTTGGCGCAAGCTCAGATGACATTGCGGGTGCTGATCATCATTCATGCAGACCAAAATGAGGGGATTTATGATGAGATCGGGCGACGGGGACGGTATGTACGAATTGCAACGCCATGTTCGGCCGCCTGTGCCACCGCACGTAGCACCGTGCGTTCATGCACAAAGAGAACTTTGGCCAAATCACGAATCATCACCGTGGTGCCTTGTGCTTCAGCCTGATGCGCTAGTTGCTGGATCTTGTCTATTAGCGGCAAATCCTGATTACGCAACGTTGCTCCCTCCCACACCACGGGAATCAACTCGTCTTCACGTAATCGACGACCACGCGGTGCATCAATGGCAGGTAACCATACCACCATATCACCGGTTGTCAGACTTGCAATATCCATAAGTGCACTGACGCCGCGATTGTTGCGTACCAGATCGATACGCGCCTGCGTCGATGGCAGCTGGCGCAGATGGGCGATTAACAAGTCAACGCCACGGTTGCGCGTTGTCAAGTATTGGCGATGCTGACATCCCTGCAAAATCAGTGCCACCATCGCAATAATCGACACAGGAAGCACTGCAGACGTGCTGTAGTGGTGCGCGTTGGCATCAGCATGGAGCGCCCAACGCAGTGCCTCATGTTGCTGCCCCTCGACCCAATAAAACCAGGCCAACTCGTGATACCATCCAAACGCCAGTGGGTCACTCATGCGGTTATGTATGTCAATACACTGCAATAATGCCTGTGGCTTGCGGTCATCAAGCACTTGGGCAGCCCGCAAAATAAACGCTGCAAGTGCAGCCTCGTACTCAAGTAAACCTGCCGCCTGTGCATCGTTGAATGCACGTTCAGCCAGCAGTTTGGCCTCGGACCATTGATGCTGGTGCACCAAAATATGCAAATAGCCAAATAAAGCCATCAAGCGTTGTCGGAGCAGTTGCAATGTGGTGGCCCGCTCAATCACCGTATGGACTAAGTGTTCGGCCTCGACATACCGCCCAAATCGCACTAAATCCATACAAATAATTGCCCCAGCCATTAAGTTTGTGACCATGTCACCCACATCGAACATGGTCGTGTAGACTGAGCTAAGTTGACGTTGGGTGGCAACATGGTCATGTTTGGCCAACGAGATAACCCCTGCATGATATTCAATCAATGCCTGTGTGCGAGTAGTCAACACACCTCGGTAACGATTGATGGACTCAAATGCACGAGATGCACGCGAAAAATCTGCGAGACGGGCATACACATAACTTTGAGTCAACGCAATAATCACTTGACTGATGATGTGCGTTTTGGGTGCCTGCATTGCCTCAAGCATCTCGACACTACGCGATATCTGTCCGTGATCAATGTAGGCAAATGTCAATGCATGTGCTGTCGCAAACGCCATGCGTGGTAGCCGACGACGATTTGCATCCTCGTAGACTCGCCACAACACATCAATTGATTCACGCGGATAGCCAGCCCAGCGCAACGAGATACCGGCTCCGATCAACGCTTCGTAGTATCGTTGCGATGATGGGCTACTCAGGTGTTGTAATAAGGCTATTGCACGACGTACCTCAGCAGGATCAGCACCGAATCGCCCCATCCGCACTGCGTTTACCGCCACAAGCCATTGCACATCAGGATCAGATTGGGGTAATCGCTGAATCAAACGGAACACATACCGAAGCTGCGGTACATCACCATGACGCCATGCCGTATCAGCGGCATCGTGGAGAATCGTATGCGCCGCAGCAACATCACCCACATATATTGCATGGACTGCCTTAGCCACACCGTGTGTCGATTGCATGGCGAGACCATGCACATGCATGCGCTCTGCCAACGTCAATGACCCAACTATCCGCTGACGAAGTGCGTCATGCATAATCCGCACATGATTGCCGGTGCGCTCAATCAGACGTTGAGCGACGAGTTGGTCAATAAGTTGCCGAATTCTGCGTCGATAACCCCATGGGCGCACAACAATATCATCGACTGTCACCTCGCCATCAATCATAGCAATTAGGTGTAACAGCTGGAGAGCTGCCGGTTTGAGCACAGGGAGCATTGTATCAGGGATAGGTAACGGCACATATTGCCACTGTTCGTGGTTGACATCCCATGTAAGTTGGCCTGAATGCAAAAGATGGTGAATCTTGGTCCGCAACTGCAACACGGTAAGCCGACCGTTGCATAGTTCATCGCTGATTTCTGCAGGGACTTTAGTCAATAAAAGCGCTTGCACCAACGATTGGGCATCTGCTGGTGGCAAGGCAGATAATTGATAGCGCGCTGTCGTAGATTGCTGAACATCCTCTTCACAGGTCACAATTACCATCATTTGTGGAGCCTGACGCGCTACCTCAGCAATCTCTTGCACCAGCGCTACAGGCGCATCATCAACAATCAACACGAGTGGTTGATTGGCCACAAACCGCATAAATCCAGTGATTAACGCATCATATCGTTGCGCATACGGCACGTTCGCATCATTCGTAAGCGATTGAGATTGGGATGGGCTTGTAGCCAAGCTCCGTTTTTGAGCCGGAGTTAATTGCGCATAGACCTGCATCACCTGCTCGCGCAAGTCAGCATCATGGGCTATCACAAATTGCAAGCGACGATACACTGTGTCGTCTGCTACACTCCCAGGTGATCGGCCAAACCATACAACCCGACAATCAGCATGCATGCGCTCAAACTCTTTGAGGAGATGCGTTTTGCCGCTCCCACTCTCACCATGAATCAACACCGTTTGTGGCACACCTTGCAAATGCGTTTGCCACATCATTCTCAGTGTATCAAGTAGCGTAATCTCGCTCACAAGTGGGACTTGCTCGCTATGTGTCACGCGTTCAGTGCACATCGGTACCAAGTCTATCGGTGCGTGCTGATGCGACTGCATTACCAGACGCTCCATTCGCTCGATCCAGTCAACTGGCATCGGATCAATACAACGACGCGCCACACTTATTTGCATTTGGGCATGTAAGGGCTGACCATTCGCCAGTAACAATCGAATCAGACGTTCATGTGCAACAAAATCCCATTCACGTGCATCCACAAAGCGCTGTGCATACAACAGTAACCAACGCGATCGCCCCTGCGAAGCATCCATATCAAGCAATGCGGCAAGCGTATTCACATAGCGCTCATGCAGATGGTGTGCCATCTCGCGAGCCCAACCATATTGTGGTTTGACCAAGAACTGCCCGTGGTAGCGCGCAACAGCTCGCATACGTTGTGAGTTGGTTGCACTCGACTGGCTTTCATTAAGAAACGCCGTTACATCTGCCATCACTGAGACCCACGGCGCCAAAGCGACGTGCGTCCTTGTGACTACGATGGCCGCACCAAGCCATTTACGCAGTACATAGATGGCGTTGCGCACCGTATGGGCGCCCTGATTCACTTCGTCAAAGACTTCTTGTTGAATGCGTTCACGAGGGATAGGTTGTCGATGCGTTGCACAAGCCATATAGGCTAGTACACTCCACGCCGCATGACTCATCATCACAGGCGGCTCAGGTGCGCCAGCAAGTGCAAGGTGTCCAAGCGTCGTTAGGACCCAGTGGACAGGAGATGGTTGTTGTACATCATGCGAACGTTCTTCCATCGGCAAATCCTTGTTGTATCGCACGATAGACAGCGTCGTAGTCTATTTTTTGTAAATCTGTCGTATCGACTTGGATATACGCCCCTGGCAATTCGAGCGGATTCTCACGCCCCAACAATAGACGTTCGCGCAACTCAAGCGCTACCGCCCCTTCTTGATGACCTGGATGACGACTGCCGTCTTGCCCGCGCTGTTGATGCCGTTGCCACAGGGTAGCACCATCACATACCACATGCACTTGCACAAAGCGTATCGGATACCGCGCCGCCAACGCCATAAATCGTGGCGTGTCACGTACTTGTTCGAAATTCGATTCAATCACACACGCACGTTGCGCAACCAGCTCACGCTCAAGCCAAAGAAAGAGCAAATCCATGCTTGCGCGGCTCAATTGACGCGACCATGCGCGATCGCTCCAGCCCAGCGAGTCAAATAACGATTCTTTGAACATGTCCTTGGTCATCAACGGCCACGTCAGTCGCTGTGACAGCGCCAGCGCAGCGGTTGTTTTGCCGACACCTGGCAGGCCGTTGATGACCAGTACATCGGTGGTCATACGGTAATTACCAGCTTTTGGGTCGTAATCGACTCAATAAAGTCCACATCAAGCTGTGCACCACTGCCAATCGCATCAGGCACCGTCAACGTGCTGTCGCTGTTCAGTTCAAACGGATTGAGTACCACATCACGGGCATAGTACCGTGCATTTGCGCTGATATCGCCTGGTAGCACAAAGTTAGGCAGACTTGCGAGTGCCACGTTGGCGGCACGACCTATACCCGTCTCCAACATGCCGCCACACCACACAGGGATATCGGCAGCTTTGGCCATATCGTGGATTTGCTTTGAGGCGGCAAACCCGCCGACACGTGCCGGTTTAATGTTAATCACGCCACAGGCCCGCATCTCGATTGCCCAGCGCGCATGCTCTGGCGAGACAATACTTTCGTCCAAACAAATCGGTGTCCGAATCACTCGTTGCAACTTGGCATGATCAAAGATATCGTCGTGTGCCAACGGTTGCTCAATCAACAACAAGCCAAAGTCGTCGAGTTGTGCCAAATGCGCCGCATGGTCGAGCGTGTAAATACTATTTGCATCCACTTGAAGCAGAATATTCGGCCAGGCCTCGCGCACAGCCTTGGTTGGCTCAATATCCCAACCCGGCTTGATTTTGAGTTTAATGCGTGAGTAACCGGCATTGACATACCCCTCAACCACCTTGAGCAACGCATCAATCGACGACTGAATGCCGACGCTCACGCCAACACTCACCTTGTCACGCTCACCACCCAGCATTTGCTTGAGGCTCTGCTGACGCGCATGACCGAACCAGTCCCACACCGCAAATTCAATGCCTGCTTGCGCCATGCGATTGGCACGCACCGGCGCAAAAATCTGCTGCACGTCGGTCGGCTCTTGGATGTCGTGGGACATCAACCGCGGCACCAAAATATCACGGAGCATCAGCATGACGGTGTCGCTGGTCTCTTCGTTGTACCACGGTGCCGGTCCAACGGGGCTCTCGCCCCAACCGGTAATGCCGTCAGCATCAATGCGCACCAACACTGCGTGGGTGCCCTCTTCGCGCCAGCCGCTTGTCTCAAATGGCGAGACATATGGCAGGTGAATCCGCCGAATTTCAACACGTTGAATGCGCATCTGAATCTCCTATTCTGCGTGTGGTTGCATCACATAGTGCCAGCCACGACCCTCGATTGCCAGACAATCGACCACCTGATAGCCAGCGGCAAAAGCCGACTCAAACAGCTCCCGTTGCATCATGCGCCATTCAAGCAGGCGCTGTTTGTCGTGCGTGCGGAGCAAGGCCAACTGCTCAGGGAGTGGCACTGCCACGGGGGCACCGTTCCAATCAGGAATCCGCTCGATATGCGGTCGATTCGCCTGTACCACCACCGGGTAACGAATATGATCTGCCTGCCAGACCGGATAGCGTTGCGCAACACGGTCAGCCACGCGCTCGCTGTCCATCCACCAATCCACCTGAAAGCGATCGCTGGGTGCACCAGCATTGAGCGCATCCGTCATCTCGCCGTAAACATCTCGCTTGTACGTGGTACACACTGCGCCGAGCCGATGCACATTAAAACTGCCATTGACTGTGGCTAGTGGATCGTATGTCCATGTCATCAGGTTTGTTTTGCCATGCGCCAAAAGCCGCGCGCGTTGCGCCAATTTGAGTTGCAAGCCGATATCGCGCCCACGATACTCAGGAAGCACACCAACGATATGACTACAATACTTGAGTTGCGCTGGCGTGTGATGCGTCAAACCATACCACCCCAACGCAAAACCCACCATACCGTGGTACTCACGGCGACTGCTATCATAGGCTCCGAGTAGTACGCATTCGCTGGTAGCCCAGGTAATCAACACATGCGTAGGGATAACCTCATCATCATTATTTGACCAAATCACATGATGCACTGCTTGCAAATCAGTGCATCCCTGTAAATCAGTAATTGGTACAATCTCGATCGCCATGCAACCGCCACTCTTCCTTTGCTTATGGATTTGGTCGCTTGAGCTCAGCCACATATGGTCGTTTGACAAACGTGTAGGCCACATCATCAAACAACGGTAACACGTTCTCTGCCGTCACAATCTCGGTCAATTTAACGTAGACAGCGTTTTTGTCATCAAAACACAACGTCGGCACTCCGAAACAATCGTACGTAGCCTTGGCGTACTCGTGGTCACGCTTGAGCACCTCAAGGAGAGTCCGATCACGTACATCACGTTGGTATTGTTGCATGTCAATACCACAGGTGGCAGCCACCTCAGCCACCGCATCGCGCGAGGCCACGTCGACTTTGCGCTCGTGACGCGCATCATACAGTGCCGTACGGAAGTGATTGAACTGCGTCTCCCCCTGACGACGAACCGCCTCGGCTGCCCAGAACGCATGGAGCCCACGATAACTACTCCAACCCTCACGCAACCCGGTATACTCATCGGGCTGATCCCAGACATACCAGTTCGAATCGGCTGGAGCATTCACCTGCTCTAGCGAGAAGTAGCGCCATTCAATGGTCACACTTGGGCGCTGCGCAACCACCAAATCCAACCAGCGTGAGGCACGCCAGGCGAATGGACACAAAAAATCAAAAAATACTGTTAATTGCATTTACGCTCTCCATTTTGGTATGCGATACCCAAAATTACACACCCAAATCATATCTATCGACGTATCTGACAATCCTAGTGTATCACTTTTTTTCAACGAAATGAGTCATGAATGAGCGTCGCATATAACGCTTTTTGACGCATCTGTGCCTCGCGATATCGTGCATGCGCATCCATATTTGGATAGTACGTCTCAGCCAAAATTACCTGCACATCCGCCAACTGCCGAATCACGCCAAGACTACGCAACGCCAACATGGCTACCCCGCGTGCGGTCGTCTCGATCACCGCAGAAGTATACACTGGACGCCCGAGCACATCAGCACATATCTGCAGCCAAGTCGGCGAGCGCAATAACGCACCACCGCTAGCAATCACGCGCTCACTAGTAGGGAGCATCTGGGCAATCAAGCCAAAGCGCAACGCGATACTCTCGAGTGCAGCCCGCAATAACTCAACTGGCGTCGTCCCCAAATGCATGCCATGGATTGTCGCTTTGGCGGCCCCCGCCCACCCCGGACTGCGTTCGCCTGCCCATAGTGGCAGAATCGTCAAACCGTGACTATCAGGCATCATCGCAGCCAGCGCTGCCTCAATCGCTTCGTCGGTGTCTATATCAAACCGCAACGTCTCACGCATCCAGTGATAGACATTGCCGCCCTCACTCGTCGCACCACCGACCAACGCTAAATCACGATCAATCCTATAGCACCACAACCCCGCCGGTGGCGTTGGTCGACCCGGTAAGGCGATGCGCATTGCGCCCGTTGTGCCCACCGTAAGCGCCAGTGACTGCGCATCGACACATCCGCTACCGACATTGGCCGCAGCACCATCACCAATCGCACCAAACCACTGCACATGCGTCAACCACGGCCAGCGCACTGCCCACTCCGCCCGCATTCCCTGATGTGGCTGATCGACATCCACAATCGGCGCCAGCACGTCATCACCAATACGCAATGCCCTGCGCCACGTCTCATCCCAGGTGAGTGTGTCACGTTGCAACAAGCCCGTCCACGCAGCGTTACTCGGCGTGACGCGTCGAATCCCCAATAGTTGATACTCGAGATACTCGGCGAACGTCATCCAATAGCGCGCATCACGCCACTCATCAGGGCGGTGTGTGGCAATCCAATGCAGGCGCGCTGGCCAATAATTGGGCCGAATCAAACATCCCGTGCGCTGATGGGTGGCTCGTTCATCATGAGTCAAACGTAACGTATCCGCACTCGCATCACTTTGGGTATCCGCATAGGTCCGCACTGGTCCTACAGCACGGCCATCAGCCGCAACCCCAACCATCGTTGTCGCCATCGTCGCCACCGCCACCGCAGCCACGTCAGCTACACGTATGGCAATCTGTGGTGCAATCTGATCAAACAGCGCCACACAGGTCGCAAACAACGCATCTGCATCTATCTCAGCAGCACCAGCAGCACTCGCCATTACATCGATCGGCTGACGTGCCTCGACCTGCTCTACTTGGCGAGCATGTGCATCAAAACACAAGATGCGTACCGAGCTTGTGCCAATATCAAGCGTTACTATCAGTGGTGCAATAGCATCAGTCAGCGCCACAACTTGTGAATAAGTCGTCATCATCGTGTATCCCATCAATAGTGGTAGCACTATTGTACATACAAACAGCGCCCCGAACGTATACCGTTCGGGGCGCTGCGTCAGTAGATACCGCTACTCGCGGGGGCGGAGCGCCAAGGTTACCGTGAACTCAAGCTCTTCGGTGCCACGGAGTACCGTCACTTTGACAGTGTCGTTCGGCTTGTACTGCAACAACACGCCGCGCAACGATGCTTGTTGGCCGAGCTTAATACCGTCGATTGCCACAATCACATCGCCAGCTTGAATACCCGCATTGGCAGCAGGATACCCATCGCTCACCGAAGTCACGTACGCACCTTGTTGGACGTTCAAATCGTTTTCGATGGCGATATCGGCATTTATCATGCCGTACGTGATACCCAAGAACGGGTATTGCACCTCACCCGTGGCAATAATTTGCTCAGATACACGTCGAGCGATGTTAGATGGCACCGCAAATCCTAACCCCTCGATGCGCACCGCACTCATGCCCTGATCACGGTAGACAAGCGTGTTGATACCGACAATCTCCCCCTGCATGTTCAACAAAGGACCACCACTGTTGCCACTGTTGATTGCCGCATCGGTTTGAATCAAATCCTCGGGCGCATCGGCACTCAAGGTGCGATGTAATGCACTCACAACACCGACCGTCACACTATTTTTGAACTCACCTAGTGGACTACCAATTGCGATCACCGTCTCACCCTGACGCAATGCATCCGAGTTCCCAAGCGTTAAGTAGCCTGGCACATTCCCATCAATTTTGAGTAAGGCCAAATCCATCAGCGGATCATCACCCACCAACGTGGCTGGTCGTGTGCTACCGTCGTACAACACAACCTCAAGCTCGCTGTAGCCATCGATGACATGATGATTCGTGATCACGTACCCATCAGGGCTAATAATTGCACCTGAGCCACTCCCTGCAGCCTCACTCCCACGCGCACTCGTCACCATGCGATTAATCACCGTCACCACCGCCGGCGATACACGCGCCACAACTGTTGGCACATCATTTGCAGTCGTAGTCGGTGCTATTGCTGTTTCAGAATTGTTATTATTTGGTACTGCAGTAGGCAACGGTAACTGCGTCGCAGGTGGTAGCTGCTGCGCAACTGTTGATACCGGCAAGGCCTGTGACACCGCAGTATCAACTGCTTGGCGCAATTGACGCTGTGTAATGTACACCGCTGCACCAGCACCAGCGATAGCACCGAGCACCGCTCCACCAATCAACGTGATGAGCAAGATGCTGATGACAACAAAGTTATTTAAACGACCCATGTCACTCCTCCTCACACCAACCCAAGCATGAGTGATAATTTGTGATACCGTTGTTATTGTGTACCATATGCATAAATTGTATATGAACAACATATGAGCATCGTATGAGCTAATTCGGTATAGTACAAAAACTGCACATCTGCTATACTTAAAGTGCATTTCGATGACGAAAAGAGCATTACTTCGTGCATGTCGCTTACTCCATTGATACATGCTTCGTCACAGCGAGATTCTATGATTCTTGAACAACGATTTGGGGCTGCTCAAGTAGCCATGCGCGCCGCTGACATTCTCTTACAGCGGGCGAGCACTGGGCAAGCAGCATCTCCTGACACATTCCGCCGCGAAATCTTCCGCACAGGGTGGCAACTCATCAGTGAACAACACGCAGTAGGTTCACTTGTTAATTTGCTTGATGGTCTGCTCTGGGGACTTGAATCAGCCGAAACACCGCATGAATTGCATGCCACGACACAACACGTCATCAACACCTACCGACATCAACTAACCCAGCGCGTGTTTGACAGCGCGGCACACAGTTTGAGTGTACTCGCACCATGCCGGCGCATCGTCATTCATGGATATAGTACAACCGTACAATATGCACTACAACATGCACTCCGGAGCGGCCAACGCGTCGACGTTGATTGTATCAATGACGGCAATACCGCCACTCACGACGCATTGCGCAATCGAATCGCAGCCATCGGATTGCACGTTGAATCAGTTGAAATTCATGACGTGCCGCAGCGCATTTCGGCCTATGATGCCGTCGTTGTTGGCGCAGACACACTCGATATGTACGGGCTGGCAAATTCAGACGGAACTCGCCAACTGGCAGAGTTGGCCAATCAGCATCATGTACCGTTTTTTGCGTTCTGCACGAGCGAA
>Ga0315902_10013183_pt1 | contig 10707 bp, 7 predicted proteins | sample LakEriMetagenome_9_FD_203523 | JGI IMG/M metagenome (GOLD analysis project Ga0315902, IMG submission 203523) | Freshwater fungal communities from buoy surface, Lake Erie, Ohio, United States - Buoy 12 MA117 | ecosystem: Environmental > Aquatic > Freshwater > Lake > Lake biofilm | place: USA...
GTAATCACTTTGTGGAATTCGGTGTAGTGGATATTGCAGAGAAGGATGAAGTGCTGGGTGTGGAGCCGGGTACTTATGTGGGACTGCTCAGTCACTCCGGCTCGAGGGCGTTGGGAGCTGCTATCGCTAACCATTATACGAAAACGGCTATCAGCAAACGGCGGTTACCCCAGGAAGCAAAAAATCTTGCCTGGTTAAGCCTGGACGAAGAGGAAGGAATGGAATATTGGTTGGCTATGAACCTCGCCGGTGATTATGCAAGTGCCTGTCATCATATCATTCACGAAAAAATTGCAAGACAACTCGGACGTAATCCGGTGCGGAGGGTTGAAAACCATCACAATTTTGCCTGGAAAGAACTGTGGCAGGGCCGTGAAGTGATAGTGCACCGGAAAGGAGCCACACCAGCGGGTAAAGACGTGTTGGGTGTTATCCCCGGTAGTATGACAGCAACAGGTTATATTGTAAAAGGAAGAGGCGAAGCCACTTCGGTCAACTCTGCTTCTCATGGTGCCGGACGGCTCATGAGCCGTTCAAAAGCCCTGCAAAGCATCACACAACAGGCATTGAAGGAGGAATTGAAAAAGCACGGTGTAAAACTGCTGGGTGGCGGACTGGATGAAGCGCCCTTTGCCTACAAGGATATCAGGCAGGTGATGCAAAGCCAGCAATCACTGGTTGATATCGTGGGAACCTTTACACCCAAAATTGTGAAAATGGATGGTGCTGCTCCCAAACCCTGGCAAACAAAAGGTCGTGATTGAAGCTGGAATTAATGTTATTACACATGTATGCTAACTCCTGTTGCAGCACCGCAACAGGAGTTTTTGTTATGTGCAGGGAATAGATTTACTTTAAGGAATGTCTCAACTGCAGCGCACGCTTTCTCTTTCATCGGTGATAGCCATCGTAATTGGCGGGGTGATCGGTTCCGGCATTTTTATGAAGCCGTCTGTGATGATGGCACAACTCGGTTCTCCTCTTTTGTTATTGCTGGTATGGGTGGTGGCAGGTATTATTACCTTGTGCGGAGCGCTTACCAATGCGGAAGCTGCCACTATGTTTCCGGAGACAGGCGGACAGTATGTATTCTTTCAGAAAATGTATGGCAACGGGTTTGCCTTTCTGTACGGATGGGCAGCATTTGCGGTGTTTAATACAGCAGGCAATGCTTCCATTGCGTATGTATGCAGTCAGTATACTGGTTATTTTATCACGCTGCCACGCTTGTCCGCCGAATGGGAGCAACAGGTATACCTGCATATTCCCTGGATTGGCACTATATATCCCCTGCAGCAAATCGGCGTGAAACTGCTGACGGTTGTGCTCATTTGTGTTTTCACCTTTATTAATATCCGGAGTGTTTCATGGGGTGCCGGCGTACAACGTTTTTTGACTGCATTAAAAGTCTTGGCCATAGCCTTACTGGTAGCGGGAATTTTTATGTCCGGTAAGGGCAGCAGTTCGCACCTGTTCCAGGTAACAGCCGGTATGCCTTCCGGTTTCGATTTGTTACCCGCATTCATGGCAGCCACTGCCGGTGCTTTCTGGGCGTATGACGGCTGGAATAATATCACATTTATTGCAGGTGAAATCAAAGAGCCACGACGCTTTATACCCAGGAGTCTTTTAGTGGGACTGAGTGTATGTATTCTGACCTATGTATTGGTGAATCTCGCATTTATCTATGTGTTACCGGCAGAACAAATGGCGGCCTCTTCCTTTATTGCAGCGGATGCTGCTGCGGCTGCCTGGGGTGGTTTCGGTGCAGCATTGATTGTGTTGCTGGTAATTGTTTCCACATTGGGAACCACTAATTCCAATGTGCTGAGTACAGCACGTGTAACCTTTGCCATGGGTACAGGCAATAACATGCTGGCGGTTGCCGGCAGGGTGCATCCCCGGTTTCAAACACCGGCGAATGCATTGCTGATCAATGCAGCCTGGTCCTGTGTGCTCATCTTTACCGGTTCGTTTGACATGCTCACCGATATGCTCATTTTTGTAAGCTGGTTATTTTACGGGATGAGCGCCATGGGTGTATTTGTTTTAAGATATAAAATGAAAGACGCTGATCGTCCGTATAAAGTGTGGGGTTATCCCCTGGTTCCTGCCGTTTTTGTATTGTTTACACTCTTTTTCCTGGTTACTACGGTGTATCGCGACGTTACCAATTATCAGCAGGGATCAGCAGCGGTGGTTCATTCCTTGTTGGGTCTGCTGATCACATTGGCAGGTCTCCCTCTTTATTTTTTATCCAGGCGTGCTGCCCGACAGGTGGGGCTTTAACATCCTTTTGTAAAAAAACAGCGTGCAAAATTGTGAAAGCTTCGTTTCTTTAAACTCTTTTACCATTCATATGAAGCAAATTTATTTTCTGCTACTGCTGGTCTTGTTTGCCAGTGGTAGCACCGCCCAATCGAAATACGACCACCGGGAAGCGTTTCACCCGTTGTTTTATCCGTATACAGGTAATGAATACCGTAGTGCCGGTGGCGAACCCGGACCATTATATTGGCAGAACCGGGCCGATTATGCAATCAATGCATCAATCGATCCGGCAGCGCATGCAGTAAAGGGAACGGTAAAGATCTCTTATACCAATAACAGTCCGGATGCACTAAGATTTATCTGGCTGCAACTCGATCAGAACATTTATAAAAAAGATTCACGCGGATCTGCCACCACTACCACACAGGGTGGCCGCTGGGCCAATGCCGGGTTTACAGACGGGTACACGATTGCGTCGGTACAACTGGAATCGAACGGCCAGAAAACCGCTCCGAAGGAAACCATCATCACAGATACCCGTATGCAGGTATGGCTGCAGGAACCGTTGCAAAAAGGAGCAGTGCTGCAACTGGTGATTGAATATGACTTTACCGTTCCTGAATACGGTACCGACCGTATGGGTCGCATCCAGCAAAAGCAAGGATGGGTTTATGAGGTGGCACAATGGTATCCCCGTGTTTGTGTGTACGACGACGTGAATGGATGGAATACCAATCCCTACATCGGCGCTGGTGAGTTTTATCTCGAGTATGGACATGTGGACTTCAGTATCACGGCACCAGCCGACATGATCGTAGTGGGCAGTGGTGCTTTGCTCAATCCTGAGGAGTGTTTCACCCGGGAGCAGGTAAGCCGCTGGACCCAGGCGATGAGCAGCGATAAAACGGTTATGATTCGCACTGCTGCTGAAGTGAGCCAGGCATCTTCGCGGCCGGCAAAACCTTTTGTTACCTGGAAATTCAGGTGTGAGAACACGCGCGATGTTGCCTGGGCTGCCAGCAAGGCGTTCATCATGGATGCAGCCCGCATCAATCTGCCCAGTGGTAAGCAATCAATGGCTGTGAGTGTGTATACAAAAGAAAGCGCATCAGCTCCCGATGGAAACGACTGGCGCCGGTCCACCGAATACACAAAGGCCAGTATTGAATTCTACAGTAAGTATCTCTTCGAGTATCCGTACCCGGTAGCCACTAATGTGGCCGGCATTGTGGGTGGGATGGAATATCCGGGAATTGTTTTCTGCAGTTCCGAATCCAGCGGCAGTGCTTTGTGGGGGGTGACAGATCATGAGTTTGGTCACACCTGGTTCCCCATGATTGTGGGCAGCAATGAACGGAAGTTTGCATGGATGGACGAGGGATTTAATACGTTCATCAATGATCTGTCCACAGCGGCGTTCAACAACGGCGAGTATGTACAGGGCTTTTCTATGGCGGGAATGAATGGATGGATTTTTGGTGACCGTATGGATGGTCTGCTGAATACCCCCGATGTGATACAGCAAATTAACCTGGGAATTGCCGCTTACTATAAACCCGGAATGATGATGACTGTATTGCGCAATGAAGTATTGGGGAAGCAACGGTTTGATGCAGCCTTAAAGGAATATGTCCGGCGTTGGGCCTTTAAACATCCCACTCCCTGGGATTTTTTCCATACGATGGAGAATGTGGCAGGCGAAGACCTTGGTTGGTTCTGGCGCGGTTGGGTACTCAACAGCTGGAAGTTTGATGTGGCAGTAAAAGAGGTGGTCACGGGACGCACCAGTAATGGAGCAAAAGGATATAAGATTACCCTGCAGTTACTGGAAAAGATGCCGTTGCCTGTTACGGTAAAAGTGGTGGATGCCAATGGTTCGGAACAACTCATATCCCTGCCGGTGGAAGTATGGCAACGGGGCGAAACCTGGTCGTTCCCGGTACAGACAGTAGCTGAAATAAAAGAAGTGATTGTTGATCCGGATAAAAAGTTACCAGACCTCAATACATCGAATAACCGATGGAGTAAATAATAAAAATAGCCGGGAAGAGAACCCGGCTTTTTTTATACGACCTGCTCTTGTACTTCCTGCCCTGTGTTTATAAAATAGATTATTTTCGCTCCTTTGAAACCATGCAACCCATTCACGAACAGATAGCAGCTTTATACAAGTCGTATTTCGGGAAAGATCCCGGACTTATTTCCAAATTACCCCAAAGTGGCAGCGACCGTGTGTATTACCGGGTGGAAGGGTCACCGGTATGTATTGCCACCACCAATAAAAATATACGGGAAAACCAGACCTTCCTCCGGTTCAGCAGGCATTTTCAGCAATGCAAATGCCCCGTACCCACCATCTATGCAGTAAGCGATGATTTCAGTATCTACCTGCAGGAAGATTTGGGCGATCGCTCGTTGTTACAGGAGTTGGAAGAGCAGGGCTACAACGATCATGTATATAATTTATTCCGGAAGAGCCTGAAAGAACTGGCGCACCTGCAGATCAACGGCCATGTCAATTTCAACTATGAATGGTGCATCACGTCTCAGGAGTTTGGCAAGCAGGCCATCTTAGCGGATTTGTTATACTTTAAATATTACTTTCTGGATGCACTGAAAATTCCCTACGATAAAGAAAAACTCGTGGACGATTTTGAAGTGCTGAGTATTTATCTCGCCCGGGTGGATTATAAGTATTTCATGTTCCGCGATTTTCAGAGCCGCAACATCATGGTAAAAGAGGGTGAAGTTTACTTTATCGATTACCAGGGAGGCATGAAAGGAGCCATACAGTATGATGTGGCATCTTTATTATGGCAGGCAAAAGCGGAACTGCCCGATCAGTGGAAAAATCAACTGCTCGACTATTATATCGACTGCGTGGAAAATGTATTGCAGTCAAAAATTGACAGAACAAGGTTTGTAAGTCAGTACAACGGGTATGTACTCATCCGTCTGCTGCAGGTGTTGGGTGCTTATGGTTTCCGGGGATTGTTTGAGCGGAAAGCGCATTTTCTCACCAGTATTCCCCTGGCACTGCGGAACCTGTGCTGGTTTCTCGAAAACAAACAGATTGGGTTAAGTGTGCCGGAGTTTGAACGGCTTCTTTCATTGGTGGTGGAAGATGAAATCATTCACCGGTTTGAGCCTCCCCGGGCTACGGAAGAGACACCGCTGGTTGTTCAGATCAACAGTTTTTCTTACAAAATAACCGGCATTCCGTCTGATGAGACAGATAACGGTGGTGGGTTTGTGTTTGACTGCCGGGGTATTCTGAACCCGGGCCGTTATGAGGCCTATAAACAGCTGACCGGCCGGGATAAGGAAGTGAAAGATTTCCTGGAGCAGCAGACAAAAATGCCCTTGTTTCTGAACAGTATTTACAACATTATTGATGTTGCAGTGGAAGATTATATGCAGCGGGGATTCTCCAGTCTGCAGGTGAGCTTTGGTTGCACCGGTGGTCAGCACCGCAGTGTTTATGCGGCCGATGCATTGGCCCGTCACCTGCGCAATAAATATGGTGTGAAGATTGAATTGCGCCACCGGGTACAGGATGCAAAAAACTGGAATAACCAACCAAATAAGTAAGCTGCATCATGCAGTAACCAATTAAACAGGAACGGATGAAAGCAATGATTTTTGCAGCCGGTTTGGGAACACGGTTTAAACCGTGGACCGATCACCACCCCAAGGCCCTGGCGCTGGTGAATGGCAAAAGCCTGCTGCAGCGGAATATTGAATACCTGCAGCAGTACGGCATTTTTGAAGTGGTGGTGAATGTGCATCACTTTGCCGATCAGATCATCCGGGAGGTTGAGGAAAATAAAGGTTGGGGCAGCGAGGTAATTATCAGCGATGAAACCAATGAAGTGTTGGAAACGGGCGGCGGATTGCTGAAAGCCCGGTCCTGGCTGGAAGGCGAGGAACCATTTCTCACCATCAATGTAGATATTCTCACCAATCTGAACCTGCATCATTTGCTGGCGTATCATCAGCAGCAGCAGCCGTTGATTTCTTTTGGAGTAACCAACCGCAAAACAGCCCGTAATTTTTTATTTGACAGTACCGACCGTTTATGTGGCTGGCGCAACAACCATACAGGGGAGGAACGTATCTCCATTCCTAAAGAAGGACTGGTTCAGAAAGCGTACAGTTGTGTGGTGGTATTTGAACCACGGATTTTTTCCCTCATACGCCAACAGGGCAAATTTTCATTGACAGCAACCTACCTCGACCTGGCTGCTGAGCATGTCATTCTTGGATATGATCACAGTGGCGATAAGTTAGTGGACGTAGGAAAGCCCGAGAGTGTCGCTGTAGCTGAAGCTATGTTTCCTTAGCAGGTAATTATACTTTGATATAGATTTTCTTGCGGTCGAGCCAGTAGCAGATTCCCCAGTAAAAAACAATCAGCGTTACTGCATAAAACAGAGAGCCGTTTTCAGGAATACCTGGTATGTTTTTGCATACTGTTTCATAGTACCATTTAAACGGACCGATATACCTGGTGCTGCCATCGGTTGCGACTCCGGCAGGAATGCGGATGAGGTCCAGTGCCCGTGGTAAGAAACCACTTAGTACAAAAATGAACAACGGATTTTTACCAAACGCATTGAAGAAACTGCCCAGCCATCCCTTCACATTTCTGAACTCCATGAAATAAATCATGAGGGCTAGTGTGTAAATAGCCAGTCCGGTTGTGTACAAGGTGTACGAGCTGGTCCATATTTTTTTATTGATCGGGAATACAGTATCCCAGGCAAGTCCGGTTGCCGTAAGTAATGTTCCCACTACAAACAGCGACGTCAGCATTTCATAAGTTTTCCCTTTTTGCTGAATGTAGTCGCCCACCAGGTAGCCGAAGATCACCTGGGTGATGGGTGCAAAAGTGCTCAGCAATCCTTCCGGATCAAAGGGGGTTCCCTCGCCTTTGTAAAGATGCGTTTCTCCAAGCAGGGCTATGTCCAACCTGGTGCCAAACCAGCCCTGCAGGCTGTACGGGTCGCCGGGAGCGCCCAGCCCGAGGCAAAGTATCCAGTAGAACAACAGCAGTAAGGTTCCCGAAAAGAAAGCGCCCCGCTGGCCGGTGAAGAAAACAAGCACCGATGCGAAGAAATAACTGAGTGCAATGCGTTGCAGCACACCCATAATACGCAGGTTCTCAAAAGTTTTAAACTGAAGTACCTCTCCGTTCCATTTTACAAAAGGACTCCAGTTCAGCAGCAAGCCAATGAGGAAGATGAGGAGGGATCGTTTGATGACTTTTTTCCAGAAGGCGGCGGTGCCTTCCTGTTGCAGGCGGGGCATGACAAAGGAAAGGGCATTACCCACAGCAAACAGGAAAAAAGGAAACACGAGGTCGGTGGGTGTACAGCCATGCCAGGGTGCATGTTTCAGGGGGGCATACATGAATTTCCAGCTCCCCGGGTTATTAACCAGAATCATTAAAGCAACCGTTGCGCCCCGGAATACGTCTAAGGAATAAAATCTCACTTTTTACAGTTAATTCATGTAAGGTAAAAAAAAGCGGCAAAACCTGCCGGATTGGGGAGATAATTTTTCGGCGATTGCCCCTTATCTTGTAATTTGCAGCACTTGAAAACTATGGAAAATCAAAGTATCGTGAACGCCGGGAGTGTATTTGTGTGTAAAGCGTTACAAACCATATATTTACAATCGGAAAAACGGGCAAGTCCCGTTCTGTTTTGTCATGATTCTTTTGACCAGGGTAATCAGTGTAACCACAGCAATTGCTGTAAGGGATATTTGTAAAGGGTAAGTTGGCTCTAAAGGCCTGGATACCCTTTTTTTATTTTAAAAATGACTCAGTTTTTTAAAGCCGATGTGACTGAGAGGGCGAAGCCTTTGCCCCATCCGGAAGAAACGCTTACCTGGTATGCGGTGTATACCAAGCCAAGGTGGGAGAAAAAAGTGAGCCAACTCATTGAAAAGAAAGGACTTGAAGTGTACTGCCCGCTTACAAAAGTCCGCCGGAAATGGAGCGACCGCTATAAAACAGTGGAAGAGCCCTTATTCAAATCCTATGTATTTGTCAGAATCGCTGCCGCTGATAAAACCCGTATCCGCTTAACAGATGGGGTGGTGAATTTTGTATATTGGCTGGGCAAGCCGGCCGAAATCAAGCCGGCTGAAATTGAGCTCATCAAGCGTTTTCTGAAAGAGTTCCGCGAAGTGGAGGCAAGGCCCCTATCCCTGGTGCCTGGTGACCGGGTTCGCATTAAAGCCGGTGTTATGATAGACCTGGAGGGGCTGGTGGTGAAGGTGCTGAATCAACGTGCTTATGTACAGCTGGAGAGCCTGGGATATGAGCTGACTGCCCAGTTTGAAAAAAGAAACCTGGAACCGGTGGGTTCCATGAATCAACCGGTTGACCGTTAATACATTCAAGTAATAAAATCAAAACTAACATGCGCCGTCTCCTGTTTTTGATCCTGTGCACTTCTGTCTGCTGGGTTTCCTGCGTATCCCCGGAAAAACTGCGGAAAGAAATGGTGTACTTTAATGAAGGCCTCGATTCAACGAAGCTGAGTACCTATAACCTGGTAGAACCTGTTATTCAGAAGGGAGATGTGCTGCAGATCACCATTACATCCCGGAGCTCATCGTCGAATCAGTTGTTCAGCCAGAATTATTCCACTGTCACGAATGGGTCCCAGATCGGTGGTGCTGTTGCTTCAACCCCCGGATCCGATGGGTACCTCGTGGATATTACAACCGGTGAAATTAAGTTGCCGCTTCTGGGCATTATCCGTGCTGATGGAATGACCAAGCTGGAACTGGAAAAAGAAATTATCAGGCGGGCATCGGAATACCTGAAAGAAGATCCGATTGTGAACATCCGTTACATGAATTTCAGGGTGACATTCCTGGGATTGGTGGGGACACCCGGAACAAAAATATTTGACTCCGAGCGGGTATCTCTTTTACAGGCCTTGGGAGAAGTTGGTGGCGTAGGACAGGGCGGTGATTTAAAAAACATACTCATCTTCCGAGAGCAGAACGGGAAGCGGACTATGCGGATCATTGATCTGACAAAAGGCGACTTTTTTAATTCACCGGATTATTACCTGAAGCAGAATGATGTGGTGTATGTAAGTCCGACCGAAAGGCAATTACTCGTATCTGATCAATCATTACAAAGACGCATGCAATTGTTAAACGTAGGGTTGGGTGTTGTTAATATAATTTTCATTTTGACTACTTTATTCCGTTAATCACATAACGAATGGCAAACAATCAAGTTGATACCATAAACTCAGAAGGACAGGCTAGTGGTTTCCTCACCTTCAAGGAAATCATGTTTAAGTACATTTCCAACCTGCCATTATTCTTCTTTTCATTAGGTCTGGCATTAATTGTGGCCTGGGCCTACTTGCGGTGGGCCACGCCTGTCTACAGCGTTTCTTCCAGTATGATCGTCAAGCAGGAATCCGCAGCGAATATCAGAGGAGGGGAAAAATTCGGCAGCATTTTCGATCCGATTGACAAAATCAACATGCAGGATGAAATTGAGTTGATCAAGTCCAAGGAATTCCTGGTACAAACGGTTGAGAACCTGGGACTGAATAACCACTATGTGGAACACGGAAAGGTGCGCAGCAGTGAAGTGTATTCAGGCATACCTTTCCGCGTGGAGATAGTAAAAATTTCGGACAGCTCCCGGAAATATAGTTTTGATATAAATCTGACAGGGGCCAACAGTTTTCTGCTTGATAAGGAAACAAAGCAGCGTTCTTTTTACAGTAATATTGAAAAAGCTGGAGCGGTTTTCCGCATTTTGCCAGCCAACCTGCCCGATCAGAATTCTGCGGGCAGGCGGCTTACCTATACCTGGTTTCCTTCCCGTGAGATCGCGGCCCAGGTTTCCGGCAGTCTGACCGTTGCACAGTTAAACCGGAGCTCCAGTGTTTTGACGCTTACCTTGCAAACATTGAATACAGAGAAGGGAATAGCCATTCTGAACCAGGTAATGAAAGATTATGAAACGTACAGTTTCCGTGACAAAAGCCGCACAGCCAGTAATACCCTTCGTTTTTTGAATGAGCGTCTTTCCAAACTGGAAGAGGAACTGGAACTTGTGGAAAGAAATATCCAGGATGTGAGTAAGAAAAATAACATGTACATGGACATGGAGGAGCAGACGAAATTGTATTTTGAAAAGCTCACGAAAACCGATGATGATCTGCAGAAACAGGAAGTGCAGCTACAGGTGCTGGATTTACTGGATAATTACATAAAGGATAAGCGGAATGCATTTAGTCTTACACCTACCAACCTGGGCATTGACGACCCCACACTCAGTGCGCTCATTGCCGAATACAACCGGCTGGTACTGAAAAGGGACCTGGAATTACAGGAAAGCAAACCCGGTAACCCGGTGATCAGGGAACTGGAGTTTTCCATTGAAAAGAC
>Ga0315902_10013184_pt1 | contig 10707 bp, 9 predicted proteins | sample LakEriMetagenome_9_FD_203523 | JGI IMG/M metagenome (GOLD analysis project Ga0315902, IMG submission 203523) | Freshwater fungal communities from buoy surface, Lake Erie, Ohio, United States - Buoy 12 MA117 | ecosystem: Environmental > Aquatic > Freshwater > Lake > Lake biofilm | place: USA...
GCTCATGAGCCGATCGTGCGGGTTCGAGGTCCGTTGCTTCAATGCCAATGGATCGAAAGTGCGTTGCTCAATATCGTTAATTTTCAAACGCTCGTTGCGACCAAAGCTGCGCGAGTCTGTCTTGCGGCTGGTGATTCCTCGGTGTTGGAATTTGGACTGCGTCGAGCGCAGGGGATTGATGGTTCACTCGCAGCATCACGTGCTTGCTACATCGGTGGTTGTCAAGCCACTTCCAATGTACTGGCAGGAAAGCTCTACGGGATTCCGGTTCGCGGGACCCATGCGCACAGTTGGGTGATGTCCTTTGATACCGAACTCGAAGCGTTTGAAGCTTATGCGAGATCGATGCCCAACAATTGCATCTTCCTCGTTGACACGTACAACACACTGGATGGAGTACGCAATGCCATTCGTGTAGCACATCAGCTTGCGGAAAAGGGCCATAGGCTGGTCGGTGTTCGTCTTGACTCTGGCGATATGACGAAACTCAGTATTGAGGCTCGGAAAATGTTCCAAGAAGCACAATTACACGATGCGGTGATCGTCGCCAGCAATGATCTTGATGAAATAGAAATCGAGCGCATGCGAAAGGCGGGGGCGCAGATCGACATTTGGGGCGTTGGTACCAAGCTGGTGACCGCCTATGATCAGCCTGCATTGGGTGGTGTTTATAAACTCAGTTCCATTCAAGACCAGCATGGACAATGGATCGACAAGATCAAGCTGTCCGAACAATGGATCAAAGTCTCCACGCCCGGCATCTTGAACGTGCGACGATATCGAAAATCGAACGTACCACTTATGGATGTACTGTATAGCGAAACAATGGGCGCGCCCGCTGCGGCACAAGGAAGCGACATCGTGACAGGGCAACAATCGATGGCACTGGATTCATTCGACACTTACGAAGACTTGCTCAAGCCTATATTGAGAAAAGGGGAATACGTTACGGATCTACCAAAACTCAAGACCATTCGCGAGAACGCGATCGCATGGTGTAACGAGTTGCCCGAACGGATACGAACGCTTTCGAGCCCCAGCAGGTATCCTGTCGCGATCGAAGAGAGATTGTCTAAAAAGAAAATGGAAATGATGAAGGGCTACCGATGACCAAAACGTGTCTATTGCTAATCGATTTGCAAAATGATTTCTTGCCAGGTGGAGCACTTGCAGTTCCGGGTGGTGACCAAGTCATCGCTGTTGCCGATGAGATGATGCGGGATTTTGACGTCGTTATTGCATCGCAAGATTGGCATCCTTCAAATCACGGTAGTTTTGTTTCTCAGCATCCGAAACGACAAGCAGGAGACACTTTTCATTGGAACGGGGCGTTGCAAGTTGTTTGGCCGGATCACTGTGTCCAAGGTACATACGGTGCGGCATTTCCACCCGAGTTGGACGTGAGCAAGGTCTCACACCTCATTACGAAAGGAGAGGATCCGAACGTTGATAGCTATAGTGCGTTCTTTGACAATGCGAAGAGGCGAGCGACTCGATTGCATGCTCTTCTTCAGTCGCTTGAGATAGTTGCGATTCAAGTGATGGGTCTCGCGACAGATTATTGCGTGCGAGCTACGGTATTAGATGCTTTGGAGTTAGGTTATCAGGTGACGCTCCATACGAAGGGTTGTCGGGGTGTCGAGATTCGACTGGGAGACTGTATGAAAGCGATCGAGCAAATGGCACACTATGGCGCAGAGGTTTTGTGATTATTCAGAATGATCGTCCTGCGCATGCGAGTATCGAAAGAACTGCCGCTTGGTATTGTTTGGGTCAGTCGGTACTGACGCTTGTTTGGTGGGGATGGCTCGTTGTGTTCCCTGAACTCACGAGTTACGGGGCAGGAACACCGTTTCCATACGACAAGACGCGGGAGCTCGTTGTTTCTGGCGCGTATGGTTGGATTCGTAATCCCATGGCGGTGACAGGGCTGCTACAGGGCATTTGCGTCGGGCTCATGTTGGGTTCACCGCTCGTTCTGGTGTACGTGATATGCGGGGCTGCGATTTGGCAATTCCTTGTTCGGACTGTCGAGGAGCAGATGATGGAGGAGCAATTTGGAGCTAGCTATGTTGCCTACAAGGCGGAAGTGAACTGCTGGTTGCCCCGATTGTTCCGATAATAGGCACAGGCCGACAAAAGTAGCGACACGCTCCATCGTACCGTCCGCTCACGGACATTTGCTTGGATTCTCGGTGGACGGCACATGGAATGTGCCTACTGTTTTGACTTTTGTCGGCTCTGTAGTCACGGTTCGTGCGACTAGAGAGGTCCTTTCTTTGAGACGCGCGTTTTTTGAGCAATCGACCTGCCGCGACCCCAAAATACAGCCTAACAACTGGGCACTAAGACCGCATTGGCATGCATTCGAACTCGTTTCAAGAATTTTTGACAATCATAACGAAAACTTCTATGGTTTTTTCAGCTACGGAATGATTTCGCAATGGCGCTCTGAATGCCATTGATCGAGCAATGGATGTCCGCAGTGCTAGCAAACTTGCAAGGAACCGATCGCAATGGCACAGAGCGTGCAATGTAATTGTACCGTTGGGGATGCGAGTCGAGACGTGTGTGTGTGGAGACGAGAGTAACCAATAAAAAATTTACACCGCGATTGAGTCGGAGTTGGCTGGAGGAGGGAGAGGACCTTCAGTCGGTTTTGGTTTGATCGCGGTGTTTTTTTATGTCCAAAACTGGGGTCGAATCGGAACCCCAGTTTCGCTAGATTTCCCAAATGTTGCCTGGGAAATTCAATCGTTATGTCCTTTGGGACATCATCAAAATGTTTCTGCTGACGCTAGTGTCGATGACGCTAGTGATTTCGTTGATGTTTGTCGGTCAGCAATTAGTGGCAGAAGGCATCAGTTTTCTGACCATTATCAAGCTGATGCCTTTCATTACGTTGATAGCGCTTCAGTATTCTGTACCAGCAACGTTGCTATTTTCTGTATGTTGCGTGTACGGTCGGATCTCCGCCGACAACGAAGTGATTGCACTCAAGAGCGCGGGGATTTCCCCCATGCAAATCTTTCGCCCAGTGTGGGTGTTCGGGTTGTTGGTTAGTATTCCTGCGGTCTGGTTGAACGATCAAGCTGTTTCCTGGGCGCGACCAGGAATGCAGCAGGTGGTGGTTCGCAGCATCGAGCAGATTCTTTACCCAGCCCTTCAATCCCATCGATCCTATACTTCGGAGAAAGGTTTTTCCATTCACGTGGAAGATGTAGAGGATCGCTGGTTGATCAAGCCTACGATTTGGATGTTCTCTGCCAACGGTGGGCAGTTAACGACAATTCATGCAGAAAAAGCCAAGATTTCGTTCAACTTAGAAAAGGATGTTCTCACGATTGAGTTATGTGATTCTATCGTTGACGCGAATCGAGGGAAAAAACTGAAATGGCCTGGGTTACAAACCGTGGAGCTTCCTCTGCTTCAGGCGACTCGCAATGGCGAATCGTCGACGAGCCCGTCCAACTACTCGATGAATGAGATCCCGAGGGAGCTGCAATCGCAATCCGAGCTCAATGCGAGGCGTCGAGAGCAACTGGCAACACAGGCCTCGTTTGCGATGGCGACCGGCCGATTTGTCTCGATCCAGACACCCGTCTTAGAGCATATCCAGTTTCAAATCCAAGAGACAGAAAGACGAATGGCTCGGCTTCGAGCAGAGCCGATGAGACGCTGGTCATTGGGATTCAGTTGCTTAGCCTTTGTATGGATGGGCGTGCCGATGGCAATCTTGATACGCAGCGCCGACTATTGGTGGAGTTTTGGACTTTGCTTCATTCCAATTCTACTTGTCTACTATCCACTCTTTGGATTGGCCTTAGAATTATCCAAGAAGGGAACTTGGCCAGCGGTAAGCCTTTGGATTGGCAATATTGCCTTGGCCGCGATTGGCACTTGGTTGATGCGGAAGATTATTAGAGCTTAGCATGAAGATACCGACCTATCGTGGCACGAGTCATGTTTCGATCAACATGACACCCATGATCGACGTGACCTTTCTGCTTATCATCTTTTTCCTTGTCAGCAGTCACTTGGCCAAACAGGAAAACTTTATTGAGTTAGCGCTGCCAACTTCCAATTCTGGGTTGATGGATACGAACGATCGCCCCACGCTCACCATCCAAGTGCTTGAGTCTGGCCAGTATCGAGTTGGTTCGCAAGATATCGTTTTGGATCAAGTTCGCCGGGCGATTCAGCAACGCAATTCCGAAGATGTGGATCCGGTCCGCATCCGTATTCGTACGGACAAAAAGACTCCGTATGAGTTTATTGCAAGCTTGCTCCGCATTTGTGCGTTGACTGGGAACTCGGATGTCGTGTTCGCGGTTTACGAGGGAGACATCGGATGAAGACTGTCTTTTCCAATCGCTCTTCTCGTCCGTCGGTTGACAGCATGTTGACGCCGATGATCGATGTAGTATTTCTATTGTTGATTTTCTTCTTGACGACATCCTCATTCCAACGTTTAGAAAAGCAACTTCCTAGCGCGTCAGCAACGCCTCCGCAACAAGCGACCCAGGGTGTTTCCCAAGAGCCTGTGCAGCCCGAAGCTTCTGACTTTAACGACATCATCATTAAGATCGGCAATCGCAACGGAACCTTGGAGTACAAACTGCAAGATGCGAGTGTCGCGGACTTGGCTCAGCTAGAGAGCCGATTGATTGCGATTCTCAGAATACGGAAAGACGTTCCGATTATCATCGATCCGGAGAATTCGGTGGCAGGTGGCGAAGCGATCCGAGTTTACGATATGATTAGGAACAATGGGTCACTGTCGGTCTTCCTTGTTGCACGATAGCGATCCAGCATCGATTCCGATTCGCCTGCTATAGTCTTTAGATCCAGTCGATTACTCAATTCGTTTACCACGTCAAAGGAAGTACCATGGCAAAATTTGGCCTGAAAGAGTTTCTTGCAACCTCCACCCAAAAAGACCGAGGGCAAGGGCTATTTGAATTGGAACGAGACCGAGTTCTGGAAGTCAATCTGAATGGCGAAATCTGGACCAAGACTGGTTCCATGATCGCTTATCTAGGTGGAATCAAATTCGAACGCGAAGGAATTTTGCAGCAAGGTGTTAGTAATCTGCTGAAGAAAGTCGTCAGTGGTGAAGGAACGAAACTGACCAAAGCCTCAGGCCGAGGAGTTCTGTACCTTGCCGATGCGGGCAAGAAGATCACGATCTTGCAATTGGACAACGAGTCGATTTTTGTCAACGCAAACGATGTTCTTGCTTTCGAAACATCGCTACAGTTCGACATCAAAATGCTTCGAAAGGTAGCCGCCATGATGAGCGGTGGTTTATTCAATGCGAAGTTCACTGGATCTGGAATGCTCGCCATCACATCCCACTACGACCCACTGACTTTGCCAGTCACGTCACAGTTTCCAGTCTATACGGACCCAAATGCAACGATCGCTTGGAGTGGCAATTTGACGCCAAACTTCAAGACAGATGTTAGCTTGAAGACTTTCTTGGGCCGAGGCAGTGGAGAAAGTTTGCAAATGGAATTCCGTGGCGAAGGGTTCGTCGTCGTGCAACCGTATGAAGAAGTCTTCATGCAACACTAAAGGTCGTAGTCTAGCTAGTTCTTGTTCCAGTAGATCACGGCATTGTGAGTTGCTCTGCCAACAGCGATGATGTCATTGCGTCCATCGCTGTTGAGATCTGCGACGACTAGATCTTCCACGGCTACCTGCCCGGGCTCAATCAATTTTCTCTTCCATTGGCCACCCTCCCAATTGTAGATGCGAACGCCGCAACGATGAGGTGCTGTAGCGTTGTCTCGCACGCCGATAACAATCTCATCTTCTGTATCGGAATCTAGGTTCGCACACGCAACGGCGTGCCCCCATTTAAGCTCGTTGTCGATGACCGATCGTTGAAGAAGTCGCGTCCCTTTTGCGGGGTCGGAAGTGTAGACCACGATCTGATCGCCATGCCAAGGCTCGACGGTGGCAATAAATTCTGTGGTCTTGTCGAGTTGACCTCGTCGAATTTCGCTCGATCCCTTTTGAGGTGCTGTCCCTTGGAAGCCGGTTCCTTGCGGATAGACAAACTTCTTCCCTTCTTTCGTAAACAGGAATCGAGTCGCGCCTTCGTAGCTCGCCATAAGAATGTCGGTGGAACCTTGCTGGGTAGAGTCACTCTTCGCAGTGCCTGCAATCTCAAAGTTATGCGCGACATGCATAGACTCGTCGAGCACCGTCATTGGCCACGGCTCTGTAGTTGGATTGCTAGGGATTTCGTACTTCAGAAGACGCACTGGAGTTTGATCGAATCCAGGTGCCTTTGTGCCACGCCCCTTGAGAGGCAGCACGATAAGCTCCATTTGACCGTCTTGATTGAGATCCCCCCAATTCATTCGGTGGGTCGTTGGCTCCTCACCAATCTTGGTATAGCTCCATGGCTGACGCGGGTCTTTCGGTGATTTGAGCCAACCAATTTCGCCACCCGATGTTGTATTGTTCGGTTGCCAGTCATGTCCAATCGCCAAGTCGATGATGCCATCGCCATCGATATCGTAAGGAGCCATGCACACGTTGTCGCTTTTGGCGTTGGGTGTGTCATGAATCACATGCACCTTCCAGCTCGGATTCTCAAGCCATAGGTATCGCTTACTATCTGCGACGAGGATATCCAATTTGGAGTCACCGTTGAGGTCCAGGGTTCGGACCGCATAGCCGACTTGCAATTCAACGGGCAAACTCTGCGACTCCCATTCGGCGGTCGCCAAAGTCGGCGCACTCACGAACAAAAGAGCAAACGTTAGAGACGGCAATTTTCGAAGTAATGGTAGAGGGTTCATCAAGTGTGGACTCCGAGTGCAAAATCGAGGGACGGCGTTCAGGACCGCGGGTTCCCCAGATTGTAGCCAACTTGCGAAAGGAAGTCGGTGGCAACACGGCGAGTCTCCATCTTTTGCGATTCGCGTTTAACAGTCAGCCGCAGGCGTACGCGGATCCATGGCAGACAGTACGCCTACGGCTGACTGTTAAACGAAGGAACGTTCGAACCCGTGCTTAAAAACTGGTGTTCCCCGAGAAGTTTCCAAAAATCCTCATTTTTTGACGTCGGGACTTGAATTGCCAATCGCTCTTCTGTACTATGTAGCTAGTTCACTAGTTCTGCGGTTGCAGAAGGAGTTTCATATGTTTTTTTCCATTGACGCAAACAATGGCGTCGCGATCTACGAACAGATTGTTCGGCAGGTAAAGTTCGCGATCGCCGAAGAGTCTCTCAGGCCAGGGCAGCTTTTGCCGAGCGTGCGTACGCTGAGCGTGCAGTTGGCATTGAATCCGAATACGATTGCTCGCGCTTATCAACAGTTGCAGAGTGACGGCGTGCTCGAATCGCTCCGAGGTCGCGGGCTCGCCGTGTGCCAGGGAGCGACGAAGGCTTGTCGCGAAGAGCGACGGTCGATCATCGCGGACCGATTGCAAAGTGTTCTCACCGAAGCCTTGCACGGCGGATTAACCGCGACGGAGATCGAGGACATCGTTCGAAAGCAACTAAAGAAGCTGACGCCGACCGTCAACACTGTCTCGTCTACCGTTCCATCACAACCCACCGCTTAGTCGCGCGAGTTCGCTCTGGCGTGACGATAGTCCATTCCAATTCTATTCCTTCCTCTTCGAGGAAACTCCCATGAACGATTGTATAGTCACTGAAGGTTTGGAGATGCATTTTCGGGGATGCGATGCATTGCGCGGCATCGACCTGAAGATACCGCGAGGTTCCGTGTTTGCATTGCTCGGCGAGAATGGTGCGGGCAAAACGACGTTGATCCGAATCTTGACCGGCTTTCAAGTTCCCAGCAAAGGTCGAGCTCGCGTTCTCGGATTGGATCCTGTAAGTGATTCGCTGGAGATTCGCCGTCGAATTGGCTATGTCTCTGATGCACCCGCTCTCTACGATTGGATGCGTGTCGACGAGATCGGTTGGTTTGCTTCTTCCTTTTATCCACTCGGCTTCCTCGAACGTTACCGTGAATCGATCGCGAAGTATGAGTTGCCCGCGGATCGCAAGATCAAGCATTTGAGCAAAGGGCAACGGGCGAAGGTCGCGTTGTCGTTAGCCGTGGCTCATGACCCGGAACTATTGATTCTTGATGAACCGACCTCGGGATTGGATCCACTCGTACGCCGCGAGTTCATGGAAAGCATGGTCGAGCGCGCAGCCACGGGTCGAACCGTTTTGCTATCAAGTCATCAGATTTCCGAAGTGGAACGGGTCGCAGACTATATCGCGATCGTGCACCAAGGAAAGATTCGAATCAACGCCTTGCTAGCCGATTTGCGAAATGAAGTTTTCGAAGTGACCATCGGCGTAGCTGATCCGCTTGCTGCATTGCCTGAGTTGAATGCTTCGGCAGAGTTATTGAGCGAACAAAAGCTAGGTCGGCAAGTGCGTTGGGTGATTCGAGGCTTTGACCAAACGCAAGAACGAGCTATTGCAGAATGGCCTGGTATTCAAAGCGTTCGGTCGCGCCCTACCACGTTGGAGGAGCTATTCGTCGCGTGTACGCGAGGCATCTCTACTGGTCCAAGCGAAAGTTTCGACTTACCTACCCAATCTACGTCCGCCAGCAGTGATGCAGCGGTCGATCGTCAAGCTTCTTAGGCATTGATTCGCTGAAAGTACCGAGGGGATCGTGAACACAAACAAATTACCAAATAGGTCAGTAGACGCCGTGTGGGCAACTAGCAAAGTCGCCACTTATCACGCATCCAGCCTCGCGTGGAAGCGGCTACTTTGGAAAGAGTTCAAGCAGATATTGCCTCTGGTCATCACGCTGGTCGGTATCGGCATACTACTGCAACTCTTGGGGTTAGTGACTGCGAAGACTTCTCCGGAAACATTTCACGGGGCCATTTTTGTGCTCATCCCTAGCTTGCTCGCTGTCGGGATCGGACCGATGCTAGTGAGCCAAGAGAAGGAGCTTCGCACGTTGTCGTGGATCGGCTCCTTGCCGATTCAACGGTCGACAATCGTCTTTTCGAAAATGATCGTGAGTGTGGTCGCGCTGGGTTTGGCCTGGTTGATTGGAATCATCGTCGTGTCGGTGATTTGTCCTGCTGTCTTTACTCGTGGCAACTTGTACGACAGTTATGCGATCTTATGGCCGATCAATACATTCTTTGTTGCGATGCTCAGTTTCGCGCTGGCATGGATATGTCCAACCGCCATCTCTGCATTGATTACACTGCTGCCTGTCGCGGCGATGCCATTGATGTTGGCGTGGCTACAAGGCGAGTGGTTTCCAGCCACGTGGCTTCAAGACTCTTCGCGACGGATGCCGTCGTTATTGGCATCGATACTCAACTATGGAGTTGTTGCGATCGTCGTCGCCGGGATCGCAGCTAGGTACGGTAGGTTATCGTTTGTCTCCAGCCGATCGCCTAACAAGTGGATCGCTTGGTGGAATGGTTTGGATCTGCGCTATCGCCCGACTGCGCATGCTCGAGCCTCCACCCAAGGGATGGTGCCAAGCTTGCTGTGGCAGACCACCAAGCAAAATCGATTGATCGCTGTCTTTGCATCGTCGACTATACTCCTGCCGCTACTTGGACTGATCATGTCTACCACGATCTATGGCCGGAATCACCCAGAAGCCTTTCCGTTCTTTATTTATCTTGTCGCATCGTTCGATTCTATCCTCTTGTGCTGGCTTGGTGCCTCAGTCTTCGGTAGTGACGGGACCAAACAACGCATTCGCTTCCTGGCAGACCGTGGTGTTTCGCCAGGGCTCGTGTGGTGGACGCGCCAGATCATTCCTCTCAGCATCGTTTTACTTGCCTTCGGGTGTTGGTATGTGTTGTACGCTTATGCGGCCGGCAACGAACCCCTCGGATCCTATCCGCGCCGAGTTCCTCCGTTGCCATGGCTGATCATCGGTCTCATGATCATTGCAATCTACGCATCAACACAATGGTGCTCGCAGTGGATACGAAGCTCGTTGGTCGCCTTTTGCGTTGCACCGGCAGTCGCCATCGGTGCGATTGCGTATGGAGGATTTGCAATCTTCTCCCTCGGTTCACCGTTGTGGTTGGTCGCTTTGTCCGTAGTCATCACATTCGTTGCTTCCTACGTCATGATGCGACCGTGGATGGACGGACGATTCGGCGTTCGATACTGGCTATCTCAGGCAGGCTTTTTGATTGCTGCGATCCTCGTTCCAGCGATACCATTCCTAATTACTTATGCGACTGTGCCGGGGATTCCATCTTCGATACAGAGCGCGATGCTCAAGGAAGCGACTAGCTACGGTAAAGATACGAATGCCTTGGAGCTCATGGTTGCCAAGAAGAAATCGGAGCCCATGGATGCTCAACAATATGACGAGGAGGGTCAGCCGATCAAGCAAACCATCGTTCGTGCAATCCCGGCAGAGCAGATGGACACGACGCGGTCTGTTCAAGAGGCGATGGGATTCCTCGAAAGCCAGCTTGCGGGTCATGCAGGGCCTATCGTTGGGTCTACCTACGGAGGAATCGCTTTTGTGTATCGTGAAGCCTCGCTCGCTTCCATGCGATTGGATCTGAACAGTTCGGAGCCGTCAAATGTTTCTCGTTACACTCGTGCGATCCTGCTTCTGAATTCGATAGCAGAGAGGCTGCGGCTACGTGGTCGTCTTTTGGAGCAAGAGTATGCGGATCGATTGGATTGTTGGCTGGTTCTCGAATTGAAGAAGCCGAATC
>Ga0315902_10013185_pt1 | contig 10706 bp, 27 predicted proteins | sample LakEriMetagenome_9_FD_203523 | JGI IMG/M metagenome (GOLD analysis project Ga0315902, IMG submission 203523) | Freshwater fungal communities from buoy surface, Lake Erie, Ohio, United States - Buoy 12 MA117 | ecosystem: Environmental > Aquatic > Freshwater > Lake > Lake biofilm | place: USA...
ATGGCTGGATCTTTACTTTCTAAATCTGGTAAGCCAACACGTTTGAAATTGGCATTGCGTGCATGGGGATTTAGTTCTAAAGAAGAAGCCAGAGCTTTCGCAAATAAAAATAAAAAGAGTTAGTCTTGGCTAAGAAAAAGTTTATATTGAAAAGTGTAGGCTTTTGTAAATCTTGTAATATAGAAGTTATCAATACAGATTCATTTGTTATCTTTGCAGATAGAACTTGTCAGCATACTAAATGCTATGAAGAGTCAGAAACAACAAGACAAAACAATATAAAAGAAAGACCAGTGGCTAATCAAGATAGCGAAAAGCGTATGCAAATGTACATAGAATATTTAAAGACTAAGAAGTGCAGACATAAATATGCCAATGAATAAAAAAGAATATCAAAGAATTTATCGTTTAAAAAACAAAGAATATAACAAAGAATATCATAAAAATTATCGTTTAAAAAATATAGAGTATCTTAAAGAATATCAAAAAAAATATAATTTAATAAATAAAGATAAAAAAAATAAAGCAAATAAATTATATAATTTAAAAAATAAAGATAAAATAAAAGAAAAGCGTAGAATCTATTATTTAAATAATAAAAAAATAAACAAAGAAAAAAAAAGATTATATTATATAAATAATATAGATAAAATAAAAAAAAGGGTAAAATTATATTCTTTAATTAATAAAGAAAAAATAAAAAATAGAATTAAAAAATATAATTTAAAAAATCCTCATGTTAAAAGAGCCGCCTTTGCTAAAAGAAAAGCATCAGAATTAAAAGCTACACCTAAGTTTGCTAATCTTAATAAGATAAAAGAGATATATAAGAACTGTCCCAAAGGTTATCATGTTGATCATATTGTCCCATTACAAGGTAAGACTGTTTGTGGTTTGCACGTAGAATGGAACTTGCAATATCTAACACCATCTGCTAATCTTTCTAAATCAAACAAACTAATTTATTAATATGCCACTTAATGTTAAAGGTAAAAAGATTTTAGCAGCGATGCAAAAAGAATATGGTAAAGAAAAAGGTAAAGCTGTATTCTACGCATCAGAGAATAAAGGAACTATTAAAGGTGTAAAGAAAAAAGGCAAATCATTAATGGCGAGGTAATATGGAAGACGAAAGAAAAGAATCTAAATATCACGAAACAAAAGAAGGTAAGATGGCTCGCAAAGGTTTATACTATAATATAAATCAAAGAAAAAAAGCTGGCACATCTAGATCCAAATCTAAATCTACTATTTCTAAAAAGGCTTATAAAAGTTTATTAGCTGGTTTCAAGGATTAAACTTCGTTAGGATTAATTCTTAACATTATCCATCACATACTTATATCTATTCCAAATAACATTCTCTGGTTTCCAGAAATGCTGCTTGTTAATTTTCATCTTAACATGATGCATCATTGTAGTGTGATCTCTGTTACCAAGTAATACACCTATCTTTGTGAATGGCATATCATACTTATCTCTTAATACATTTATTAATATGGATCGTGCAATCACAGCAGACTGAACTCTAGTTTGTGCAATGATCTCATTCACATCTATGTTTAATTGATTGGCAACGATTGCAAGTATTTCTTTTACATTTTCAGGGACCACAACATCATTGATGGTTACATACTTAACCACTTCTTTGACAACTGTTTTCCTGTGCCTAAAACTATTTCTAAAATATTCTCTTGCTAATTTATATCCAGTTCTAAATCCTGCACGATAGATTTTCTTTTCTCTTAAATCTAAGTTTGCAAAACTATTAAATGAATATCTTAATTTGATTTCACGTTTAAATTCTTTTGGTGTCATAGCTATCCCTTTCAGTTGTAAACAACTTCACGTTGTCTTTCGTTGTTATATCAATAATGACTTATGCCATTATCTTTTCTTTTGTCTGCTCAATTTTAAATATCAATCTTTTAGAATCATTTAGATTCTTTTGATACTTATGAAAGAACTCAAGAGCTTTGCGATGTCGCATCTCTTGTAGATCTCTCATCTTTTGCAGACGAATCTTTAGTTTGTCCAACTAAATCATCCTTCTGTTTAATAGTTGTAAAAACTGTTTTAATACTGCTAATCTTAACATCAATCACTACACCTTTGGCAGCTGGATCTGATGCAATTTCTGCACTATCAAATTCTTCTGTATAAACAAAAGAACATTCACAGTTCTTATTACGAAGGAACTTTACCACTATTTATCCTTTTTGGCAATACTGTTTTTGTTCCTTAGATTCTTAGTCATCTTACAGTAAATGGATAGATCATCGTAGCTATCAGCTTTGTATTTCTTTGTGCAACGATAGAGTTTAAGTGCCATCATTATATGACCAACATCTTCTGGTTCTAATGCAAATTTAATTTTATTAAATAGAACGATAGAGAATAGTTCAGCAAGTAATGCAAAGTTCTCTTCGTAATCTCCATATTCTCTATGGCGATCATCTATAATTTTCTTTTGTATTTTTTCTTCAAGACTAATGAAGTCTTCTTTATTAATCATATATCTCCTTTGTTGTTTTACTCTACCCCTAGGGACAACGAAAGGGAAGGCATGACTGCCTGATGAAAACCCTAGGGATAGAATGAATAATAGTGTTACCTATTATTAGTATTGTCTATTACCGAAAGACTTATTGCTTGTAAATGGTTTCTTTTGAAATCCACCAGCTTTAAATCCAGGTTGTTTATTTGCTCCTGCTGTTGCTTGTGCTGCATCTTTTTTGGTTAAGATAATTGTGTATCCACCTGTTGGATTACCTTCAATATCTGTTCCATCAAATCCGCAAAAATCGAACCATGATCCACCAATATTCACGTTCATTTTCCAATTCTTTCCTTCTGGAGCTTTTGGAGAATTAGGTGCTACTAATACTGGTTGGTTATCACCTGGTTTCTTATTTACGTTTGGGACAAGATTTAAATATATCTTGTCTTTGATCGGCTCGTTCATTTATACCTCATTTTGAGTTGTGATCTCATCACGCTTACTATTGAATCTTTGCAAGATAGAATTGTAAGTTGCGAGATCTTTTATTTTTATCTGATTAAGAAGATCTTTGTTTGCTCTCCAAAGGAAATCTAGTTTCGCAGTGTGAGGAGCAAATGCTATCTTCTTCGTCAGTTCAATAATTATACTATCATCATAATTTATATTGTTTGATGTAGTATCTTTTCCATTCATAGGTTGTACTGGAATATCTAATTCCTCATACTCTTCCTTTGAAGTTATATCTTCAAGAAGAATACCCATGAATGATAAAGCTCGTGTGATTGCAAATGTTTCAGCAATCTCTAAGTAGCCTGGTTTATCTCTGTATTGTTTAGAGTAACCTGTTGCTACAATATGTTCAGGATCTGATTTAGTTATAATACATTTCATTATAACATAACGATCTGAATGCTCTTGTATTACACAATTGATTCCATATTCAGTACCAAATACTTCTCTAAAGTATTTAATCTTAGACCAAGCTGATACTGTTTTCTTTCCATGTTGATTAACGTATGAGCCATTAGCTGCACACAAATCATTAACTAATTTAATCTTATCTTTCATTTGTTTAATTTTCTTTTAGCTTGTTTTATTTTTTCTTTCATTGTTTCCTTTAGTTGTTTTCTCTAGTGTACAGCTATAAGCAAATATTTCTTTTGATTTATAAAAAGAACCATGCTTATTTTTACCACTTGCTTTTCCGCTATAAGTTACACTGTCAAATAACTTATCGCAAGTTCTAGCATCATAATGATTAAGGTTAAAGCCTAAGTTATAGACTGTACCATTCATCATTATAATAATTAGAATTACTTTCATTTTATAACTAGTGTTATAAGCAATATCGCTATAACAATAATCAACAATAGTTTTATAAACAAATTTCTAAACTCCCTATCTTCTTTTTCTTTTAGTTTACGCATTATAATATCGTGTCTAAATTGCTGACGAATTTTATCATGCTGTTTTTGATAATAGTTAATATCCATATTCCTACACATTATCCCATAGTGATGCAGCTTTACGCACATACTCCTCTTGAATATCTTTCCACATGAAACCAGAAAAGTCTGGTGGTGCAATTAACTTAGCCATCTCAAAAGGATTGCCTTTGCAAATATAAACTAAGTTCTGTCTGATCTTTGCTTTAATTAAATCCTGTTGAATTAAAAATTCCATATACTCAGGAGTTAGCAGTTCACAAGTATCAGGAGTAAACACATTAAAGTTATCTTGATTAACATACAAAAGGTGTGGAGTTTTTTTTGTAGCATACCAATAGAAAGCACATTGCTTAACATGATTTATATCAGGTTGTTTAGGAAGATAACCTTTAACCCAAGAGTAACCAGCTTTTGTATCTGACTTTCTTTTAGATCTATGTTTTGTTTTTAATTCAACAAGTTTAGTTCCATTCATTTGTTCGTAATCTATTCTGCCAATTTTTTCTAAAGCTAATTCTTTAAATTTATAAGTGCAGTATCTTTCACTAGCAACTTCATCTCCTAACTTTAAATCTTTTAAAGCGTTACAAACAATCTTAATCATATCTACTAAATAATTTTTAGTATCTTCGTGTTGTTCTTTATCAGCTTCGTTGTGTGCCTGATATTTATCATACTCTTTTAATTCTTCTTGTATGATTGTATCTAAATCTTTTTTTTCATTAATCATTTTCTTTTCTGCTTCATACATATACTTAGAAACAAATCTTTGCGAAGCTCTACCAATAGATACACCAGCAGTCATACGATAACTTATGTTCATTAATCTACGATCCTCTTGTGTGAAGTGGCAGTATCTAACTAACCAATCAGCATCTGACATAGCTTCCTGAGATGGAGAGCTGTGATCTAAATTTAATTTCTTGTAATATTGCAATAAAATATCTTCATCAATATTTTTTGCAGATGGAATAGTTGTAGTCTTTGTTAAATCAATAACCATTTTAAACCTTTCATTGTTTATATAACCAATACATATATTATTAATTGAAGTCAATGTAAAATAAAGATTGACTGTGAATAACTTTTATGGTTATGCTATCTTAACGAAAGGAATAATATGAAACTTAAAAACCAACTAAAAAAACTACTTAAAAAGTATCACAAAACATTTGATTGTTTTGGCAACAGAAGGAAAACTAAATGACACTAAACGAGTACAAAGAAAAGAATAAACTTAGCAATAAAGATCTTGCAAAGTTAATAGGATTAACAGGTAAGAATCCTATTGTATCTGTGATTAGGTATTTAAAGTCAGAGAGAATACCTCATCCTAGATTTATGAAAGTAATAACAGAAAAGACAGGCGTTCAACCTAATAGCTTTTACGAGGAGTGGTATGAGAAGTATAAATTTTGATAAAGTTATTGTTGAGTGGATGGATATTAATTCTTGTGATGATGCTTGGAATACTGAGGATCAATTAAAAGATTTAATGCCAGCATCATGTACAACTATTGGTTATCTATATGAAGATACACCACACTTTGTAAAAACATTTGCAACATTTAGTTTTAATACTGATGACACAATAGACTTTGGAGATTGCGTTGTTATTCCTAAAGGCTGCGTTGTTTCAATTAAGAAATTGGAGAACTAATGGAACGATCAAAAGTTTTAACTGTAATATCTTTAGGAGTTGGAGTTCAATCATCTACTATGGCATTGATGTCAGCTAAAGGTGTGCTGCCAAAAGTTGATTGTGCTATCTTTGCAGATACAGGGTATGAGCCAAAGAAAGTTTATGAATATTTAGAGTGGATTAAAACTCAATTACCATTTCCAGTTTATACTGTTGAGAAAGGTAATATTAAAGATGACATGTTAAACTCTATATCAAATGGTACTAGATTTTTAGTAGCTCCATTTTATACAAAGAATAGTATCACTGGTAAAAAGGGTATGGTTATGCGTCAGTGTACTAATGATTATAAGATACAACCAATAAGAAAAAAGATTAGAGAACTATGTAATATACAAAAGGGAAAACATTTTCCTAAAGATAAAATTGTAGATCAGTGGATTGGTATATCTATGGATGAGATTAGTAGAATGAAACCAGCTAGAGATAAATATATTAACAATGTACACCCATTAATTGATTTAAAAATGAGTAGAAAAGATTGTCTTAAATGGATGAGTGATAATGCTTTTCCATTACCTGAGAAATCAGCTTGTATATGTTGTCCCTTCCATGATGATAAATATTGGTACTTCATGAAACACAATAGACCAGAAGAGTTTGCGGATGCTGTTGAGTTTGATAAAAAAATTAGAAGAGGATCAAGAAAACAAGATGATGAATTATTTACACACAGAAAATGTATTCCTTTAGATGAAGTGAACTTTGATATTAAAAAAGATCAACCTGATATGTTTAATAACGAATGCGAGGGAATGTGCGGAGTTTAGTAGAGTCTATGATTGATGTTGGAAGTGGATTTGTATTAGCATTATTAATACAGATATTTATTTTTCCAATGTTCAATTTATACCCTACTATTTTGGTAGGAATTAAGATCGCTTTAATATTTACAGTTGTATCTATTTTAAGATCTTGGTTTTGGAGAACAATGTTTAATAAAATGAAAGGATGAAATGATTGACCAACCATTACACGTTGAAGACGTGATTGATATGTATAACGAAAAAATAATCATACTTAAAAAAGAAATAGATAGATTAAACGAAGAGATACAGGTTTTGCATATAGAACTTATGCAAGAAAGAGCTAAGAACAATGATTGATTTTAAGAATAGAGGATCGCATGATCTTGAAGTTATAATTTACAAGTTAAGAAACTATGCTGATTATCTTGAAGAAAAAATTAAAGATCTTGAGCAAGAAATAAAAGATTTAAAGAAAGAAAAAAAATAGTGGCTAGATATAATTATTTTGTAGGTGGATTTGGCGACTTCTATTCTGAATGGCATAGAAACAAATGTAGCGACATTGGATATATAGATATTGATTCAGTTCCTATATGTATTAATAAACCTTGCTGGAAACCACTGGCAGTTATTGAAACTGTCTATGATACTGGTAAGAACTATAAGAAATATACCACAGTTGTAGAATACATAGCCAAAGGCTTAAATATACCCTGTTTTTTGCTGTATTATAAACCTATACCACAGACGGATAGCCTAGAGTTCAAAGTTCAGCGTCTATACCCCTTTAAAAGCGATTTAAACCCTATTTTAGAGGAGGAATGGTACTACGAAATGCTTAAACTACAGATTGAGCATGATAAAGTGTGTAAATACAAGGTAAATAATGGCTAAATATACACCACATATTAGAATACCTGTATCTTTGTTTGAGCATCCTAGTTATTTAGGCTTGCCAGAGGGTAAGAAGTTGCAGTGTTTTGCCGTTCTCGCAGTGCTTTTACGCTTTGCAGATAAGAATACTGGTAAATGCCACCCACGTCTTGTTTTAATGGCAGACATGCTTGGCGTTAGCCGCTTGACGATATATCGTTGCATTAATCTTATGATTAAAAATAAAATGCTTATAAAGAAACGCCTAAGATCTACTAATCTATATGTAATTAACCCTATTTTTATGATTAATGATGTTAAACGAGATGTATCTAATAGAAACATAGATGTATCTAATGGATACATGGATGTATCTAATAGAAACATCAATGTATCTAATGGAAAGGTATTAATAGAACCATCTAATATACCATCTAACTATCCATCTAATATAACCAATACAAAGTTAATAAATAAAATAGATGGTATAGTTAACAATACATCTTTAGATAAACAAAGTAAGATTATTCAATTGGCTAGTCTGACACTGCCAGAACTAAAACAATGTATTAAACAACATCCTCACTATGTACAAAAAGCCATTGAGTACCAAGAACAAGTGGTTCGTGATGCAAGAGCTGTGCCAAAAAATATACTGGATCAAAGATTAACTGCTGCGATGAGAGCCAATGCCAAGAACAGATCAGCAGCTTATAAAGCAAAGGTAGAATATAACAAACGAAATGGTATCAAACCATGGGAAAAGAAATAACATAAATGCTATGGCAGGATTCAAATCAAAGAAGATATTCTGTATGGATATGTCAAGATTATCTGGCAAACCTTGTCAAGCAAAAGGGTTTCCAACTAACAAGTTTAATGAGCATGGTTTTCAAGTTTATAAATGTAGATTTCATGGTGCACAGAATACAAACTTCTATGGCTTTAGAGATAAAGCAAATAGAGGTGGTTTTAACAAGCCAGGATATACAGATGAGAAGAAGATTAAATCACTTGCAAGTTTAAAACAATTTAGAGATAAGGATTTAGATTATGTCAGAAATTACTACGAAACCAAAGTCAAGCCAAGAGTTGATAGTCTTGGACGATACAGTTCTAAATACAGTATTAGAGCAGTTAAGCGAAGGAAAAACTCTAGCAAGTATAAAGAAGGAAGGGATCTTACCTTGCAGCTTGAAGAAGTTTTACGACTTCTTAAATCAAGAAAACAACAAGGAACTGAAAGCAAAAGTTGAGAGCTGTAGAAAAATTGGTATTCAAAATATTGTGGACCACTTATTAGATGTGTACCAAGCCGATATTAATAGTGAAACTTTAGATCCGAATCTTATTAGTTGGATACGTGAGAAGACAAAATTTATTACCTGGATCGCAAGTAAATCAACAGATCTTTATTCAGATAAAAAGGATCTTACATTAAATAAAAATACTACAAATAATATTGTTGTGAGCTGGCTTGATTCTCCTGAGTTAGAACAGAAATATACTCAATACGAAAAGATTTCAGAAGATAAAAAGGAAATAATAGAACAGTAATTAGAATTTATATTTCCAAGCCATAACAATAAACAAAGCCAAGACAATAAATATAACTTCGTAAATGTTATAGCTTAGAAATAGATCAATCATTTAATTTAATACTACATACATAATCGTTATTATGCCTATCATATTAACAAAGCCAAGTATTGCAGCCAAAGTATAGTAAAAGGTTTTCATTAATGTAATTCCTGTACTGTTATATCTTTTTTTTCATTCCATACATCAATGATTTTTTCATTGGTGCTGTTGTCTATGTATATGGTCCAGTCTTTAATGGTTATGTATAGACATTTTTCAGATCTAACATCTATTTTAATACCATTAATTTTTTTAATTATTTTTTTCATTATGCAGCCTCCTTGTTTTTAATTATTTCTAAATGATGAATAGGTTTTCCATATTTATCAAATAAGTATTCGTTAGCTTGACAATGATCTAAAATTACATCTTCATCCCAATTAGATACAAATTGTTGTTCATCTTCTTCATAGCAAATTGGATGTTCATCAAGCCAATATTTTACTTTTAATTTAGCTTGATCATTTAGCTCATTATACTCATAAGCATTTATTTGTATTGTTCTCATTTTATAACCCTTTCAGTTTTTATTTAATTAGATCTATAAACGTAATAAGTATTACCATTTACATTTACTTCATTTTCTTCATGATCGTATGAAGCAATAAAATGTCCACGACCATCAGAACATACAGCATCACTAACAAAATGATCAAAGTCTTTTATTAGTGATTTAATTGCTTCGTTGCTATCTTCATGAAGCTCTTGAAGTTTTTTAATAACTTCTTCATCTACTTCAGTATGAGCTGCAATAAAATCAGATCTAAAAAAGCAAACGCTTTCATCAATGTAATTATATACAGCTTCATCAGCTTCTTCATCAGTATAAACCAAATAATCATCCATACTATTAATTGCTTCATCAATAGAGCAATCAAGATGTTTAGCTAACGCTTCTATTTTTTCTTGTTCTGTTTTATCTACTGTTTTTACTTGTGTCATTGTATAACCCTTTCAGTTGTTATATTTATATTAAATACTATCATAACCATTTTGTCAATCTAGTATTTGATCTTATATTTTAAGATCCTGTAACCCTGTATAATACAAGGTTACAAGTTGTTAAAATTATCCAATAGTTATTATTTCAATTCTACTAGTATCAAATCCTCTTTTTTTAATTTCATTAGTAAGAGCTTCTTTAAAAGTATTTTGTTTTTTAACTACTGCTTGTTTAATACCATTATATTTTTTATAAGGTATTATTTCATAAGGCGTAATACTTGACGCTGCTACTTCTTGACATTCCTTAATATAAACATCCCAATTAGTAGATGCTTCAGTCATTGTTGATTTATTCATGTTATAACCTTTCATTGTTGTTTAATAACCTTTTAGGGTACTAATAATAATAATGCAATACAAAAAAAACATTAAATTTTTAAAAATGTAATAAACTTATTTATATAATTGAATTTATTATATTATTTCTTTACAGCTAATAAAATCGCCAAAAAGAAAAATAAGACAAATAGAAAAGATTAATAATAGAAAAGAAATAGCCTGGACATTGGACCAAGTTATTAACAACTAACGATTAGATTGTATTTTAAGAATATTAAAGCAACCAATTAAAAACAATAAACGAAACAAAACTATTGATTGTGTGAGTAAGTATTAAAATAATACATGCGATAAAGTTCCTATTTATTAATACAACCAGTTCGTTTGCATTGTGTGTATTTGTGGCGGATATGCAACAGTGTGTGATAAATATACAACATTAATTATTACTAACGATAACTTATAGGTTATCAATAGTAATGATTAAATAGTTCCGATAACTTTAAT
>Ga0315902_10013189_pt1 | contig 10704 bp, 7 predicted proteins | sample LakEriMetagenome_9_FD_203523 | JGI IMG/M metagenome (GOLD analysis project Ga0315902, IMG submission 203523) | Freshwater fungal communities from buoy surface, Lake Erie, Ohio, United States - Buoy 12 MA117 | ecosystem: Environmental > Aquatic > Freshwater > Lake > Lake biofilm | place: USA...
CGCCGGTCCATCCCGATTCGGGATAGCGCAGCACGAACCGCTTCGGGGCTGGCGCCCCGCGGAACGGCACCTGCACCTGGCCCTTCACCTGCACCACTCCGGCGGTCCGGGTTTCCTGCACGGCCGACAGTTCCGTCACCTGCGCTGCGTCGCCGACGGCGCCCATTGCCGCCACGGACGCCGACCTGGCCCCCAGCGCCAGGGCACCCACCATCATCAAGACCCGCGTGCACATGCCGGACACAATAGCAGGTTGAGCGGCGTATCCTATGTGATACAGTCGGCCATGGTCGAAGTCCGGCAGACACGCGCCTATCGAACGTGGTTTGCCGGCATCCGCGACCGCTGGACCCGGGCACGCAGTGATATTCGCATCAGGATGCTGTCTCTCGGTCATGCTGGTCATGCGAAATCGGTCGGCGGTGGGGTCAGCGAGCTCAGGTTGTCGTTCGGTCCCGGTTACCGCGTCTACTTCTGCCGCAGAGGGACGACCGTTGTGATACTGCTGGCGGGAGGTGACAAGTCGACACAGTCCCGCGACATCGAGCAGGCCAGGGCACTGGCCGAGGCGTTGGAGGAGTAACGTGATGGGCAGGCAGACGACAACCCTCTGGGATCCGGCGACGCACTTGAAATCCGACGCCGACATGGCGGCATACCTGCAGGCGGCGCTCGAAGAAAATGATTCCGCCCTGGTGGCGGCAGCGCTGGGCGACATCGCGCGTGCGCGAGGCATGAGCCAGCTGGCGCGTGACACGGGCCTCGGTCGCGAGAGCCTCTACAAGGCGCTCTCCGCCTCGGGCAACCCCGAGTTGGCCACGGTGCTGAAAGTCATCGCGGCGCTGGGCCTCAAGCTTCAGGCCTCGCCCGCCGACGCCGCATAAGCTCTCAGTGTTTCCTCAATCTTCGTCAGGAGTCTCTCAATGAACCGGTCTCTTCAGGTGCGTGGTGCGATGGCAGTGTGTGCGGTGCTGCTCTCGGTGACGATGGCGGCGGCGCAGTCGGTGGTGGGGGCGACGGGTGCAGCCCCGGCGCCGGTGGTGCTCGACCCGACGGGACTCTTCCAGGAGAAGTACGCGACGGTCGGCGACGACCTCTTCATCGGCGGGCAGCCCACGGAACAGGCGTTGCGCGAGCTGAAGGCGAAGGGCGTCACCACGGTCGTGAACCTGCGCATGCCCGAAGAGATGGCGCGTGTCAGCTTTGACGAAGCCGCGCTGCTGAAGGAACTGGGCATCACCTACGTGCACATCCCGCTGAACGGCCGTGACGAGACGGCTTATGCGCCGACGGCGCTCGACCGGTTTGCGTCGGTGATGAGCTCGGCGAAGGGGAAGGTGCTGCTGCACTGCACGGTGGCCTGGCGCGCCAGCCACATGTGGGGGGCCTACCTGATCCGCGAGCGCAAGATGCCCGTGCCCGACGTCCTGACGCAGGTGCGCAGCATCAACCTGCGAGACGATCGCCCCTTCGGCACGCAGCAGCCCATCGAAGGCCTGCTCGGGCGCACGCTGCCCGAGCTGGTGCGGCCGAAGCAGTAGCTGAGGACAGCATGCGGACTCCGGCGCGCGTCCTCCTCTCCACAGCCCTCGCGGTGGTCGCGGCCGCTGGCGCCCATGTGCTCACACAGGCGCAGGCGCCCGCGTCACCGGCGGGCGCGGTCGAGTGCACCGTCGCCGGCCTGCAGGCGCTCGCGCCGAAGGGCACGACCATCACGGCGGTGACTCCGGTGGCGGCCGCTGGTCGTGTGCCCGCGCACTGTCTCGTCGATGGCCATGCGACGTCGGTCGGCAATGAGGTGAACTTCCGCGTCGGCCTGCCACAGCAGTGGAACGGCAAGTTCTACTTCGTTGGCGTCGGGGGCCTGGGCGGCAGCATCGGCTCGCTGGCGCGTGGCCTTGAACGCGGCTACGCCGCAGCCTCTACGGATACGGGCCACACGAGCGACGACACGACCTGGATGTCGAACCGTGCGAAGGAGATCGACTACGGCTATCGCGGCACCCATGTCACCGCGGTGGCAGGCAAGGCCCTCACGACGGCGTTCTACGGGAAGCCGATTGCGCACGCCTACTTTGACGGCTGTTCGAACGGCGGCCGCCAGGCCCTGATGGAGGTGCAGCGGTATCCCGACGATTTCGACGGCATCATCGCGGGCGACCCGGCCACCGGCACACCCATGCAGGTGGGCCGCGCGCTGGTCTACCAGAAGATGCTCGCCAGGCCCGAACACTTCCTGACGCAGGACGCCGTCGAACTCGTCTCGAAGGCCACACTCGACGCGTGTGACAAGACCGACGGGCTCGTGGATGGACTCATCACCGACCCGACGCGCTGCACGTTCAATCCCGACGTGCTGGCCTGCAGCGGCGGCGCGACCACCAGCTGCCTCAACGCTGGCCAGCTCGACGTGGTGCGCCAGATCTACAGCGGCGCCCGCCTGCCGAACGGCGAGGTCTATGCCTGGGGCTTCCCGCCGGGACACGAGGGCAGCGCCACCGGCTGGCGCGCGTGGATTTCGGGGCCGGAGGATCCGCAGCCTCAGCCTGACGGCACGCTCGCCTACACGGGCCGTCGCCTGCCGAGCGGCTACAACCTCGCCGAGTCGAACATGCGCGCCCTCGCCCTCGACAACGACGATCCCTCGTTCTCGTGGCGCACACTGACGTTTCCCGCAGACCTCGCCCGCATGAAGACGATGAGCGACATTCTCAGCCCGCTCGACGCTGACCTTCGTCCGTATCAGAAGCGCGGCGGCAAGCTGCTGCTCTATCACGGCTGGGCCGACCCGGCCATCAGTGCACTCGGCACGCTCGGCTACTACAACCGCATGGCCACCATCGTCGGCGGACAGGCGAAGGCCGACGCCTTCACGCGCCTGTACCTCATCCCCGGCATGCATCACTGCAGCGGAGGCCCGGGCCCGAACGAGTTCGACATGCTGACGCCCCTCGAGCAGTGGGTCGAGCGCGGCATCGCCCCCGGCCCCATCGTCGCGACGCACCGCACGAACGGCCAGCCTGATCGCACCCGTCCGCTGTGCCCCCATCCGCAGGTGGCGCGCTACACCGGGACGGGCAGCGTGGACGATGCGGCGAATTTCAGGTGCGAGGTGAGCAGGTAGCGGCGAGGTCGGGCCTGCAGGGCAGGCACTCGGGAAATCGTTGTTCCGATCGTTGTGTACAGTTAAGATTGCAAAATGGACATTTCGGTGACGAAGTTCCGAGCGCAGTGTCTCGAGCTGATTCGGCGTGCCGAGCAGGGCGGAGAGGCCGTCACCATCCGTCGCCGCGGGCGCATCGTTGCGCGCCTGTCGTCACCGATGTCTGAGGTGAGTGCGCAGCGGAAGCCATGGGAACGGCTTCGAGGGTCTGGTCGGCTGCTGGCAGGGCCGGACGAGTCTGTGCTTGAGGCCGACGACTTCGTGGCGCTCCGGTGATTCTGCTCGATACACACATCTGGATTTGGTGGCTGCTCGGGGCCTCGGCGCTTCCGTCGCGCGAGCGACAGGCGCTTGACCGGCTCGCGGAACGTTCGCGGCTGGCCATTGCGGCGGTGAGCCTCTGGGAAGCACAGATGCTGCACAGCAAGGGGCGGCTGACGCTCGACCGGCCGTATGCCACGTGGATTGAGGAGGCGGCCGACGTTGTCACGGTGCTGCCACTCGACGTCACGATCGTGGCCGCACTGGCCGGGTTGCCGGCGCGGGTGCATGGTGACCCGGCAGACCGGATGATCATGGCGACGGCGAGGGGCCATCAGGTGCCGGTGGCGACGCATGACCGTGCGATTCGCCAGAGCCGGGTGGTGCGTGTGTGGCGGCCTGGCATGCGGGCCTCGAAACGGTAAGACGCTGAAGATGTGAAGGAAGTACTCGGCCCGGCGCGCGTGTGTGTGCACGTGCGGGGTTGTCATTCATGGGAGATTCGGATGTTTGCGCAGATCGGTCGTTTCGTGTGGAGCGCGATGGTGTGTGGACTGCTAGTCGAGGTGTCGCCCGCGCTGGCGCAGACGGCGGCCGCCCCGCCGCCCCCGCCCGGGTGGACCGGGTCGTTCGGTGCGGGTCTCGCCCAGACCAGGGGCAACAGCGACACTTCAACGGTCAACGTGGCCTTCGACGTCAAGCGCGATGCGGGTACGCCGTTCCTCTTCAAGAGCACGGGCCTGCTGATTCGCGGCTCGGCTGAAGGCGAGCTGGTCACCAACCGCATGCTGTTCGACGCGCGCGGTGAGCGGAAGGTGGGCACCTACACCTCGATCTTCGGGCAGGTGCAGTACCTCCGCGATGAATTCAAACGCATCGCCAGGTGGTGGGCGAGCCGGTCGGTATCGAGCTGCGACTTGAGGGCCTGAATCTCTGCCTCTTTGGTGGCGGCACTGCTCTGCAGCTCGTTGATCAGGCGGGCATCGGCGAGCTGGGCAGCCGTGCGCAGCTCCTGCTGGGCCTGGGCCAGCTGGCTGGCCAGGGCATCGCGTTCGCGTCAATTCACCTCGATCGCCGAGGCCCAGGCCAAGATCGGCGCGTGGCGCATCCACTACACTCAACTCCGTCCGCACGGTTCACTGGGCGATCTCACGTCCGATGAGTACGCGCGGCAGGGGCCATTGCCACCGACTGCTGAAGCCGCTTCTCTCTCGCGGAATCTGTCGCGTTTGGGGACCAACGTCAATCACCGGGACAGTCTCCTGACCAACTGTCTACTTGACGGAGGACCTTACGCATCAGCCACCCGTGCGAGGCAGGATTGGTGGAAGTGGAGAAGCCCATGGAATCCCTGCCGTCACAGCGCGAGTCAAAATGTTGACACTGCACCGTGCTTCCCACACTATCCCCTCAATGCACCCGGACATGCAGCGGCGACTGCAGCGCGATGTCGAGGCGGTCGCGCGGCTCTGGGCCATGCCATCGCTGGCGACGGCGGTGTCGCTGCGCGTCAATCGCCGGCTCATCGGCACGGTCGCGCGATACGTGCGCGAAGATCGCACCATCGAACTCGGGCCGCGGTTTCTGGCCCTGCGCGGCAGGCGCCTGGAAGTGCTTGTGCACGAGCTCGCACACGCGGCCGTCGCATTGGGGCCGAGCAAAAGGACCGCACCACACGGCCCCGAGTGGCAGGCATTGGTTCGGGCAGCAGGATTCGAGGCACATGCCCGAATGGCGTGCCACACCACCAGGCACATGCGCCCGTCGGCTGCTCGGTATGAACACCGTTGCGCTGTCTGTCAGATGGTGCGACTGGCGGCGCGTCCGGTGAGACGCTGGCGGTGTCGTCAGTGCGTCGAGGCAGGGCTATCGGGACAGCTGCAGATCACAAGGAAGGCCACGAGTGCAGGCTGACAGCATCGATCCCGTTGCCGCGTGTCCGTTCTGTACGCCGAACGCCGACAAGGTGTTCTACGAGTCTCTGCTCGTCGTCGGTTTGTGGGATGGCTTTCCCGTGTCTCCGGGTCACGCACTGCTGGTGCCAAGACGACATGTGGCGTCGTGGTTCGATGCCACCGACGCCGAGAAGGCCGCCCTGATGACCGGTATCGACGCCGCAAAGGCCACGATTGAGGCGGCATTCTCACCCAGTGCCTACAACATCGGCATCAACGTAGGGCGTGCCGCAGGCCAGACGGTATTCCATCTGCACGTGCACGTCATCCCCCGGTATGAAGACGACGTGCCCGACCCCCGCGGTGGTGTTCGCCACGTCATTCCCGGCAAAGCGAATTACCTCAGACACGCGGGCACGACCGAGGCCCACGCTCCACTGTTGATACATGGCGGGAAGACCGAGCCGCTCCTTCCGCATGTGAAGCGACAGCTCGCGACCGCCGTCACAGTCGATATCGCTGTGGCGTTTGTCCTGAAGAGCGGTGTCGACCTGCTGCAGAACGCGATGGCCGAGGCACTCGACCGCGGAGCCCGGGTGCGGGTCCTCACCGGCGACTATCTCGATGCCACCGACCCGGTAGCCCTGAGGCAGCTGCTCGATTTTGTGCCCCGCACGGGCGCGAGTGAAATCCGCGTGTATCAGACCCGAACGACCGTCGCTCCTGACAGCATGCCGCGCTCGTTTCATCCCAAGGCGTACATCTTCCGGCACGCCGACGGCACGGGGACGGCGTTTATCGGCAGCTCGAACTTGAGCCGGTCGGCTCTTCAGGACGGCGTCGAGTGGAACTACCGCATCGTGGCGTCGCGCGATGGCGATGGGTTTGGCGAGGTGCAGCAGGCGTTCGAGCAACTGTTTTCCAGCCCAGCCACAATACCGCTGACCACCGCCTGGATTGACGCCTACAGGCAGCGACGGTCCCTGCCGGTGACGGCGAAGGCAGACGAGGCCGTGGCGACCCCCGCGCCGGAACCACTCGAGGTGCCCGAGCCGCACAGCATCCAGAAAGAGGCTCTGGAAGCCCTGCGGAATAGCCGGCGTGATGGCAGGACGTCAGGATTGGTTGTGCTCGCCACTGGCCTCGGAAAGACCTGGCTCAGCGCGTTTGACTCGACAGACTTCGCCCGGGTGCTCTTTGTGGCTCACCGTGAAGAGATTCTGGACCAGGCTCTTCGGACGTATCGGCGCATTCGGCCCCAGGATCATCTCGGTCGCTACACCGGCGGCGACAAGGAACCCGACGCGGCTGTACTGTTTGCCTCTATTCAGACGCTGGGCAAGCAGGCACACCTGGAACGCTTCCCAGCCACGTACTTCGACTACATCGTCATCGACGAGTTTCACCATGCGTCTGCCGCAACCTACCGCCGGTTGCTGCAGTACTTTACGCCGAAATACCTGTTGGGCTTGACGGCCACACCAGAGCGCAGTGACGGCGCCGATTTGCTCGACCTCTGCGACGGCAATCTGGTGTTCCGGTGTGACCTGGCGGCTGGGGTAGAGGAGGGGCTGTTGTGTCCGTTCGACTACTATGGCGTGCCCGATGAGGTCGACTACAAGAACATCCCATGGCGCAGCCGGAAGTTTGATGAAACCGAGCTGACCGCGGCCGTTGCGACCGTCTCGCGAGCTCAGAATGCCCTTGAGCAACTCAATACTCGCGGAGGTCGGCGGACGTTAGCCTTCTGCGTGTCGACAGGCCATGCCGACTTCATGGCTGCGTTCTTCAGACAGCACGGGAAGCGCGCCGTTGCCGTGCACTCGGGTCCCAGCAGCGCACCGCGCACAGTGTCTCTGGAGCAGCTGCAGGCGGGTGACCTCGATGTCGTGTGCGCGGTCGACATGTTCAATGAGGGCGTCGACCTGCCCGACCTCGACACGGTGATGATGCTGCGTCCGACCGAGTCGCGCATCCTCTGGCTCCAGCAGTTTGGCCGGGGCCTGCGCAAGGCCGCTGCCGACAAGCGGCTCAAGGTGATCGACTACATCGGCAATCACCGGACATTTCTCCTGAAGCCGCAGACCCTGTTTGGCCTCCCAGCCGGCGACCAGAACATCCTGAATCTCATTGAGCAGTATCAGGCGGGCACGCTGGCACTGCCGCCCGGCTGTTCGGTGGTGTACGACCTGGAGGCCATCGATATTCTCAAGAAGCTCGTGCGCGCAGAGACGTCGCCCTCGGAAGCGCTGAGAGCGTATGTGCAGGACTTTGTTGCCCTGCACGGCATGCGCCCGACGGCACTCGAAACCTACCGCGATGGGTATGCGCCACGTGCCGTGCGGAAAAACTTCGGTTCGTGGCCAGCATTCCTGATGACCCTCGAAGTGCTGTCATCCGAACAGCGGCAGGCGCTGGCGGTGTCTACAGAGTTCCTCGGGGAGCTGGAAGTCACGCCGATGACGCGCAGCTTCAAGATGGTGACACTGTTGGCCATGGTCAATGCCGATGCATTCCCAGGTGCGATATCGATCGATGCGCTGGTTGCTGGCGTGCGGGCGCTGGCGGCTCGGCATTCACACATCGCCGCCGATTTCAGTGGGGCGCTTGAGACAGACCGGACATTGCGTGCTCATCTCGAGAAGAACCCCATTGCCGCATGGACCGGACACACGGGGGCCGTATTTACCTACGGGGATGGGGTCTTTTCGTCGCGCATCGCAGAGCAGCCAGGCATCCGGGCCGCGCTGCAGGAGCTCACGCGCGAGATTGCGGAGTGGCGGCTGGCCGAGTATTTCGATCGGCCGACGGTCGACGAAGGTAGTTACCTGATCAAGGTGAACCAATCGAGCGGCACACCTATCCTGATGCCCCTCAATCGTGCGGCGAACCCGGGCCTCCCCGAGGGCTGGACCACGTTTCGCGCCGGGGACACCACGTATCACGGCAATTTCGTGTCGATTGCTCTCAACGTGGCGGAACGTGAGGGCTCGAGCAAGAACGACCTGCCAGCGCTGTTGCGTGGCTGGTTCGGGCCTGACGCGGGCGCGCCCGGCACGCGCCATCACGTGACGCTTTCTCGGGCAGGCGATGGCTGGGTGATGGCGCCGACAGGCGTCGGCATCGTCTCACCCGCGGTATGGAAGGCATACGCGCGGGAACAGATTCCGGCGCTCTTTGGCCTTCCGTTCAACGCGTCGATCTGGCAGCAGGGCTTTGTGCGGCGCGACAAGCTGACGTTCCTGCTGGTTACGCTCGACAAGAGCACATCGGCGAAAAAGCACAAGTATCTCGACCACTTCGAGTCGCCGACTGACCTCCAGTGGCAGAGCCAGAACCGGACCACCCGGGCGACCAAGCACGGTCAGTCGATTCGAGACCACAGGACGCTCGGTATCGATGTCTTACTGTTTGTGAGGCCGCGGTCAAAGACGCGCGAGGGGAAGGCCGCCCCGTTCACCTATTGCGGCCCAGTGGACTTCGTCTCATGGGATGGTGACCGACCGATTACCGTGAAGTGGCGGCTGCGCGAGGCCGTGCCTGAGCGGTTGTGGGAGGAACTACGAGTGCCGTAGGGCGGTCCTCACGCCTCATGGCAGGGCTGCCCGCTCCGCATCCCCGGGGCCAGTTCAGTGGCCAAACGCGCAATTGAACCCCCGTCCGTCGCCCCTACCCATTAGGAGTAGGAACAACTTCGTTGTTGTGGGATTTGCGATGCGGTGATGGGGCGCTTTGTGTGCGGGTGCGAGTCGGCATCCTCCGAGTCTGCAAGGCAAGTTCGGATGTCCTTTCGTAAGCTCCCCCGTGAAGTAGACCGTCGATAGTGAGACCGTCCCGGCGTTCAAGGTTTCGGAAACAACGTGAGCGGGGGTACCTCGCCGAGGCGGTCGTAGGGCTGCCGTCCTCCATGCGCGAGTTGCGAGTCGGTTCCACTGGACGCCATTCAGCCGTCCAGGGATAGGCGCCGGGTGCGCCTCGCGCGAGTAGCGCATGGCGGCAGGCCCGCCCCGTACCCCTCCCCCAGCACCCCGCGCAGCACGAAGGCCACGTTCGCCGGGCGCTCGCCCAGGCGGCGCATGAAGTAGGGGAACCACTGCTGGCCAAACGGCACGTAGACGCGCATGCCATACCCGTCTGAGACCAGCGAGGTCTGCAGGTCGCGGCGAATGCCGTACAGCATCTGGAACTCATACCGCGTGCGGTCGATGCCGCGCTCGGTGGCGTAGGCCCGCACGGCGTCGATCATCCGCACGTCGTGCGTCGCAAACGCCGGGAAGTGGCCCGTGTCGAGCAGCTGCCGCATCAGCTCCAGGTAGGCGGCATCGACCTCGGCCTTCCCCTGGTGCGCCACCGTGGCCGGTTCCTTGTAGGCGCCCTTCACCAGCCGCACCCGCGCGCCCAGCGCACACAGGCGCGTCACGTCGGCCGGCGACCGGAACAGGCAGCTCTGAATGACCGTACCCACCTGCCGATAGCCCGCGCCCCACAGTTTCTCGATGGCGTCGAGCGTGCGGTCAACGTAGGGCGAGTTTTCCATGTCGACGCGCACGAAGAAGTCCTGCGGTTCGGCCGCATCCAGCAGCCGCCGCATGTGCTCGAAGGCCAGGTCTTCACTGACATCCAGCCCCAGCTGCGTCAGCTTGACCGACAGGTTGCGCTCAACCCCCGAGGCCACAATCGTCTGCACCAGCTGCAGGTAGGTGTCGGTAAAGGCCCGCGCTTCCTCAGGCGTCGACACGCTCTCGCCCAGAAAGTCGAGCGTCAGCCGCAGGCCGCGTGATGGCAGGTCGGCCACCGCCACCAGCGCCTCGTCAATCGTCTCGCCCGCAATGAACCGCCGCGCAAATCCCCGCGGACGCATGCCATACCGCGAGGCCAGGCGGCGCAGCCGGTCGCTCTGCGCCAGGGTGTGAAACAGCGCTTTCGAGGTGGCGTCAATCATGGAGAGGTCTTACTGAGTATCCGGGGCCGTCGCCGGCAGCAGGTGCTCGATGCCTCGCGCGTAGTAGCGCAGCACGTTGCGCTCGCGCACACGGTAGCGGCCGTCTTCCACCGCAATCACACCACGCGCTTCAAGCGGTGCGGTCGCCTCGGCCAGCACCTGGTCGGCATCGGCAATGTCCATGTAGGCCCCCGCCGCCCGCAGCCGGTCGAGCAGCCGCGCAATGTCATCACGCAGCTCGGCCTCAGGCGCCGACGGATGCATCGCCGCCGACAGCACCGTCGTCGGCAGCACTTTGTAGAGCCGGCCAATCATCTGCTGCACATGCTCGGCCAGCTCGGTGATGCTGCGCTTCTGGTCGGGGTCGACCCCGGCCAGCGACACCGGCTCGCCGAAATGCACGAAGGCCCGCGACTGGTAGCCCACCGCGTAGCGCACCATCT
>Ga0315902_10013190_pt1 | contig 10703 bp, 9 predicted proteins | sample LakEriMetagenome_9_FD_203523 | JGI IMG/M metagenome (GOLD analysis project Ga0315902, IMG submission 203523) | Freshwater fungal communities from buoy surface, Lake Erie, Ohio, United States - Buoy 12 MA117 | ecosystem: Environmental > Aquatic > Freshwater > Lake > Lake biofilm | place: USA...
TTTAAGCCCGAGGTCATTTCTGATATCCATCGTTCAGATGCCGGCGCGCAATCGGCGTCAGTTAGCAGTATGATGTCGTGTTTGGCCGCTTTGATGCCCAGGGTTATGGCGAATTTCTTACCCTGCATGTGCTGTTTTTCCTCATCGATGTGGATAACATGCAGTTGGGGATAGCTCAGCGAAAGCGCTTTCAGCACTTCGGCCGTATCGTCCCAGCTGCTGTCGTTGACGATGATGACTTCAAAGTTGGGGTGGTGCTGTGCCATGATTTTAGGCACATTTTCCAATAAATTCTTTTCTTCATTGCGAGCCGCAATGACGACGGAAACAGGCTGCAAAGTGCTATCTGTGGCTAATTTATGGTTGCCAGCTTTAAAAAAACGAAATAGCAATAGGAATAGCTGAACGCAGAAAGCAATCCCAAAAAGAATTGCCGCCCAAATGCCAAAAGATGATTGTTCTGTCAGGTCGGTCATGTGATTATTAAACGCCCCGAAATTATTGGCGTAACGACCTTCGCAAAAAGAAAAAGGCCCTTGCAAAGGGCCTATTTATTCACATTCGGAAATCACTCAATAGGTGTAGGTTATTTTGTTTCCTCTGTCGCCATTAACAATCAACACAATGGATCCGGTCTTGCCCGATCTGCAGTTTGTTAAATCGAACGCCAATGTTTTACTAATTAAGGAGCGGCAACCATCACCATTCGCCTGATGATCGATTGTCACATTCATCTGAGGAGGCAAGCTTTTCATGATGTTGCCATCGTTGCGGCCGCTGAATGCATGTTCTTTGCACCCACCACTGTACGTTACATCCATAAAAAGTGTATCACCACTGATTCGCATTTTACCTATTTCAAATGGGTCGTTTCCTGCTGATTCGGTGCTAACGACGATGGGAAGAAGTGCGATTGCAGCTCTTGTTTCGCTCGTGTCTTTGCTTGCAGAGTTAGTTTGCTTCGACGATTTGCATGAAGCGAACATACATGCGAGCGTAAGCGTTGTGATAGCAGCCCAAGTTATTTTTCTCATGATGCTTTATAGATTAGAGATGATGTAGTCCACGATTTTAGACATCAGGTGAACGCGGTCTTTTCCTCGCACATTGTGCGCATGTCCGGGGTAAGCAAAGAAGTCGACCTGAACTTTATTATCCACACATGCTTTCAAGAAGTTAACGTTGTGCTGCATTACTACGACATCGTCGTCCATGCCATGTATCATGAGCAATTTACCTTTCAGGTTTTTTACGTGATTGGTAAGATTCGAATTTTGGTAGCCCTGAGGATTTTCCAGTGGTGTATCCATGTAACGCTCGCCATACATTACCTCGTACATCGACCAGTCGATAACCGGACCACCGGCAACGCCCACCTTGAACGTATCGGGTGATTTGAGCATGAGCGAGGTTGTCATGAACCCGCCAAAGCTCCAGCCATGCACAGCCATGCGCGATGCATCGACGAACGATTGCTTCTTCAGCCATTCCACGCCCGAAAGTTGATCCTGCATTTCAGCGGTGCCAAGTTGTCGGTGAATGATCTGCTGAAATTTCTTGCCGCGATTGGCCGATCCGCGGTTGTCGAGTGTAAATATCAAATAGCCTTCTTCTGCCAATTGATTCATCCAAAGCGAAGCTCCTCCCAGCCAGCTGTTGGTATTCATCTGTGCATGAGGTCCCCCGTAAACATAGACAACCACGGGATATTTTTTGGACGCGTCGAAATTGGAAGGCTTGATGAGTCTGCACCAAAGTGCTGTTCCATCGGTACCCGCAATGGTGAATAATTCCGTTTTGCCGATGGATTTGCCGGCGTATGGGTCGACGGCGGTGTGCAATGGCCTAACAACACGGCCTTCTGCAGTTGCGAGATGAATAGTGTTGGGGGTTGTCAGATTTGAAAATTGATCAATCACGAACATTCCGTTTTCACTTACCTGCACGTTGTGCGTGCCTGCAACAGGGGTCATATCCGTCATACTCATATCGGCTAGGTTCACGCGATAACCATGGCTTTCCGTTGGGGTATCGCCGGTGGCCATCACATAAGCATATTTGCCGTTGAAATCGAATCCAAGGAATTCGGTGATGTCAAATTTGGCCTTAGTCTGCTTGAGTAATGTCCCTTTGGTGTCATACATGTAGAGGCTATTGAACCCATCGCGTTGGCTAATCCAAATAAACATGGAGGGCGATTGCGGAACGAAGTAGGCAGGGAACATTGGTTCTACCCAACGATCGTCGTGCTCGGTGAAAAGCGTGGCAATCTCCATTCCTGTCGATGCATCGAAGGAAACAAATCGCATGTCGGTTGTGATGCGATTGAGCCAGGCAATATATACAGTTTTACCATCCGGGCTCCAGGTTAGATTGGTCATATAGTACTGATCATTTTCGGGCATGCGACCCATGCGCAAACGCGCGCTTTGTCCGGTCGCTGTGTCGTAAACGCCTACATACACAATTTCACTTTTTCCGCCAGCCATCGGATACTTAATGTTCTTACTCGTTGCCGGAGTCGCAGTGAAATCGACCAAGGGGTAGTCCGTCACGTTCATTTCATTTTTGATGTAGTAGGCGAGTTTACCACCATCGGGACTCCAGAAGGTTCCCTTACTGATGCCGTACTCATTGCGCGAAATACTTTGCCCACAAATCATGTGAGCAGGCTCGTTGGTGACGGCAATTTCCTTTTGATTCTGGGTAATGTAGAGGTTATTGTTTTTCGTGTACGCGGTGCGCCGCGAGGCGTTATGGAAATCTACATTGGCTCCTTCCGCAGGATAACTGGAAACTCGCTGTGCTTTTTTGAGCTTCATGTCAATCTCCCAGAAGGTGTTTTTTTCTTCCAGATAAAAGCGCTCGATTGTAAGCCAGTGAATGGCGGGCATTCGCTTCAGTTCAGCATTGCCCATCAGCACGTTGAGCTCATCGACTCCCAGTATTTTGCGGTCGGGCGTTCCTTGTTTCACATTGCCAATCCAGAGTGTTTCATCTTTTACGTAGGAGTAGAGGTCGCTGCCCGGAACCCATTGCAGTTGCTGCATGGTAGAAGGAGCAAACTGCCTGAACTGACCGATGACAGCCTCTTCCAAAGTGAGTTTTTGCTGAGCAAATGCAGCGCTGCAAATGGAAATGGCTGCTATAAGTAGAATTGAATAACGCATTGTTTGTAATGATATGGGTGACGAAAATACAACGCACAGCGCGTACGCTTAGTTTTGACATTTTAACCGCCATGAGAAAACTACTTGTATTCGGAATAGCAGCCGTTGCCATATTGGCGGCATGCAGAAAAGAAACGAATGTTGATGTGGTCATTCCAACCATCACTCGAGTAACCATCGACAACCTGGAAACTTCCGAGGTAGAGGTCACTGCCGGAAGTGTGCTTTCAATCCGCCTGGATGTGGCCGATAACCAGGAGCTAAATGAGGTGCGCGTAGTTGTGCACGATGCAGAAAACGCACATACCCATGCGGGCTCGGGTCATAATGGTGGCGAATTTCATTTGAATTCCGGCGAATGGGCCAAAGACGAAGTACTCCAAGTTTCGGGCACTACTGCCGCGATGGATGTGGAAGTTAATGTGCCCGATACAGTAGCAGGGCAATGGCATCTGGTCATTACGGCGATGGATAAGGTGGGCAATGTTTCACTCGATTATGCGGTGCTCATCACCGTGTCGAACGATGAACTCCCTATTATCGTGGGGAGTACTGAGCCCCAGGCCGATGCTACCGGTACTATTTTTCTCAATGTAGGTGGCTCGCTCCTTCTTGACGGCACCATTTCAGACGCGGATAGCTTGCTGCAGGTTGTTTCCTATGTGTTGAGTTTTGGCGGACAACAGAGCGAAATAGTTCCTATTGAAATGTCGGGTACTCCTACCTCCATTACCTTCCTGGATTTGCCATACAGCGCTTTTCCCGAAGGTACATACAGGGTGGTCATAGACGCCATGGATAAGCAGGGGCATCGAAGATTATGGGATAATCGCGTGATCGTTGAATAGATTGGAGTGTGCGAGAAATATTTGGGCGGCTCCTTAGTTATGCATCCGCTCACGCTATTTTTACCCCGTGATACGCAGTAGTCTAATTCTTCTACTCTTCTTGTTGTTTAGCTCGTTTGCTGTCGCGCAAACTGCTATGCTCAAAGGTAGAATTCGCGATCTGGATGGTCTTCCTGCGGCGGGCGTTATTATCCTGCAAAAAGAATTCACAAACAATGGAACCGCGACCGATGACATGGGGCAGTTTGAGCTAGAGGTCGCAGCAGATTTCCCCGTGATATTAATTTTTAAGGGCATAGGCGCAGAGCCGATAGAGCGTGAGTTTCGATTGAAATCGGGTGAAGTGCGGGTGTTCGACCTGGTGTACGACAATACCGCCACCTCCGGTGTGATAACGATTCGTTCCGATCGGGAGGGAAGCATGAAACCAATCGTAACAAAACTGGCTACTAAGCTGCCTACCATCAATGCCGGGATTGAATCGTATCTGTTGCAGATGCCGGTCAACTTCGCATCGGAACTCAGCAGCAGCTATAGCGTTCGCGGCGGAAGTTTTGATGAAAACCTGGTCTATGTCAATGGCATTCAGGTATACAGACCTTTCTTAGTGCGCGCCGGCGAGCAGGAGGGGCTTACATTTCCGAATCCCGACATGGTGAGCAATATTCGTTTCAGTGCCGGTGGATTCGCAGCCCGTTATGGCGACAAAATGAGTTCGGTGCTCGATGTTCAATATGCCCGCCCGGATAGCACTTATGGTTCGTTCACGATGGGGCTGTTGGGCGGCTCGGTGCACGTTGCAGGAATTTCGAAGAGCCGAACATTTACACACAATACCGGTGTTCGTTATAAAAACAATTCGTACGTCTTTAACTCGCTCGATGTGCAGGGCGATTATCGTCCCCGATACTACGATATTCAATCGTATCTTACCTGGAGGCCCGAGCCCTATAGTCCACTTGAGATAAGCTTTCTGGCCAATTATCAGAACAACCGATATCAGTTTATCCCCAGCACGCGCACCACCGACGTTGGAAACATTAACGAGGCCCTTCGCTTGACGGTGTATTTCGATGGTAAGGAAGAGACTCGTTTTGAAACTGTGTTTGGTGCACTTTCGGCCAAGTATAATGTATCGCCTACTGCGCAGGTAATGCTCACGGCCAGCGCTTTCAACACCTATGAAACGGAACGCTTCGATATACAAGGCGCCTACAGGCTCGATGAGTTGGAGCGCGACTTAGGAAGCGACGGTTTTGGAGAGGTGTTGCGCAATCGCGGTGTGGGTGGTTTCCTGGATCATGCGCGCAACGAGTTGAATGCTACAGTGCTGAATGTAAGCCACCGTGGATTCGTGGAGAAGGAGTCGAGTAAAAATGTCTTTTCGTGGGGCGCTGATGCGCAGCACGACGTGATCATAGACGAAATGAGGGAATGGTCGTTGGTCGATTCTGCAGGTTACGCATCACCTCGTCCGCCCGACTCGCTGGGTTATACCAATCCGGAATTACAACCGAATCAATTGATACCGCTTCGCAATCGAATTCGTGCCAACAACGATGTGCAATCTGAGCGTTACTCGGCCTATGTGCAAAATGAAAAGCGTTGGGTGAATGCTTCGGGTGCTATATGGACCTTGAATGCCGGTGCCCGAGCGAACTACTGGTCGTTCAATGACCAGTGGGTGGGCGGTCCGCGTGTACTCATGTCGTACACTCCCGTATGGACCCAATACCGCACCGACAAAGAAGGCAAGGCCGATTCGGTGCGCAAGGATATGGTGCTGACGGCATCATGGGGCTATTATTGGCAGCCAGCTTTCTATCGCGAGATGCGCGGACTTTCCGGTGCGGTCAACCCGGAAATTCGGGCTCAGAAAAGTATTCATTACATCGTTGGGGCGAACTATGTTTTCCAGGCTTGGGGCAGACCATTCAAACTCAATTCCGAGCTTTACTACAAGCAACTGCGAGACCTTATTCCGTATGAAGTAGAAAATGTGCGCCTCCGCTATTTCGCAACCAACAATTCGAACGGGTACGCATATGGTATGGATGTAATGCTCAATGGTGAATTCATTCGCGATGTGCAATCGTGGGCACGGGTGTCCTATTTAAAAACAGAGGAAGACCTTACGGATGATTTTTACTACATCTATAGGAACACTGATGGCGATACAATTTATCCCGGTTACACGCTTAATACGACTGTGTATGATTCGATACGTGTTACTCCCGGCTTTATCCCTCGTCCCAATGATCAGCGCGTAAGTTGCAGCTTGTTGTTTCAAGATGAAATGAAGAAAAAGCCCTGGTACAAGGTGCTGATGAGTCTGTATTTTTCTACGGGCGTACCCTTTGGACCTCCAAGCAACGAACGCTACCTCGATGTAAGTCGCACGCGCAGTTACATTCGCGCAGACATAGGCTTCAGTCGTGATTTGATTTTGGAAAAGAATCGCAACAAGAATTGGTTTAACAGCACTTTCAAGAAGGGGTATGTGGCGATTGAAATATTCAATTTACTCGGAACGAACAACATTATCAATCATCAGTGGATAGAAGATGTAAATGGACGGCAGTATGGAATACCAACCTATCTCACAGGTCGCCGTATCAACCTGCGTCTGAATTTAAGCTTCTGATACCATTAATTTTGCACCAATACGAATCGTAATGGATGACGAACAACTAGAACGCCTGCGGGCCCGACTCAACGAAATACATGTGTGGCCAAGTATTTTCATGTTCAAGTTCATCTTGCCGAGCGATGAAGAAAGAATTACTCGTCTCAAGTTGATTTTCGGTGAAAGTGCGGAAATACGCGAACGCTTGTCGGCGAAGGGCAATTATACCAGCATTACGGTTCGGGAAATGATGCTCAATGCCGACGATATTTTTCACCGATATCGGATGGCTGCTGCTATTGAAGGAATCTTATCATTATAATCTGCAATTGATGGATACGTTAAAGGATGTGTTACTGGTTTTTACCGTTGTGCTGCTGGTGTATGTGCTCTATCAGCGCTTGTTGCAGGTGCTGGGTAAGAAGCAGCGATCGAAGCAGTATGCGCGTGTGGGCGAGCAATTGGCGCTTGAAAATGGAGTGCTGAAAATGCAGGTAACGTTGGATCAGCCCATGACTATTCAAATAAGTGTGCACTCATCGCAGGGGGAGCAGGTGCTTGCACTCGATGATGAAAACCGAGATATAGGTATGCACTCGATAGAGGTGCGGGTCGATACCTTGAAAGCAGGACGTTATTATCTTCAGATGCAAACACCTGCAGAAACATATTCGCGCTACTTTGAATTGAGCTAATGCAAAAGGCATGAAATCACTACGTATCGTTTTCATGGGCACCCCCGAGTTTGCAGCTACATCGCTCGAGGCACTGTGCAATAGTCATCATGAAGTTGTCGGTGTAATTACAGTCGCCGATAAGCCGGCTGGCCGGGGTTTACAAATGCAATCGAGCCCGGTGAAATTGCTGGCCCTTCAGCACAACATCCCCGTGTTGCAGCCATTAAAATTAAAGGACCCTTTTTTTCTTGAGGAGTTGAAAGCTCTTCAAGCAGATGTATTTGTGGTGGTCGCCTTTCGCATGTTGCCGGAAGTGGTTTGGAATATGCCGCCGTTGGGTTCTATCAATCTGCATGGCTCGCTATTGCCAAAATACCGAGGTGCTGCGCCTATCAATCGCGCCATCATGAATGGTGAAACAGAAACAGGTGTAACGATATTTTTCCTACAACATGAAATCGATACCGGAAAAGTAATTGCGCGGGAGTCGATGCCAATCGGTCCTGATACGACAGCGGGGGAATTGCATGATACCATGATGCATTTGGGAGCGCGGGTATTGGTTAAGTCCATTGACGCAATTGCGGATGGCACTGCCGATGCGGTTGAACAACATCGATTAATGCCGGCCAACGAGGATATTCCTTCAGCACCGAAAATATTTAAAGAGGATTGCCGAATCGATTGGACGCAATCCGCAAGCACCATTCATAATCATGTTCGCGGATTGTCGCCTTATCCCGCGGCGTGGACATTGCTTGAGGGGAAGATCATGAAAATATTCCGGGGAAAACCACTGATTGATAAAACGCTGGCCTCCGATTTCGAAACTGATGGCAAGACGTATCTGCATTTCCAATGCGCTGATGGGGCTTACAGTGTGCGCACTATTCAACCGGAAGGCAAGAAGCGAATGGAAGTAGAGGAGTTTCTGCGAGGCTGGAGACCTGTTTCATCTCTCTGAATGTGCTTTCACAAGCAATCAAAAAATTACTGGCCGCACATCGTCACCACATATTGTAGTATGAGTGTTTCCGTTGCCGCATCTATTTTCGCTTTCGGCGCCATGCGCTTTACATGCTTACCCCATTGTTCAGGATTGTAATCGGTCGTTGATTTAAGCGAATGGCATGTACCGCAGTTTTCTTCATACATCAGTTTTCCTTTTTGCAGCGTAGCTAGCGATGCTCCCGAATACTTGGCTGCCGCCCGAGCTCCATCAGCATCGGTAAGGGCGCCGGAAGTAGTAGCTTTTTTACTGGCACATGCAGCCAATAAAAGAAGCAGAGCAACAATTGAAAAAGTCTTTTTCATGTTCAGGTAGTTGTATAAATAGGAAGTGAAAATGAGAAACGAGTGCCTTTTCCGATAGTCGATTCAATATGCAAGGCTGATTTATGCTTAGCTAAGAAATCGTTTACGAGTACCATTCCAAAGCCTCGGCCTTTCTCTCTGTTGGTTCCGCGTGTTGTAAATTGAACACCCTTGACAATATTATCAATTTGTTCAGCTGACATACCAACACCGGAATCTTGAACCGAAAACTCAATCATGTTTTCATGTTGCTTAACCGAAATGCTGATAATTCCGCCGATGGGCGTGAATTTAATGGCATTGCCAAGCAAATTACGAAGAATGCTATCTATCATGTTGCGGTCTGCAGAAATAACGAGACGGCCGGGCACATTTAAGCGAATGTTGATGCGTTTAGTATTTATTGCGAAATCATGATTGCTGAGGAGCTGGCTTATTAAGCGATCCACTTCACAGGGCTGCAGATGAATATTTAATTCATCTTGTTGCGTTCGAGTCCACTGCAGCATGTTATCGAGCGTTTCCAGTGTTTTCACAGCATCAATTTTCAGGTTGTTCAGCAGTGTAGCTTGGTCTTCTTTGCCTAAGTCCATTTGTTGGATTACATCTACAACGCCAATGGTTTTGCCAATGTCACCTCTTACATCATGCGACATCATCGATAGCAGCTTGTCGCGTGTTCGGATGCTTCCCAACATAATTTTGTTTTGTCGAGCGTTCTCTTCTATCTGACGAGTCAGCTGATGTTGAATCAACTCGTTTGCTCCGTTAATGGTCTTGAGAATGATTGCACAGAACGAGAGGGACCCGGTAAGATTTAGAATTTTAAAGGAATGCATGCTGGCCTCATTAAACTCCATGGGCGGGAATAAATGACGAATGGCCAGGTAGGTAGGTAAAAATGCAAATGTCAGAGCAACAATGATGATGCTATGAACTCGTTGTCTCGGAGTGAAAATAAGGAGCGAACTCATAAGCACGGGAATCATAAAAGTCCAGGCGTAACCCTCTTCCGTATAGATAATTGTTATGATAAAAAGAGCAACGATGACATGCAGATGCAGGAAGAGTTTGGATCCGGCGCGATATCCTTTCTTAAACAGCCATAAATAGAGCGGTGATGCAGCGGTAACAGTTGCGCAGAGAGTCGCTGCCGGGCCCACCACTACAAAGGCATCGAGCAATACGAAGAGGCTTGCAAAAAATGCGGATAAAAAAATGACGCTGATCCATAGCCGCTCAATTTTGAGCTCGGAGAAGCTGACACCTTCCGGCATAAATTTATAGGTGAAGCGCTCGAGCCTCGATCGGATTTTCGACATAGCTGTCGGCGATGATTTTAAAGAGCGAAATATAGACAATTTAAGTAATTTGCGGCATGAGCTACAACATGTTGATAGGGGAACCGCGCAAGTTGCTTGTAATTGGGGGGAAGGGTCTTCTGCTATCAATCGCAGTAGCGCTCTTTTTCGGATGTCAACGCCATCATGAGCATGAATTAGTTGTTCCAGCAGCTGCGTTGGAATCTTACGCTATAGATGATAGTTTAGTGCACCTTGCCGATTCCATGCGGTATTGGTTGAATGGAATGCAACTTTCGAATGGGTTAATTGAAACAAGCTACAACAGCAACCTGGTTTCACTCTACGACAATGCCTTGGCAGCGCTGGTCTTTACAGCTTCAGAGGATTATGCAAGGGCTGAGGCCATATTTTCCTATTTCGATGCTCGAATTCAGTCGGAGTTACTTTCAGGAAATGGAGGTTTTTTTCAATTTCGAAATGCACAAGGCCAACCACAAGGCAACCGTTGGCTGGGAGATAATGCCTGGTTGCTCATAGCGCTCAACAACTATGCGCATACAACAGGCAATTTTCAGTTTGAGGTATTGAGAACTGAACTCGATGGTTGGGTGCGATTGCAGCAGGATACAGATGGTGGTCTGTGGGGTGGTACGGATGCTTCGGGAAACACCATAGGCAAGGTGACCGAGGGAATGTTAGACGCGTTCAATGCTGTTGCCGGCTTCGATGATTTTCACCAAGGTGTATTGTCCTATTTGCAACAG
>Ga0315902_10013192_pt1 | contig 10701 bp, 5 predicted proteins | sample LakEriMetagenome_9_FD_203523 | JGI IMG/M metagenome (GOLD analysis project Ga0315902, IMG submission 203523) | Freshwater fungal communities from buoy surface, Lake Erie, Ohio, United States - Buoy 12 MA117 | ecosystem: Environmental > Aquatic > Freshwater > Lake > Lake biofilm | place: USA...
TGCGCCTATCTGGAAAAAGTGCAAAAATTGCGATCGTTGCCGTAATGCGTAAAATGCTCTGTGTTCTAAATAAACTTGTAGCAAATCCAGAATTTTCACTTGCACACTAACACCACTGCTCTGTGGTCAATTTCCATATTTCCAAGACGTGACAAATCCCCCCGAAGCGTTTTACTGGAGCGCATGTTGAATCAACTCCACCTCGATCGCTGGGCTGAAGTGCTCGTGAAACACGCCACCGATATCCAACCCGGCAAGATCGTTCGCATCAACGCCCAACCCAGCGCAGAGCGTTTGCTCGAAGCCGTTTATCGACAAGTGCTCATCGCTGGTGGCTTGCCCATGGTCAATTGCCGCCCTGAATTTTTAGGCGAAGCGTTTTACGAACTCGCCAACGAACAACAACTCGATTGGGCCAGTCCTCTAGCCAAATTGGAAACCGAAATCATCGACGCATTCATCAACATCGGAGCGTCTAATAATTTGCGTGCTTTGGATAAATTCGATCCAAAAGTCACCCAACGCGCCGCGCGCGCGGATCGCCCGAATCGTGAAATCTTTTTCCAACGCGCAGCCGTGGCCGATGATCCCTCCATCGATTCCACCCTCAAGCCGCTGCTGTGGACCACCACCCTTTTCCCAACCAACGCCTATGCCCAGGACGCGGGGATGAGTTTGAACGATTACTGCAACTTCGTCGTGCGCGCCTGCCAGCTCAATCAGGAAGACCCCGTCGCTTTCTGGCAGGAACTCGACCGCTGGCAATGCCAACTCGCAGAGCAACTCATGACCGGCAGCGAACTCCATTTCCAAACCCCTGCCGGAACGGACCTCAAAGTGAACATCGCCGGCGCCCGCTGGCTCTCCAGCCCAGGTCGCAAAAACTTTCCAGATGGCGAAGTTTACTCCGGCCCCAATCTCAACGCCGAAAACGGCGGAGCCGATGGTGTGGTATTTTTTGACAAACGCTGCGTCTACCAAGGTCACGCCGTCCGCAACGCGCGCATCGTCATGAAAAACGGCCGTGCCACGGATGTCACCGCTGACGAGGGACAGGATTTCCTCATCTCCATGCTCGATCAAGACGACGGCGCACGCCGTATCGGCGAGGTCGCATTTGGCACCAACCGCGCCATCGACCGCCCAACTGGGCAGATTCTCTTCGACGAAAAAATGGGCGGTTCCTTCCACCTTGCCTTCGGCTCCGGTTATCCGGAAACCGGAAACTGCAACAAAAGCGCCCTCCACTGGGATCTCATCGCAAGCCTAGGCGAGGGCTCAAAAGTGACCCTCAACGGCAAACCCTTCTGCATCGACGGACAATTCGTCACCATGCCGCCAGAGGTTAAGTGGCTCTGAATATTGTTCCTGGTTCCTAGTTCTTGGTTGGGCTCCGCGCCTAAACATTAGCGAACCAAGAACCACAAAGCCGAGCGAGCGCTAGCGAGCATTTACCCAACGACGAAGTCCTGACCGCTTGGACGGAGCGAAGCGTAGTCAAACCAAGAACCAAGAACCAAGAACCAAGAACCAAGAACCAAGAACCAAGAACCAAGAACCAAGAACCAAGAACCAAGAACCAAGAACCAAGAACCAAGAACCAAGAACCAAGAACTAAGAACTAAGAACTAAGAACTAAGAACTAAGAACTAAGAACCTCCCAGTCTTGACACCCAGCCAACCCTAGTGCATGTCCGCGCCATGTCTAAGCTTTCCATCCGCAACCTCGATGTCGCCTCCAAAGAAGTCCTCATGCGCGTTGACTTCAATGTCCCTCTGAAAGACGGACAAATCACTGATGACACCCGCATCCAAGCCGCGGTTCCTTCGATCAAACACCTTCTCAACGGCGGCGCGAAACTGGTTCTCTGCTCGCACATGGGCCGACCCGATGGCAAGACCGATCCAAAATATTCTCTCGCACCCACCGCGAAACGTCTGGGTGAAATCCTCGGCCAGGAAGTGAAACTCGCTCCCGATTGCATCGGTGCCGAAGCCGCCGAGCTCCGCAAAAACCTCCAAGCTGGCCAAGTGCTCGTCCTCGAAAACACCCGTTACCACGCGGAAGAAGAGGCCAACGATTCCACCTTCGCCAAAAACCTCGCAGGCAGCGCCGAGATCTTCGTCAACGACGCCTTCGGCACCGCCCACCGCGCTCACGCCTCCACAGAGGGAGTCACGAAATTCATTCCGGTTTCCGCCATGGGCTTCCTCATCGAGAGCGAACTCGAATACCTCGAGGTCAAACTCCAAAACCCCGAGCGTCCTTTCCTCGTCATCATGGGCGGATCGAAAGTTTCCGATAAAATCCAAGTGATCACCGCCCTCATGGAAAAAGCCGACGCCTTCCTCATCGGCGGTGCCATGGCCAACACCTTCCGTAAGGCCCAGGGCTACGAAACCGGCGATTCCCGCGTCGAAACCGACAAGCTCGAGCTCGCTCTCAGCATCCTTGAAAAAGCGAAAGCCAAAGGCGTCGATTTCCTCCTCCCTGCCGATACCCGCATCACCCAGGAATTCAGAGACGGAGCAACCACCAAGCTCTCCGGTGTTTACGGCCAAGGCGGCGGCGTGGAAAAAGGTTGGGAAGGCATCGACATCGGCGACGTCGCAATCCAAGAATTCGAAGCCGAGATCGCCAAAGCCAAAACCATTATCTGGAACGGTCCGGTCGGTGTGTTTGAAATCGAAGCCTTCGCTAAAGGCACCCGCGCGATCGCTGAAGCCATGGCGAAATCCAATGCCACCACCATTGTCGGCGGTGGAGATTCCGTCACAGCCGTCAACAAATTCGGCCTCGACGACAAAATGACTTTCATCTCGACCGGCGGCGGCGCATCCTTGGAACTCCTCGAAGGTAAAACCCTTCCGGGTGTGGCGGCACTCAGCGAAGCCTAATTCCTTAAACAAACTTTAATCCATAACGTTAAACATCACCATGTCACGCAAGCCCATCTTCGCAGCCAACTGGAAAATGAATAAGGGAGCCTCGGAAACCGAGGATTTCATCAAATCTTTCCTCTCCAAAACCCAAGGTCTCAACCTCCATGCGGATATCGTCATCGCGCCACCATTTCTTTCACTGCCGAAGCTCGCCGATCTCCTCCATCACTCCAATCCCGGCAAAAACGCCCACTCCATCCAGATTGCTGCACAGAACTGCTCACAGTTCGACTCCGGCGCCTACACCGGCGAAATCAGCGTTCTGATGCTTCGCGAATTTTTCGTGCACTACGTCATCATCGGCCATAGCGAGCGTCGCTCCATCTTTGGGGAAACCGATGCCATGATCAACGCCAAGATCAAGAAGGCCCGTCAGGCGAATCTCAAACCCATCTTCTGCATCGGGGAAACCCTTGCCGAACGCGAAGCCGGACAACTCGAATTCGTCCTCCGCACCCAAGTCACCGAAGGCCTCAAAGAAGTCTCTGAAAAAGACCTCTCCGACATCATCATCGCCTACGAACCCGTTTGGGCAATAGGCACCGGCGTCACCGCCACCTCCGATCAAGCTCAGGAGGCTCACGCCTTCGTCCGTTCCCTGATATCAGACCTCTACGGCTCCGAATCCGCATCCAAAATCCGCATCCAATACGGCGGCTCCGTCAAACCCGACAACGCTGCTGAACTCATGGCTTGCCCAGATATCGACGGCGCCCTCATCGGCGGTGCATCCCTCGACCCCCAGTCGTTCTTAGAAATCATCAAAAACGGCACGCAGGAGTAATTTCAAATGAGGAGCGTGGACATTCCTGTCCACTTAGCCATGGGCGGACAGAAATGTCCGCCCTCCTTATTTTTCCCCATTTGATTTTATATCAAATTCACTGATATTCCTATATCTTGAATGATCTTCTCAAAAATCATTTAACCGATCTAGATAAAGACCTTTCAAACTCTTGGATCAATCTCAGCGAAAAAGTCCGCGAACTCGCAGACGATCTTAAAATCAAAGCCAAAGGCTCAGAATTCGCCGCAGAAGCCGATCATCTCTCGAAAGAAACCGCGCGAATCTGCGACCACGTCAGTAAACTCCACGCAGATATGATTGATCTCATCGAAAATATCGAAACCCACCTGCCTATGCCGGAACCGGATGTAACCACACCCGCCATTCTCGACGATTCCGAAGCCCTCAATCAGGAAATCATCCGTATCCAGCGAGAGAAACACGAGATGCGAAAGGACATCAAAGACATTCTCAAAGCTCTTTTCCTATGGGTAGATGATCCGAAGGAACGCCTTCGGGAAAAAATCTAAAAAAACAAAGATTAGGGAAACTTCTAAGTTTTCTTAGACCCGCGTGTCTCATAGGGTAGACCTATGAAATCCCTGCTATTCCTGTTGTTAACCTGCGCCTTTTCACTCGCTGCTGATGCCCCTGCTTTGAGAAAACAAGCTTCAGAGCTCGAAAAACAAGGAAATTGGAAAGAAGCCTACGAAGTCCGCATCAAAATTCTCCGCGATGTCAACGATGCCGAATCCGGCGACGATCTCGACAAAGCGCTCAACTCCCAACGCCAACTTCGCGAACACGATAAACTCGACGCCCTGTTAGATGAACTGACCGTGAGCAAAAAAGACAATCCACAGTTCATGGAGGCAGCTGGAAAAGCCTATCTCAAAGGTCACGGTCATAACGGACAGCTTCTCGACAACAAATTCAAACGCGGTGGTTTCGATGGCAGAGGAGAATACCGCCAAGTGTTCGAACAAGACCGCATCCGCGCCATGCAGTGCTTCATGGAAGCCCTTCGCACGGTCGAAAAAGGCGGTGCTGATGAAGTCGTGGTCCTTAACAGCCTCAAGCAAGCACTTCTCTACAACCGCACCGGCTCGAACTATCTCTGGCGGCTTTTCATTCTAACCGATATTTCCAAATCACCCGACTTCTCGGAAAAAATCGATGAAATCACCAGCGACGGTGCACCTGCTGATGCGGAAGGCAACCCCTCTTTGATCGACATCCCGGCATCTTGGCAAGCCGCCAAATCCGATGGTGAAAGATGGCGTTGGATCTTACAGGAAATCGCACGCATCGATCCTTTGCAAAAAAATCAGGGCGATTTCGAATGGCTAACATTTTGTCAACAACACTACGACGTAAACACCCTCGCCCGTTACTCATGGTGGAGCCAGCCCGATGTTAAAGAACGCAATGGCATCCTTCAGGCATCCACTCTCAAGGAAACCGAAACCATTGCCCGCCTCGCCAACGGTGTGAAACGTTTCACCCTTCGCGAGGATTACCAATTTATCCCCGGCCTGCGTGCACTCATGCGCAAGGATAAAGGATCAGCAGCTTGGCTAGCCGGTGACCAACTCGTCCAAATTTTCCTCAACCGCAGCCAATACCCGAAAGCCGTAGAAACCCTCAAAGAAGTCATCGAACTCCACGGCACCCAGGGCGAAACCCGCACCAATCTGCTCAAACAAATCACCGGTAATTGGAGCCGTTTCAATCAGACCCCCACCTACTACGCCGGTGATCCGGTCGCCGTTTCCTACACCTACCGAAATGCCAAGGAAACCTCACTCAAACTCAACAAGGTCAACGATGAACTGATCATGAAAGATCTCATCGAATACCTGAAGTCCGAACCCATCGAGATCGATTACAACAAAGTCAATTTTCACAACCTCGGTAACCGCCTGATCGATCAAGATCGCAAACGCTACGTCGGCGATGAAGTCCGCTCATGGAAGCAAGCGCTCGATCCAGCTACCAACCACGCCGATACTATCACCGACCTCGACCTAGGCAAACTCGCTCCGGGTTGCTACCTGTTAGAATCCAAACTCGAAGACGGCAACACCTCATGGATCACCATCTGGGTTCGCGATCTCGTCATCCTCAAACGCGCTAACGGTGACAATGGCATCTTCTATCTCGTCAACGCCAAGGACGGCACTCCGGTCGTCGGCGAATTGGAATTCTTCGGCTACCAAACCATCTATCTCGAAAAACCCAAAGGCAAACGCCGCTTCGACATCAAAACCGAAAGTTTCCGTCAAAAAACCGATGATAACGGCAAGCTCCAACTCAAAAATAAAAACTACGAAAATTTCCAATGGTATGTCATCGCCCGCTCCGGCGACCGCCGCGCCTACCTCTCCAACCAGCAGTTCAACTGGTATGACCACGGTGATCTAACAGACTACCAAGCCCAAAACACGATCGGCATAACAGACCGGCCCGTCTATCGTCCCAGTCAAACGGTTCATATGAAAATCTGGGCAGGTGAATCCCGCTACAATCTTGCCGATGTTTGCACCTACGCAAACAAAACCGCCGACATCACGATCCGCGACGGCAGAGGTGAAATCGTTTTCGAAAAATCCGGTATTCCGACGGATTCCTACGGTGGTGCGACCTTTGATTACAATCTCCCCGAAGAAGCCACTCTCGGTGCTTACAATATCACCGTCACCGGCGGCGTTCCTCATGCGAACTTTTCCTTCCGTGTCGAGGAATACAAAAAACCCGAATACGAGGTCATCGTCGAAGCACCGAAAGAACCCATTGCCCTCGGCGAAAAATTCGATGTCACGGTTCTTGCAAAATATTACCACGGTGCACCCGTCTCCGAAGCCACGGTGAAAATCACCGTGCAACGCGATTTCTTCAACAACCGCTGGTTCCCAGATGGTCCATGGGATTGGCTTTACGGCTCGGGTTATTGGTGGTGCTACTCTGAATCTCCTTGGTATCCCGGCTGGAGCAACTGGGGCTGCATCCGCCCCGCCCCTCCATGGTGGCAACACGGCCGCATGGGCGCACCCGAACTCGTCATTGAACAAACCTCACCCATCGGCGCAGATGGTAAAGTCAAAGTCACCATCGACAGTTCCATCGCAAAACTCGTCCATGGCGATCAAGACCATACCTACTCCATCACCGCGGAAGTCATCGATGCATCACGCCGCACCATCGTCGGCAACGGCTCCGTCCTCGCTGCTCGTGAACCCTATGCGGTCACAGTTTGGTTAGATCGGGGCTACGCAAATGTCGGCGACAAAGTCACCGGCACGTATGCCGCACGCACTCTCGATGGTAAAAAAGTCGAAGGCAAAGCCACCGCCATCCTCTACTCTTCCGAACTCAACAAGGCTGGCGAAATCGAAGAAAAAGAAATCGGTAAATGGACACCCGAAGGCGAAAACTGGACCTTCACCGCTTCCAAACCCGGTCAATACCGCGTTGCGGTCGAGTTCACTGATACCAAAGGCCGCAAACAAGAAGGTGCAACCATCTTTTCTGTTAGAGGAGCCGATGTGAAAGGCAATTTCCGCTACAACGACCTCGAACTCATCCCCGACAAAAAAGAATACCGCCCCGGCGACACAGTGAAACTCTTGGTCAATGTCAACCAACCGAACTCCCGCGTCTGGCTTTTCATTCGCCCTTCCCAAGGCAAAGCCAGCGAAACCCAAATTATCCACATCAAAGAAAAATCCCAAGTCGTTGAAATTCCCCTCTCCCTCGCCGACATGCCGAACTTTTTCATCGAAGGCGTCACGGTCGCGAAAGGACAAGTCCACACGGTCACTCGCGAAATCGTTCTTCCTCCGGAAAAACGCCAGCTCAATGTCGAGGTCAAACCTGCCAAAGACAAACTCAAACCCCGCGAGAAAACATCTCTAACTGTCCGCATCACCGATCACGAAGGTAAACCTTTCAAAGGCTCCACCGCGATCACGATCTACGACAAGTCCCTGGAATACATTTCCGGTGGATCGAATGTCAGTGAAATCGTTCCCTTCTTCTGGGACTGGAAACGCCACTACTATGGCCAAGGTATGCATCATTCCCAAAACCTCCACGGCTATCACCTCCAATTGCAACAGTCGATCTACATGCAACCGTTAGGAATTTTCGGCCACATGAATGGGAGATTACAAAAAGCTAAAGGCTTAAGCAGCAGAAGAAATGGCGGAGGAAATGAGGCGTTTTTCGCTATGGATGCTGTGGCCGAAGGAGGCTTAGCTGGTGGAGCTCCCATGCCTGCCGCTTCCGCAAAAATGATGGAGTCAGATGTCATGGTGTTTGGAGAAGCATCGGCCGGCAAAGAAGGTGTAGGTGGCGAAGCAGGCGCAGCACCGCAAGTCATGGTTCGCTCCGAGTTCGCCGATCTCCTGAAATGGGTTGGCTCCATCGAAACCAATGAAAACGGCGAGGCAACCATCGATCTAGAAATGCCAGACAACCTCACCACTTGGAAAATCAAAACATGGGCGATGGGCAAAGGCACCCGCGTCGGTGAAGGCTCAGCAGAAATTGTCACTAGCAAAGACCTCATCATCCGTCTCCAAGCTCCACGCTTCTTTGTCGAGAAAGACGAAGCAACCCTCAGCGCCGTGGTTCACAACTACCATAAAGAAGCCAAAGAAGTGACGATCTCACTTGAACTCGATGACAAAAATCTAACGGCAGCAGATAACAAAACCCACAAGGTTTCCATCCCTTCCATGGGAGAAACCCGCATCGACTGGAACACTAAAGCCATCGCCGAAGGTGAAACCACGATCCGCATGAAAGCCATCGCCGCCGATGACTCGGATGCAATGGAAATGAAATTCCCCGTCTACGTCCACGGCATGCTGAAAACCGATTCTTTCAGCCGCGCGATCGCACCTGAGGACAAATCCACCAGCATCGATTTCAGCCTCCCCGCCGAGCGCCGACCCGCAGAAAGTAAACTCACGCTAAACTACTCCCCCAGCGTCGCCAGCGCGATGATCGATGCATTGCCTTACCTTTCGAGCTACCCTTACGGTTGCACGGAACAAACCCTAAACCGTTTCGTACCCACCACGGTCGTTCATCACATCCTCAAAGACCTCGGCCACGACCTTGCTGCAATCAAAGATAAAAAGATCAACCTCAATCCCCAACAACTCGGCGATCCCAAGGAACGCGCCGCCCAATGGCAACCCAAACACCCAAACTGGAATCCTGTTTGGGATGAAAAAGAGGTCGCCAAAATGGAAGCCGCCGGCATCGCCAAACTCCGCGATCAACAAAATCCCGATGGCGGCTGGGGCTGGTTCTCCGCTTACGGCCATCAATCGTATGCACACACCACCGCCGTGGTCATGCACGGCCTGCTCCTCGCCCGCGACAACGGTGCGAAAGTCCCAGCCGATATGATCGAACGCGGCCTCGCTTGGCTTTCTCAACATGAAGAAACCCAAGTCGATTACATCATCCATTGGAAAAAACGTGATAAAAACACCAAAGAGAAAGCTGATGCAACCGACGCCCTCGTCCGCCGCATCCTCGGCGAAGGCGGTAAAGATCACCCAAAAATGTTAGAGTTCCTCTATCGCGACAAGGTCGATCTCCCCATCTACGCCAAAGCACTGGTCGGACTCGAATTCCACCGCACCAAAGACAACGCAAAACGCGATGACCTGATCCGCAACATCCGTCAGTTTTTGAAAACCGATGCCGAAAACCAAACCGCTTATCTCGATTTAAAAAATGGAAACTATTGGTGGTATTGGTATGGCAGTGAATTCGAAGCCCAAGCCTGGTTCCTCAAACTCCTCTCCGCCGCAGAACCCAACAGCCCAGACACCCGCGGCTTGGTGAAATATCTCATCAACAACCGACGCAACGGCACTTACTGGCACTCCACCCGCGACACCGCATACTGCATCGAAGCGATCGGTGATTTCCTCAAAGCCACCAAAGAAGGCGATCCTAACCTGAAAGTCGAAATCCTTCTCGATGGTAAAACCCTCAAAACCGTCGAGATCAACAAAGACAATCTCTTCACCTTCGATAACACCGCCATCGTCGCAGGCGACATCCTCACCACTGGCAAACACAAGATCGAGATCCGTAAAAAAGGCGAAGGCCCGCTCTATGCGAATGCCTACGTCGAATACTTCACCTTGGAGGATTTCATCACCAAGGCCGGTCTCGAAGTCAAAGTTGACCGCACCTACCACAAACTCGTCCCCGATCAAAAAGTCATCGATGCCGTGAATTCCTCTGGCCAAGCCGTGGATCAAAAACGCTCGATCTATCAACGTATCGAGTTGAAAAGTGGCGACGAAATCAAGAGTGGCGATCTCATCGAAGTCACCCTGGGGATCGATAGCAAAAACGATTACGAATATCTCGTGTTCGAGGATTGGAAAGCCGCCGGCATGGAACCGGTCGATGTCCAATCCGGCTATAACCCGAATGGCCTCGGTGCCTACATGGAACTCCGCGATGAGAAAGTTTCCCTCTTCGTCCAATTCCTCCCACGCGGCAGACACAACCTCAGCTATCGTCTCCGCGCCGAGATCCCCGGAAAATTCAGTGCTCTACCTACCCACGGAGAAGCCATGTATGCCCCCGAACTCCGCGCCAACAGCGATGAAATGAAGTTCATGATTAAAGATTGAGAAGAGTTCCTGGTTCTTGGTTCCTAGTTCTTGGTTAGGCTTCGCGCCTTCTCTTTTTCTTAACCACAAAGCCGAGCGAACGCCCTGCGAGTGTTAACGAGCTATCACAATTAAGGCGAAGCCGTGGTGGCTTGCACGTAGCGAAGCGTAGTCAAACCAAGAACCAAGAACCAAGAACATGCCTCCGCTCTTTAGAGCATTCTGCATTTAGGCTGTCATATATTGAGCGTGATGTAGGAGGTTTGTGCAGATGGCTTCAGTGAAGGAATCAAGTGCCGCTGCGAGATTTATGGTGATCTG
>Ga0315902_10013193_pt1 | contig 10701 bp, 7 predicted proteins | sample LakEriMetagenome_9_FD_203523 | JGI IMG/M metagenome (GOLD analysis project Ga0315902, IMG submission 203523) | Freshwater fungal communities from buoy surface, Lake Erie, Ohio, United States - Buoy 12 MA117 | ecosystem: Environmental > Aquatic > Freshwater > Lake > Lake biofilm | place: USA...
TTCCAGGAAGATCCTTACTTGAGGTAAGTGTCCAGCCATTCGAAGAAAACCCGCTGCCAAAGCACACCGTTCTGTGGCTTGAGGACGTGGTGTCCCTCATCGGGGAAATACAGGAAACGGCTGGGAACTCCCCGAACCTGTGCGGCGGTGAAAGCCTCCATGCCCTGGTTCAGCGGAACACGGAAATCCTTTTCGTTGTGAATGACAAGGATCGGGGTATCCCAGTTGCGAACGAAGTCATGTGGGGAGAATGCATCAAAACTTTTGGGCTTGGGTACATCCCAGTAGTTGCCTCCCATGTCGTGCTGCGCAAAGAACATCTCTTCGGTGGCGGCGAATTGCGATTCGAGGTTGAACACTCCGCAGTGCGAGATGAAAGCCTTGAATCGCTTGTCGTGGTGTCCGGCCAGCCAATACACCGCGTATCCTCCAAACGAAGCGCCCACGGCTCCCAGCCGGTTGCGGTCCACATAAGGTTCCTTGCTGACATCATCGATGGCCGACAACAAGTCGCGCATGGCCTGGCCTCCCCAGTCACCGGCGATGGCGTCGTTCCATTCTTCACCGAATGAAGGTAGTCCGCGCCGGTTGGGTGCGACAACGATGTATCCCTTGGCTGCCATCAGGCTGAAATTCCAGCGGTAACTGAAATACTGGCTGACTACGCTCTGGGGACCTCCCTGGCAGTAGAGCAAGGCAGGATATTTCTTGTTCGGATCGAAATCGGGCGGGTAGATCACCCACACGAGTTCCTCTTTTCCATCGCTGGTCTTCACCATGCGCTTCTCGACCTTACTCTTCTTGAGCGGAGACCAGATCGCATCGGTTGCGGTCGTGATTTTTTGAGCGTCACCTGTCGCGGCATTCACCGTGTACAATTCGCTCGGCATGGCCATGTCCGTGCGGCAGCCTGCTATCACCAGGTCTTTGCCGCTGCCGTTAACAGTGAGTTCGTTGTAATCCGCTTGCGTGGATGTGAGTTGTTTTAACGGCTGTGGACTTTTCGGGTCGGTGTTGTAAATGAACAACTGCTTGCAGGCATCCTTCGCTGCGATGAAAACGATCTGCTTGCCATCCTTGCTCCATTCGGGATGGTCGATGGAATAATCGAATTGGGGCAGCAGTTCTTTTTTGATCCCCGTTGAGATTTCAAGTTGAAAGAGCCGGTTCCTGTCGCTCTCATATCCGGCCTTCTCCATACTCGACCAGAGTAACTTCTTGCCGTCGGGAGACCACACCGGATTGTTGTCGTAGCCCGGCATGCCGTCGGTCAGGTTGCGTGTTTTTGCGCTACCGAGTTCATACAGGTAGATGTCCGTGTTCGTACTTGTCGCCGATGCTGTTCCCTGCAGTTTTTTACAGGTATAGGCCAACGATTTGCCGTCGGGTGAGAACATGACTTGTTCATCGCCGCCGAAGGGGGCCGTTGGGGCGTCCCAGCGTTCACCCTGCATGATGTCGACACCTTCCCCGGCATTTCCTTCCTCATAAGGCGCGATGAAGAGGTGAGAGTACGCGTAGTCGTGCCAGGCGTTCCAATGGCGGTACATCAGGCCGTCAATGATCCTTGCGCCTTCCGTCTTTGGCAGGTCGGGATAGATTTCACTGGGTTTCTTGTCGAGGCTGACGTCGGTGCTGTACCAGATATGGGTTAACGTTTTCGAATAGCCGAAATTGTTGATGCCTCCTTTCACGCGGGTTACCTGCTTCTTATTTCCTCCATCGGGATCCATTTCCCAAAGCTGGGGTCCGCCTTCTTCGCTCTGCTGGATGAAACCGATCCGTTTGCCGTCGGGCCGCCAGCGGGCATGTCCTTCATCGGCACGGCCCGCTGCCAGAGGAGTCGCTTGCCCCCCCGCTGCGGGGATCATATAAATATCGCTTTGTCCTTTGTTGGATGCCAGGTCGATGTTTCGCACGTTGTAAAGCAGGGTCTTGCCATCGGGTGACAGTCTTGGATCCGACACACGTGCGATTTTCCAGAGGAGTTCCGGTGTGAGTGTTTGAGCGTAGGCTGTGCTTGCTGAGAGCAGTCCGGCAAACAGGAGGATTTTAGAAACGGTTTTCATGAGTTGGGTGAAGAAGTAAAAATCGAATGTAATTCAAAAAAACAATCAGGACCACCGACGCCCATGTCGTTTTTTTCCGGTTCTCTTTTCCGGCATCGGTTTCTGTTTGATGCCCAGCGCAGCGTAAACTTCAGCGCCGGAGAGTTCGACGACCTTACCCGGAAGGGGTTCGTCCATGGTAAGTCCTTCGATCCGGATCCTGGCCAGCCTCAAGGTTGGGAAGCCGACCGCGGCCGTCATGCGTCTTACCTGGCGGTTCTTTCCTTCGCTCATGGTCAGTTCGATCCAGGAGGTGGGGATGTCCTTCCTGTAACGTATGGGAGGAACACGGGGCGGAAGAGCCGGTTCATCGATGCGTTCGGCCTTCGCCGGTGCGGAGTGATGCGGTCGCCCATCGATGCGGATCTCGATTCCTACACGCAGTTTATCGATTGCAGGTTCATCGATCTCCTTCTCCACCTGAACCAGGTAGGTGCGGCTGTGTGCGTGCCTGGGGTGGAGGAGCTGTTCGTTGAGTGAAGTGTCGTTTGTTAATAAAAGCAACCCTTCGCTGTCGGCATCCAGGCGGCCGACGGGATATACATCTGCAGGCAATGGGCCAAGCTCTTTCAGGCCGGGATGTCCGTCTTCAGGGGTGAAGCGGCTTACCATGCCGTATGGTTTGTAAACCAGGAAATATTTCAAGCCTTCCGGCATAGGGAAATACCGGTTAAGAATGGTTAGAATTTTACCTTGAATTCCACGCGACGGTTCTTCGTACGACCCGCCGTGGTTTTGTTGTCGGCTACCGGAAGGGTATCTCCATATCCTTTCGACGCCATTCGGCCTGCTTCGATGCCTTTTGAGGCGATGTAATTCTTTACCGCATCGGCCCTCTTTTGGGAAAGCTCCATGTTGAAGGCCTTGTCGCCGATGTTGTCTGTATGTCCGTTGATCTCGAGCAGGTAGGCCGGATTTTCACTCATCACCTTAACGACATTGTCCAGGATGGGATAAGAGGTACGGCGGATGATGTCTTTGCCGCTTTCGAATTCGATGCCTTGAAGGGCTTGTTCGAAAAGCTGTTTGACTTCTTCCTTGACTTCGGGACATCCTTTGTTATCGCGGATTCCGGCAACTTCCGGGCATTTGTCATCCACATCGGCAATGCCGTCCGTATCCTGGTCGGGGCAGCCTTCCAGTTCGGGCGTGCCTTTCTGGTCGGGACAACGGTCCTTGGAATCGGTCAGGCCATCGCTGTCTTTGTCGGGGCAGCCGCTGACAGACTTGTTGGCAGATGCCGGTCCTGCTGCATCCGGACAGGCATCGTCGCGGTCAGCCACTCCGTCTGAATCGCGGTCGGGGCAACCCTGTAAGGCGGGAACGCCCTTTTCATCCGGACACTGGTCGATGTGATCGGCAATGCCGTCTTTATCACGGTCGGAGGGGCATCCTTTTGCATCCACCTTCACACCTTTTGGCGTATCCGGACAACGGTCTTCCTTGTCTTTCACGCCGTCACCGTCGGTGTCTTTTTCTTTACCTAAGCTCCAGCTGATGCCCAGGCTATGCATCAGAAAGGAGTCGTTGTCTTTTTTTGCCTCACCGTCGCGGTTGTCGTGATCGGTGTAAGCGAATGTCTCCTGGAAGAAGATGCTGAGCCTTTCATTGACACGGGCTTTCGCTCCTACTCCGAAAGGGAAGAAGATATCTGTTCCGGGCTTATCGGTACCACTGAGATAAGCCACTCCAACACCCAAGTGGGCATAGGGATTGATCCGGTAAGGATCATTCTCAAAAACCCTGATCCGGATACCGGTGCTGAGTTGAAGCTGGTTCGCCTCGAATGAGCGCAAAGCATCCTCCTCGTATCCCCATTTTCCATACGATATGGAACTACTGAAATCAAAGCGTGTGTCAATGCGGTACAGGGTGGAAAAGCCAAAGTGCACGAAGTTGCTTTTCGGTTGAAACTTGTAAAAACCGACTCCGAGGTCCCCATTGTACTGTGTGATGCCTCCAAATGCCCCGACCGACCAGGGATTGTCCATTTCCTGCGACTTGGCGTCAGTAAAGATCAGGCATAGGGCGATGAGCACACTGGGGAGGATGTTTTTCATGAGGTGATTGGACGAATAGGCGGCAAAGGTAGTCGTCCCGTCGGATTTTACCCCCGTCCACACTGAGGTACTGGTGGTAAGGGCTGGGATATCCTTGTTTCTGTTTCCGGAGCATTGTCACGCGCTGCTTTTCTATCTTTGCGACCGCGTTCTTTGTTCATCACTTATCCAGAAAGGCGGAGGGAAGTGCCCTTTGATGCCTTGGCAACCCATGAAAGTGCGGTGTGAATTGCCCTGAACAGAACCTCAACGGTTTTGTCGGAGCAGCTGCAATACCAGAAGGTGCCAATTCACATTCTGCTGCAAGGCAGGAGAAGATAAGTGCCGGAAGATCCAATCGAGTTCACTATTCATCTGTTCTCTTCCGGCTGCCGGAAGGGTTTTTTCCGGACAGCCTTTCATTACCATGTCCGAACATCCAATTCTTCACGCTCTTCGCGACCGCATCCTTGTCATAGACGGGGCAATGGGTACGATGATCCAGCGCTACCGCCTTCAGGAATCCGATTACCGGGGCGCACGCTTCTCCAATTGGCCTCATGACCTGAAAGGCAACAACGATCTGTTGAGTCTTACACGGCCCGACATCATCGCTTCCATTCATCGCGAATACCTCGATGCAGGAGCCGATATCATCGAAACCAACACCTTCAATGCACAACGGATCTCCCTTGCTGACTACGGCATGGAAGAGTTGTCGTATGAGCTGAATGTGGAGTCGGCGCGCCTGGCCCGAATGGCGGCGGATGATTTCATGAATTCCGGTTCGTCCGGGAAAAAGTGTTTTGTGGCCGGTGCAATAGGTCCCACGAATCGTACGGCATCACTGAGTCCCGACGTGAATGACCCGGGCTATCGGGCAGTCACATTCGATCAGCTGGCTTCCGCTTACCGCGAACAGGTGAAGGGACTTCTCGATGGAGGATCCGACCTTCTACTTATTGAAACCGTATTCGATACACTCAATGCCAAGGCGGCCTTGTTCGCCATACAAGAGGAATTCGAGGAGAGGGGCGAGGCCTGGCCTGTGATGATTTCAGGTACTATCACTGATGCCAGCGGCAGGACGCTCAGCGGACAGACAGTGGAGGCCTTCCTGCATTCCGTATCGCATGTTCCACTGCTCAGCATCGGGTTGAACTGCGCCCTCGGCGCAGCCGATATGCGTCCTTATCTCGAAGAGCTCAGCATCAAGGCGCCCTTTCACGTTAGCGCCTATCCGAATGCCGGACTGCCCAACCAGTTCGGTGAATACGACGAAACGCCTGCCCACATGGGCTGCCAGATCCATGATTTTCTGCAAAGCGGTTTTCTGAACATCGTCGGCGGATGTTGCGGTACCACTCCGGACCATATCCGTGAAATCGCGAAGCTGGCTTCAAAGGCCAAACCTCGCCTAGTGCCTTCATCCGACGGGCTTTTACACCTGAGCGGACTCGAAGCCGTCAACCTCAGGCCCGATAGTAATTTTATGAATGTCGGTGAGCGTACTAACGTTACGGGTAGCCGAAAATTTGCACGCCTGATCGCAGACAACAAGTACGACGAGGCGCTCTCCATTGCGCGTGACCAGGTGGAGGGCGGAGCGCAGGTCATCGACATCAACATGGACGAAGGCATGCTCGACTCTGAGAAGGCGATGGTGCGCTTCCTGAACCTGGTGGCAGCTGAACCTGATATAGCGCGGGTGCCGGTCATGATCGATTCCTCCCGCTTTTCTGTCATTGAAGCGGGACTCAAGTGCACCCAGGGTAAATGCATAGTCAATTCCTTGTCGCTGAAGGAGGGGGAGGAGGAGTTTCTGAGACAAGCCCGCATGGTTCGACGATACGGAGCTGCCGTGATCGTGATGGCCTTCGATGAGCAAGGCCAGGCGGATACGTTGCCTCGGCGCATTGAGATCTGCTCACGCGCCTACGACCTCTTGACACGAAAGGCTGATTTCCCATGCGAGGACATCATCTTTGACCCTAACATCTTCCCCGTCGCAACCGGTATGGAAGAGCACAGGCGCAACGCACTCGATTTTTTCGAAGCCACCGCCTGGATAAAGAAAAATCTGCCCGGCGCAAAGGTGAGTGGTGGTGTGAGCAATGTGTCTTTCTCGTTTAGAGGGAACGACCACGTTCGTGAAGCGATCCATGCCTCTTTCCTGTACCACGCCATCCGATACGGTATGGACATGGGTATCGTCAATCCCGGTCAGTTGCAGGTGTACGATGAAGTCCCCAAGGACCTGCTTGAAAGGGTGGAAGATGTGCTTTTTGACCGAAACGAGGAGGCCACGGAACGGTTGATCCAGTTCGCCGAGACGGTAAAGGGCGAGGGTAAGAAACAAGAGCGGGATGATTCCTGGAGGGAGTTGCCTGTTGAGAAACGGTTGGCCCATGCGCTTGTCAAAGGCATCGTGGATCATGTTGAAACCGATGTAGAGGAAGCGCGTTCGGGTTATACCCGCACACTCGAGGTCATAGAAGGGCCCCTGATGGCCGGTATGAACGTGGTCGGTGATCTGTTTGCCGAGGGGAAAATGTTCCTTCCCCAGGTTGTCAAGAGCGCACGGGTGATGAAGAAAGCGGTAGCGCACCTCTTGCCCTATCTCGAGGCCGAGAAGGTGGAGGGCGCGTCCAAGAAGGGGAAGGTGCTGATGGCGACGGTGAAGGGCGATGTCCACGATATCGGCAAGAATATCGTCGGTGTGGTGCTGGCATGCAACAATTATGACGTGATCGATCTGGGCGTGATGGTTCCTGCAGACAAGATATTGGATGCGGCCGTCGAGCAGGATGTGGATGTGGTTGGGTTGAGCGGTCTGATCACACCTTCGCTGGACGAGATGGTGCATGTGGCCAAGGAGATGCAGCGCAGAGGATTTAAAATCCCTTTGATGATCGGCGGAGCCACTACATCGAAGATCCACACTGCAGTGAAAATCGATCCCCATTACGACCATGCCGTTGTGCACGTGAACGATGCATCCCGATCGGTGCCTGTGGTCAGTGCATTGCTTTCGGATGACCAGCGACCGGATTTCCTGAGCCGGTTGTCGGAGGAACACGAGCGGTTGCGCCGCCAGCACGCCACCGGTCAGAATGAGGGAAAGTATGTTTCCATCGAGGAAGCCCGTCAAAACCGTTTTCCGGTGAAGTGGGAGAACTATACACCTTGCCCACCAACGGTACCCGGAATTACTGTTTTTGATGATTATCCTTTACAAGAGCTCGTGGATTACATCGACTGGACACCCTTTTTCCACTCCTGGGAGATGAGGGGTTCCTATCCACGCATTCTGGATGATCCTGAAAAGGGATTGGAAGCGCGGAAACTATTTTCCGATGCAAAAGCCATGTTGCAACGGATTGTCGAGGAGCGATGGCTGAAGGCCAGTGCGGTCATCGGCCTGTTTCCCGCAAACGCGGAAGGGGATGATGTTGTGTTGTATTCTGACGAAACCCGTTCCGAACGACTTGCCGTACTACATACACTGCGTCAACAAACCCGGAAGCCCGAGGGGCAGTACAACGAGGCCTTGTCGGATTTCATCGCTCCCGTTTCGTCAGGAGTCCACGATCATGTCGGATTATTCGCCCTTACCACCGGTCACGGTATCGATGAACGTGTACATGAATTTGAACGCACTCACGACGATTACAATGCCATATTGCTCAAAGCGCTCGCCGATCGCCTTGCCGAAGCATTTGCAGAGAGGCTTCACGAAAGGGTCAGGAAGGAATATTGGGGTTATGGAAAGGCGGAGGAACTCGATAATCTGCAACTGATTCAGGAGGAATACATGGGTATACGTCCCGCACCCGGATACCCTGCTCAACCTGATCATACAGAGAAAAACACGATTTGGGAACTGATGAATGTAGAGGCCAAAACCGGAATCACGCTGACAGAAAGTTTGGCCATGATTCCAACAGCAGCTGTCAGCGGCTTGTACATTTCCCATCCCGATTCCCATTACTTCGGACTTGGCCGGATCAGAAAAGACCAGGTGAATGATTATGCCCTGCGCAAGGGGATCCCGGTTGAAACTGCTGAAAAATGGCTCGGTCCGGTTTTGGGTTACGATTCCGAATGAAATTTTTCAGATGGAATATGGATAAGAAATCCAATTCGTCGAATAAAAAAAGACCGCCCCAAGGAGCGGTCTCTTTTTATTGTTCTGAAATCGATTACTGAGCAGCAGGAGTTGCAGCAGCAGCGGAATCAGTAGCAACAGCAGCAGTAGTGTCCATTGCAGGCTCAGCAGGAGCTTCAGCGGGAGCTTCAGCAGGAGCTTCAGTAGCAGTTGCTTCAGTTGACTCTTCAGCGGGTTTGGAACCACAAGCAGACAGGGCTACAACGAATGCTGCAGCGGCGAAGAAGGTTGCAATCTTTTTCATTTGGTTTTTGTTTGGTTGTTTGTTTGAACTTATCCGTTAATTCCGGCAGGGCGCAAATGTAACCCAATTGAAATTTAATAATCCAACATCAAAACATTAAGTAATTGATTTTCAGCAATAAAATTAATGTTGACGCATCTTTAGAAGGTGTTTTTATACGGAAATTTGGCCTGCCCGGGGTTACCTTCCCTCGGAAACGGGATTAATGTATGGAATCCATGATACCACTTCGGTCTGTTGATCAGGATGAACTCATCATCGCCCTTCGCAGCGGGGATGAACAGGCTCTACGGCAGGTCTATAGAGCCCATTATACCATGGTCGTGAACATGGTCACGAATAACGCGGGCAGCCTCCAGGAAGCCAAGGATGTCTACCAGGAAACAATCATTGTTTTCTACGAGAATATCCGGCGGGAGGGATTTGAGTTGAATTGCCGACTCAAAACTTACCTCTACTCGGTGGCCCGAAGGATATGGTTGAAGCAGTTAGAGAGAAAGAAGAAGTTCAATGGCCGGATCGAAGATTCCGATGAGTTTGTTGAGCTTGGAATGGAGGAGGAGAGTCGGCGCGAGGAGCAGTTCGCTGCCATGCATGTGGCCTTGGAATCTTTGGGAGAGCCGTGTCGGTCCATCCTCAAGGATTTCTATCTGAACAAGCAGAGCATGGATGAAATTACGTTGAAGTTCGGATACACGAACACTGACAATACAAAGAATCAAAAATATAAATGCCTGAAGCGACTGAAAAAACTGTTTTTCGATGCGCTCCCGGCGTCAAACGAATAGGAGGTCTGAATGTCCTTAAGAATGGATAAACTGGAATTGGTCGAGCGCTATTGCACCGGCCTTTTATCACCTGTTGAGCTTAGCATATTTGAGCAATGGCTATCCAACGATTCCGAACTTATGCGGGAAGTCGATGAGTACCGTAAGCTCACCGGAGTATTGGAGGCCTATTCTCAAAGGCAGGATTTGAAAAAACGGGTTGCGGAACTTGACGCCGAAATGGAGAGCGACCAATTCCGTTTCCATGCATCGCTCAAAAAGGTGGCTGAGGGAGAACAGTCCCGGTACGATGGTATGGACAGTTTGATCCGCAAATACCGGTGGCGTCTGGTTGCAGCTGCCATTTCCGTATTGTTGATCAGTGCGGCCATCGGATTGTTCGGTATTTATGGGGCCGGCGGCGGTAAAACACAAAGTGCCTATCAGGAGTTACGCAGGGAGGTCGAAACCATCAAGCGCAAGCAGAATGCCTTGTTGTCCGGAAAGTCCTTGACGAAAAAAGACGAAGCGGCCGCGCCTGCATTGAAAACCTACATGGGTACGGGAGTAGCCATCGATAAGCAAGGTTATCTACTGACCAGCCACCACGTCGTGTCCGATGCAAAGAGTATTCATGTGGCCAATGTTGCGGGCGAGCCGTGGAAAGCAAAAGTTGTTTATACCAATGCGGAACTTGACCTGGCCGTGCTCCTGGTCGAAGATGCCGGTTTCAAAGGCTTCTCGGACATGCCATTCGCCATGCTCCGTAAGGAGGCCGACCCCGGCGAGAAGGTCTATACACTCGGATTCCCCCGTGAAGACATGGTTTTTGGTGAGGGCTCTGTCAGTTCAAGAACCGGCTTTGAGGGTGATTCGTCATCCTATCAGATCAGTATTCCGGTAAACCCCGGTAACTCCGGTGGGCCCCTGTTCGACAACGAGGGGAATCTGCTTGGCATCATTTCCGGTAGGAATACGAGTGCGGAAGGGGCCTCCTTTGCCGTGAAGTCAAGCCGGATTGCAACCGACCTTCAGGAGTCGGCTGATTTGAAATTGGGATTGCCTAAGAGAAAGGCTCTTCGCGGCTTGGAGCGTACCCGTCAGGTGAAGAAGATCAGCGAGTTCGTCTTCATGGTCCATGTGACCAACTGAGTTCATTCCGGATTGACCTCACAGTGCATTTTTCAGAAATGAGCCCTGTGTCATATCCGTTAAAACGCCTGGTCAGGATGCCTTTCTTACCTTTGCTCGGTTCTCCCCGCCGGCTCATGTACTGCAACTTCATCCTTCGCATCTTCATTTTCGTGTTGATTTTTTCAATGTGCAGGTTGGAGGCCGTGGCACAGAAAGCATGGTCGCTGCAGGAATGTGTGGA
>Ga0315902_10013194_pt1 | contig 10701 bp, 8 predicted proteins | sample LakEriMetagenome_9_FD_203523 | JGI IMG/M metagenome (GOLD analysis project Ga0315902, IMG submission 203523) | Freshwater fungal communities from buoy surface, Lake Erie, Ohio, United States - Buoy 12 MA117 | ecosystem: Environmental > Aquatic > Freshwater > Lake > Lake biofilm | place: USA...
GCTCGTACCTGCAACGAGCCGGAACTGCCGCGGCTTGCGAATGGCAACACTGGTTGTGGCCGCTGTGCCGGGGAAGTTGTCGACGCTCACCGCAGACTGACCGGCAAGGAAGATGGTGCAGGCCCAGCCGGTGGGTGTGTCGACAATTGTGTCGAGGTGCCAGTCGAAGTACCCACCCCATGTGCCCCATGGCGCTCCGTCATCGGGCGAGCCGTTGCCAAGCGTGGGCTGGCGACCGGGCGACGCCGCGTTCTGGTCGTCGTTGAAGAAGCCGGGGTACGACTGGTTGGCGAGGAATCGCGATTGGTATGGAGCACCGGATCGCTGCGTGCGGATCGGCGAGACCCACTCTCCAATGTCCACACCGGGGTTCTGCGGATCATCGGTGGTCCAGTCCGACGCGGTATGGTCTCGGTTGTCCCAGTACAGATGCGTTCCCCATCGTGCGGTGTTCATCGAGTTGAAAAGCCCGATCGTCAGCGGCCCCCATTCGACGGCCTCATCACGCCTTCCACGGAAAATGCGGGTCAGGCAGAAGTCGCGCTGCGCGGGGGAAAGGCGCACGGCGGCATCGAAGAAGTCGTTGACCCGCAGCGGCTGCCCGGTGGGCCCGAGCTCGGTCGTGGCGAGGTTCTGGGTCGGGGTGCCAAAGAGTCTTTGGCCGGTCTCGGGCGTGTAGTGCTGCGGGACGAATGCGGTGGCGGCGCTGAAGCGCTCGGGCCGCCAGCGCGAGAGCAGCAGCGTCCCCGCACCGCCCATGGAGTTGCCCATGATCGCGGTCCGCTGCGGGTCGATCGCGTACGGCGAGCGGGTCTGCAGCCAGTCGATCGTCCACATGAGCCGCCGCATCGTGTAGGGGACAACGACAGCGTTGTTCGGCGGAACACCGTTCGTGGTCGGGTTCATGCCCGGCCACCAGCCGAACCAGTTGGTGGGGCGGTCGAGATTCACAACACCGTTGGTGGCGATGAACAGTCGGTCGTCCATCGCGACGGTGATTCCGCCGACTGGCGTGGCCTCGGTGTTTGCGTAATGAACCGATTCCGGCGCCCATTGCCAGTGGCTGCCCACCTGTCCGCCGCCGTGGAGGCAGATTACCGCCGGGAAGGTTCCACTCGGCACTCCTGCCACCGGCTCGAACACCGTGAACACATGAGGAGCGCCGTGCTTGGCGGCGTTCGCCATCACAGGGAAGTCCGGCCGCGCGTCGTTGGGGTCATCGCGACCGTCAACCCACATCGCGTAGGTGCGGAAGGGATAGTCACGAGTGGTCGTTCCGCTGAGTTGGAGATGGCAGGTCACCGGAGCGTTCACCGGGTCATACACGACCGCCACCGGAGCCGCCGTCCGGTTCGTGGTTGATATCACGGTGACGCCGTTCTTCACCACCGCGAAGTGCTCGCTCGCACCGGCCCGTGGCGTGTAGACGAAGAGCCCCTCGTTCGCTGCGAGCTGGTAGGTGCCTCCGCCCGCCGCCGGGATCCGCCACGTCGCCGACCCGCTCACGAGTTTCAGGCGTGCCCCCGTCCATTCAGGCTCGAACACACGCCCAGCGAGTGTCGCCTGCGCGATCGAGGTGACGGGCGTACTCGATCGGTACACGTCATACGTCAGCGGCGCCGTCGCATCGACCCGCCAGACCACGAACACCTGACCAGCGGCCGACCAGGCCCGAACGTTGGTCTGGGCAGACGCGCTTGTGGCCACGGCGAGCACCATCGCCGCAGCTATCATCGAGTTGAAGCAATGTCCCAGAATCGTCATGAGCGATCTCCTCGCACGACCATACCTCGACAGGGCAACGACGCACAGTCCGGACTATTGCCGCCTGCCATGATCACCTCAGATTCCTACTGCACTTGTCTCAGCCGGCGGGAATCACCGCTGCTCGGCGGGCATTCCGGCACTCTCGTCTTTTCGAAGGTACCTCTCCAAGGAAGAGATGTCCTCGGCGTTGGCCACGCCGTCCGCATTCACGTCGATGGTTTGCTGATTCAGACGATAGAGATCATCGATATCGGTCACGCCATTGCCATCGACATCCACCGCGCTCGCCCCCGTCGTGATCACGCCGATGTTGAGCGTCAGGCGGTTGGCGGTGTACACGATCCCGTTGATCGGGTTGTAGCACATGTCGACCGGCTGGATGGGCGGCGTTCCCAAGGAGATGGTCCGCACCTGCACGTCCGTCGCCGCGTCGACCACGGCGACGGTGTGGCTCCACTCGTTGATCCAGTACATCGTGTTGTCGTTGCTGCTGAAGACGAACGCGGTCGGCTCGTCTCCAGCCGTCAGGGTCTTGACGACGGCGTTCGTGTCGCCACTGATGACTGAAACGGTGCATGCGGCAGGCGTGTTCGGCCCTGGCGCTCCCACATTGGAGACGTACACCTTGTTGCCGAGGGGATTGTGGCCCATGGCGGTCGGACCATCGCCCACGGGCACGGTGGCGATCACCGCGTTGGTCACGCCGTCGATGATGCTGACGGTGTCCGAGCCGTAGTTTGAGCAATACACCCGGTTGTTCTGTGGGTTGAACAGGATGCCGCGGGGCACGTTGCCGACCGGCACCGTCGCGAGCACGGTGTTGGTCGAGCCGTTGATGATCGAGACGGTCTGACTTCCAGCATTCGGCACGTAGACCTTGTTGCTGACGGGGTTGTAGCAGATTACGCGCGGCGTCGAGCCGACGGGCACGGTGGCGCTGACCGCGTTAGTCACACCATCGATGACTGTGACGTTGCCGGAGAACTCGTTGGCGCAGTAGATGCGGTTATTCTGCGAGTTGTACGCCAGGGCCCGAGGACCGTCGCCGACAGGGATCACGGCGAGAATCTGATCGGTCACGCCATCAATGACCGTCACGCTGTCGGCGAAGTAGTTGGCGACATAGACCTTGTTGTTCTGGGTGTTGTGGCAGAAGTCGCGCGGACCGGCGGCGACTGGGAGTGTGGTGATGACCGTGCTGGTAGCGCCGTTGATGATCGTCACGCTCTCGGCCGACGGTGCGCCGGTCTGCGGCGTGTTGGCGGTGTAGACCTTGTTGCTGATCGGGTTGTACAGCAAGTCCCGCGGCGAGGCCGGTGGGGGCAAAGGAATGAAGCGGAGATCCTGCGCGAGGGCCGTGGTGGGGAGCACGATGCCGAACAGGATGGCTAAGGCCACCTGCCGCAGCACCAAATATGTCGAGCGTGCCGCAGTGCGGGCTTGGATGGGGCCTGTCCGAGGCTGGATCACTTGGGCGTCCTTTCTGTTCCGGCCGGTGCGAGTAGTCTGGTGAAGAACTCCTCGTCCTTGAAGTTTAGGTTGAGGCGGTTGTACTCACCGCGCATCACCGCAGCGGGCATGTCGGCATTGGCGAATCGCACGATCACCAACTCCTCGGAAGGCAGCACGTACAGCCGCTGCTGCCCCGCCCCGGCGGCCATGACCAGATCGGGCAGTCGGCCGGAGACGATGCCGCGCTCGCTGACCTGATCGGACGAGCGGCGACGACGCTCCCCCGCCCGATCCGCCATCGAGGCCAAATCAGCGTTCGAAGGCTTGTTCAACCACCATGTCATCCCGTACGCAGCGTTGGCGGTCGAACTCTCGAAGCACTTGGCCAGACCATCGGCAGGGATGAGTTGGGTGTCGCCATGCTTGCCGCGGTTGCGAATCAACTCGCCCCACGCGGCCCACTGACGGGCGGTGAGCACGGCGCCATCGCCCATCGCGGGCTGGCCGGTCGCGTCCTTGTGCCAGCGTCCACCAGCGATGCCGACGGGCTTCAGGAGCGTGCGTTCGAGATATTCGTGCGCTGTCTCGGGTGTGCCGGGGCCGATCTTGGCCGCGCGAGCAGCGAGCTTGCGGTTCAGGAACTCGCCAAACGCATACAGGTGGACCTCGCTGTATGTGAACCGCTTTCCCGGCTCCTCCACGGCCGCCAGGCCGAGCGCGAGCGTGTACAGGTTCTTGTCGCGCTCGGCCCACAGGCGGCGCGGCGATTCGAGGCCGCTAGAAAACGTGAGCATGTCGCGCACAGTCATGCGGCTCTTGCGCGGGTCGGTCTTCCATTCGGTGAGCGTGTCCGCGACGAGTTCGTCGAGCGAAAAGAGGCCGTCTTGGATCGCCACCGCTGCCAATGGGCCCCAGAAGCTCTTGGTGCCCGAGGCGATCTGGTAGGCTTTCTCCGGCGTAGAGCCCTCGATGTGCTGTTCGAAGACTGCACGCCCTTCCTTCATGACAAGCAGCACCAGGCCGCCGTTGGCCGCCGAGTATGCCGCGGCGTCCCGGTAGCGTGCGATCTCCGCCGGCGTGCCCTCGGAGACTTCCGGCTCGCGCAGTTTTGGCAAGGCCACCCGCAGCTCACGCGCTGGCTGCGCCGAGAGTTGCCCGCGACGGGCAGCGAACGCATCGAACTCCGCTCGTGATACAAACCCATCGCTGTCGCGATCAAGGTTCTTGAACAGGTCGTCTCCGGCGGCACGCGGAGTGGCGGCGAGTTCCTCCGCCGACAGCCAACCGTCGCGGTTGGTATCCAGTCGGTCGAAGACACTCTGCTGAGTGTTCTGCGCGAGGGCCATAGTCGCTGATCCGATGACCACAGCCGTAACAAGCTGAGCAGCTCGACGCATATGCACTCCTTGGGAATCGAGTCCATGAGGAGAAACGTTCGAGAACTGTCCGTATTGCCCACGGTTCGGCGGCCGGGCCCGCTCAGCGACCATCGTTCGCGGACCATAACGCCCGATGTCGGAACCTGTTGCCTTCCACCCACGTCCCCGCAAATAGATGCGACGCCTTGAGGAACGCGGGTGCGTCCGGATTGGACTGCGACTCTCCGACCGTCGGGTGGAAGTACGCGGGCGGGTAGAGCACCACGTCGTCGTACTGGGTGACGACCCGCGCGATCAGGCCCGGCCCGGCCTGGTCTCCGACGTACCGCCGCTCGAAGAAGGACTCCTCGACCATCGCCACCGCGTGCCACATCGCCGGGTGGTTGGGCGGGAAGCCCATCGCGGCGTTGGTGACGATGTCGAACTGCTCGCACGCCGCCCAGGCGACGACCTCGGGCGGGCACATCTCATCCAGCGGCCGGACGGGCTTGACGTCGGTGTCGAGGTAGACGCCGCCGAAACGAGCCAGGATCTCCAGCCGCAGGATGTCCGAACGCATCACGCAGCCGGGCGTGCCGCCGACGTTGCCGCAGGCGTCCCAAGCGTTGCGGTTGAGGATCGGCGGCAGGTTGTCGTCGGTCCAGAGCCGCATCTCCCAGTGCGGGTTCATCTCGGCGAAGCGCCGCCGCCAGCGCCGCTGGTTGAGCGGCATCTCGCCCTTGCCCAGCCAGATCTGGTGCAGGACACGCGGGATCGAGGTGGTGCGTGCGGCCGTACTCACGCTGCCACCTCCGCGGGCTTAGCCTGCACGAAGGCGAAAGCCCCGCCGTGGGCCGTGGCGGCTTCCTCGGCTTGTTCGAACAGCGCCCAGTGGAACGGCACCACGTCGCGGAAATGCCCGTGGTCGCGGACCACGCGAGTGAGGAACCCCGGCCCGCTCTGGTCCCACACGCCGCGATAGACCAGCACCGAGTGCGGCAGGTCACGGATGGCGTGCCAGAGCATCGGGTGGTTCCGCGTCGCGCCGAGTACCGTTGGCGAGAGCATGTGCGGACGACTCGCGCCGTGGCTGGCGATGGTCGAGCAGAACGCGCCGACCCCGGCGACGAGTTCATCGAGCGGGCGCAGCGGCAGGCGGTCCGGATCCACAAAGACGCCACCCTCGCGGGCCAGCACTTCGTAGCGGAGCAGATTCAGCCGTGCGGCGGACGCCGCGGGCTCGGCGAGCCCGAAGGTCTGCTGCCACTGGTCGTAGTTCATGATCGGCGGCTTGGTGTCCAGCGTGAGCGTCACCACGTCCCACTCGGGATGCATGGTCTGCCACGCGTGCCGCCAGGCCGTGAGCCGCTGCTTGTCGGGAGTCTCGCTGAGGTCCGCCGTATAGATGACCTTCGGAATCACGCCTTTGCCTCCTCTTCGATGCCGCTGCTGAGACTGCCAACGCCGCTCTGCTGCCACTTCGCCGGAGGCACACCCTCCATGCCACCCTCGATGAAGGACGATGCGCCCTCGCCCAGCGCCACTGACTGCTGGGCGCTGCCGGAGCCCGAGCCGGAGCCGGGCGGGCCGGAGCCGCTGTCGCTGCCGCTCGATGAGCCCGACGAGCTGCCGGAGCTCGACCCGGAACTGGACCCCGAGCTCGACATGGACGAGCCGCTCGACTTGCCGCTGCCGGAGCCACTCCCGCTCGACGACCCGGACCCGGAGCCAGAACTCGACCCCGAACCCGACGACGATCCCGATCCGCTGTGAGCGGTCTGTGCGGGCATGTCGTTGTGGATCCACACGCCATCGGCCAGGAAGACGTTGAGCCCGGGCACATGCACGGCGACGGTCGTCACGCGGTCGCCCGAGCGTTCGACCGTCTCGACCAGTTCCTCGCTCAGGTCCTGACGCACGAGCGCATCGCCGACCTGCACGAACTCGGCGGACGCGAAGCCGATCTCCTCGTTGCGCTTCAGCAGCACCGGGTGCTCCGGCGTGAGGCGCAGGCGACCGTTGATGGTGACGAAGCCCTCGTGCCATCCGATCTTCACGCTGCCGACCGTGCCGGTAACGGGCGTGAGCGCGGCCTCCGCCCACGGACGGAGCCACTGGTACTGGGCACGCCACGGCACATCGCGGTCCAGGCCCGCCACGTCGAGCGCCGCGACGCGGTCGCCCGGCTGGAGCGCCTCGACCGGCTTGATCGAACCGTCCGCCAGCACCACGGGCGTGCCCGCGAGGACGCAGTTGGAACCGGGGCCGGACCCACCGGGACCGCTGCCGCCCGGGCCAGACCCACCCGGCCCCGAGCCGCCAGGCCCGGACCCGCCTGGACCCGACCCACCGGGGCCGCTGCCGCCGCCACTCGATCCGCCACCGCCCGACGACCCGCCTCCGGACGATCCGCCGCCCGATGAATCACCGGACGAACCGCCTGAGGACATGCCAGAACTGCCGCCCGACGACATGCCCGACGACGCCCCCGAACTCGCGCCCGACGACATACCGCTCGATGCTCCCGAAGAACTCCCGCCGCCGGAGCTGCTCATGCCGGAACTGCTCATGCCAGAAGAGCCCGTGCTCGACGGGGTCTGCGAACTCGTCGGCGTCTGCGACGAGTCGGTGGTCATGCCGCTCGATGACATCGGCCCGCTGCTCGACGGCGTATGCGTCGTCCCCGGCGTGTTGCTCGTGAACGCGCCGGTGGTGTAGAACGTGAGCGTGGGCGTGCCGCCCCCCCCCCACCCCGGCCCGGTCGTGTAGATCACGTCGCCGGTCGTCGAATAGCTTGCGGGCATGCTCGGCGTGCTGGTCGGCGTCGAGTACGTGCTCTCCGGTGTCGAGCCCGACGGCGTCGAGTAGTTGCTCGACCCGCCGCCCTGGGGAGCACGCCCCGTCGCCCAGACGGGGATGTAGAGGTAGTACCGCGTGGGGCCGTTGCTCATTGGGCGAGCCTCCCTCGGAACAGGTCAGCGGAGGCCGATACCATCGCTGCATGGGTCTCGACGGCGTTGAACTCGTGATGGAGGTCGAGGATCGGTTCCGGATCAAGCTGCCGGACTCGGAGTGTTCGCACGTTCGCACCGTGGCGGACCTTGCGGCGCTGGTGATTTCGCGACTGCCAACGGCAAGTGGGTTCTGTCCAACCGCTCGCTCGTTTTTCAGTGTTCGAAGAACACTTGTTCAGAAATGCGATGTCGATCGTCGGACACTTCGACCGGCGACACCCTTGGAAGTAGTGTTCCCGCGCGGAAAGCGACGGGCGCGTTGGAAGTCGCTCGCGAAGACCGAGCGCCACCTGCCTCGGCTTCGGCTCTCCGAAACCGCGAGACGAGGATTCAACGCTGTTGGCCTGCTCCTGTTGTTTCTGTGTTTTCCATTGTTGATTCTGCTCCTGCTCGAACGTGGGGTATTGGGCGGCTTTCTTGCGGCGCTCGCTCTCGCGATTGGAGCGATCGCATTTGGCGTGGTGCGAGCAAGATGGGCCGATGAGTTCCCTGCTGGATGTACGACGCTGGGGGACCTTGTTCGGACCATCTCTCCGGAGTCGATTCCATCGGATGGCGGGCGACGGCTGCTGGTTGAGCAGAGAATCTTGGAACAAGTACAGGACATCACAGCAGAACAGCTGGGACTGAAGCGCGACAAGGTCACTCCGGAGTCGCGGTTTGTGGAAGACCTCGGCATGGGCTGAGCTGACGGTGCCGGCGTTGATTGGAGTGCTCATCGTCCGACCTCCTGCGGCGTGGGGGTGGGCCTCGGCTCGTACCACCCGTCGGTGCGGATCGGCTTGCCGCACTCGGAAGCAGCTGCCTTCACCGCGTCCTCAAAGGCCATCTTTTCGAAGACCTCCAGGACGCTTCCGGGCGAGCAATTGACCACGCGGAAGCGGTGCTTCTCGAAGTGGGGCTTGAGCGCCTCGAACCGGCGCGACAGCGAGTCATACAGCACATTGTTGGGCCGGATCGCGTTGGCCGCTTGGCCCGCTCGCTCAGGTCGCCCTCCGCGTTGGCTTGGATGCGCCGCGCGATCTGGCGGATCAGGCAGGCCCGATGGCGCGTGCGGCAGGCGTGGCCGTGGAGTTCCTCGTAGCGGTCCACCAAGTCGCTGGTGGTCATCCGCTGAAGCTCGCCGAGTTGTCGTTCGATCGCATCAGACATAGGAATTCCTCTTCGCAGCGGTCCGGAGCCCTAACCCCGGGGCCGTGCGGAGACACTGAGGTCTGCATGCTGCGGAAGTTCAAGTCGATCGGCGTCAGATTCCGCCAGGTCGCTTGGCTCCCGGGTGGAATGCGAAGCGGGGGGGCGTTTCGCATGGATGGCCCGTGCGAGGCCGAGCGCGAGGATGCTCACGACTTCGGCGTCGCGCTCCGCGGGCGTCATGGTCTCTGGGTTCTGGGTTCGCATTGGGGGCTCCAGCCAACCGGCGCAGCACGCGCTCCGGTAGTGGTTCCCTATGCAGCCGTCGCGCTATCTGCCCGCTTGTGAACCGGCGGGTCGTTGTCGGCGGACCGACCCGAGCGCGTCGCGGTACAGACGTGATTTCATCTGTCGCGCTCTCGCGGGCACGAACCCCTCTTAACCCGGGCACCCGGCGACGAGAGACGCGGAGAGACTTTGGGCCAAAGTCGCGCCCGTGAGGCCCGAGTGGGCAGGAGCCGGTTATGGACATGCCGAGCGGCAGAGACCTGGCCCACGAGGGGTGGCTCTCGCGATCCCTTCGGAACGTGGGCCAAAACGCGAAAACGCCGCCGAGGTCTTGCGGCGGATCACTCTTGAAGGCAGGCTGAACACCAAAGCGGCCGGCTGCTTTCGCACCCATCCGGGCGACAGTCCTCAGCCGACCGCGCCTTCAACCCTGCGGCGGCAACGGCCGGAGCTCTTTGCGGATCTCCCGATGACCCTCTTCCATTCCCTCGCTCCCAAGGGGCCCTATGGCGGCGATTCATGCCGGTCACCCCGGCACTCTCAGCGCTGGGCACCTTCCCGCTCTGCCTGCATCCGGCGGATCTCGACGATTGCGCGCTCGATCGCTGCGTCGCGGCCCGCGACGGGGGCGACCTCGATGTGGGGCCGCACGGGGCCCACATCCGTCTCGTCGCCGCTGGCGCGGATGTAGAGCTTCTGACTGATGCTGACCGGAATCCTCGAGTTGGGCAAGGGTATGGGGCCGATCCCGGCGAGTCCGTTCGGAATACCGCCCGTCGGTTGGCCGATCGTGAGCATCAGGTCGTAGGTCCGTGCCGCATCCGCAAGCATCATCGCGGCGGAGAATGTGTGCTCACCGATCAGGAGGCAGGTCGGCCCTCGGAAGCCCGGGTCGACCGGTGCACGGCTGGCAGCCTCGGCGTCGACCGTCAACTCGTCGCTGTACTCGAGCGCCATGTACTCGGGGAGGACAAATCGCAACCCGATCGGCAGAAGCCAGCGCACCGCGGGTTTCGTGCCCATTCGGACCAACTCGTCCGACTCGGGGCTCCTCCGCCACACCATGCGGGAGAACAACCGATACGGACGATCGGTGACTCGTGCGAGCAGGGCATCTCCCAGGCCGTCGTCTCCGCCGCCGTTTGCGCGGATATCGACGATCAGTCCCGCGCACCCGCGCGCATCGGCTGCGGCGAGCGCGTCGTCGAGAAAGCGATCCCACTGGCCGCCGAGCATGGCATCCATTCTGGGAAAGTCGATGAGCGCGATAGGCGCGGCTTCGGGCGAATCGCCCGTGAGCAGCAGGCACCGAAATGGGGGGCTCTCGACGAGCACTTCGCCCCGTGGCGCTGCCGGCGTGCTTGGCGGTGCACCGAGCGCCGCGGTCCGCTCGGTCTTGCGCGCGCCGTCGCCGACGCCCTCGACCGTCACGATGTGTCGCGAACCGTCGGGCCGGATCAGTTCGACCTCGGTCGGGAGCGTGATTCCCACGACCCAGCTGTTGACCGGGAAGTACTCGCGAACGCAGACATCGCGATAGCGCTCGGACTCGCCCGGTTGGAGCGCCCGCAGCCTCGCGAGATGCTCGGCGGCGGGCACGTTCCCGATCCGCACGATCCTGTCACCGGGCTCAATCGCCCGCTCGCTCTCCGCGACGGCGACGACCACCAGTCCGTCGCCCTCGGGCGCAG
>Ga0315902_10013195_pt1 | contig 10700 bp, 8 predicted proteins | sample LakEriMetagenome_9_FD_203523 | JGI IMG/M metagenome (GOLD analysis project Ga0315902, IMG submission 203523) | Freshwater fungal communities from buoy surface, Lake Erie, Ohio, United States - Buoy 12 MA117 | ecosystem: Environmental > Aquatic > Freshwater > Lake > Lake biofilm | place: USA...
GTTGAATACCGACCAGCAGTTGGAAGTGATACGAGTCTTGCATCAACACGACTTCAAGTACCTGGTGTTAATAGCTTCTACACCAACACACCTTCACATGGTTTGCAATTGAGAATATTGAGAACTGCAGGGACGCAATTTAAAGATCTGCAGCCAACACTGACCAATTTCAAAAGTCTCGAAACAGCCCTCGTAGTTTCTGGTTTTACTGCAGATCAAGTTAACCCTGTAGGCAAGGTTTTCACGCTCAGTGATGGCTCAACCTTGACCTACATAAGCGCAGATCCAAGTACAGGTGCAACTGTGCGTATTCAAAGATCTGTTGATAAAGATCCGCCGATAGCTTCGGATATCCGACCAGGGTGGATTACAGAAAGTGGATTAGTTCAGTATGTCCCCACGGAGAGAAGTATTCGCAAAAATAATCTCAATGAATGGGAGTACCCCACTGCTGACATTCCACTTAACACCATTACAGATAATCGATTGATCAAAACAATTCAAGTCGAAGTCAATGGTCAAATCGTAGGTCAAGTTGATCAACCAATGTTAAATGGCATTAAGTCCTACACATTTAAGACTGATAAGCCTGGCACATTTACATTCAGGCTCATTGGTACCGATTACGCAGGTTTATCAACACCAACGGCCACTGCCTCACTTACATCTACCTACTTCCAAATTGAAAAGCCTTACACTCAAATTGACCCTGGAAAGGACCCTCGGACTTCTTTGTTTTTGAGTGTTGAGCGATCTTCTGAAAAAACTAAGTACGAACTAAAGAATTTATCATCCGGAAAAATCACATCGATCGTTGAAAGGGAATGGGAGGTCGGATATACGATCACAAATATAGCTCGCAATCAGAAATTTACTGCTCAGCTATATGGCACTGATGATTTGGGTTATACCGATGGCGGCTCCGAAATAGAGTACGAGCCTGAAACCACCGAATGCACAAACAAACAATGTTTTGTTGGATATCCATGGAATGTGGAAACAGGATTTTGGGTACCAGGTGCCGGTAACTTAACTTTGCAAGAGAAAATCGGAAGCAAATGGGTCAATGTAAAAACAGCAAAACCTGTTCCTGATCCAACTGGTAGGGAGAAAAAATATGTCACCTACATTATTAAGATTGATTATCAATCACCAGGTAAGCGCGTTTATAGGCTTTCCATAGGAGCTAGCAAGAAGTACTCAGGCAGAATAATGCCGGCCTTTACTCAGGTAATTTCACTTCCTTAAGACTACAAAGCTCGCATTAATCCTGCGATGGAGTGCGCAGAAATAGCACCAGAGCCAAAAGCCAAAGCCCTGCAAAGCCAGCGATCAAGACAAATCCAAACGAATATGCGAACTGATAAACCCCAATAGCCAAGACAGCACACACACCGGATGCCGACCACAGTAAAACAGCTGCGACTCGACGAGATAAACCAGCACGTACTAAACGATGTGAAAGATGATCCTTACCGCCGGTTAACGGCGACAACCCACGAGCTAATCGTGAGAAAACAGCAACACATGTATCAAGCAGTGGCACCGCTAGCAACATCACCGGAATCGCAAGTGATTGCCAGGTTGGAGTAATTCCTGGATTCAAGCGAATCGTTGCCACAGAAATAATGACACCCAAAAACAGTGCACCTGCATCGCCCATATAAATCTTTGCCGGGGATTTGTTCCACAGTAAAAATCCAATTGTTGCACCCGCTGTGACGATCGAAAGTGCACTGACTAACTCTTGGCCTCGATCAAAGGCAATAAAGAAAACTCCAAGTGCTGCAATAGCAACCGCACCAGAGGCCGCACCATCTAAGTTGTCAAAGAAGTTAATGGAGTTACAAATTCCAACAATCCAAAGAATAGTGACTAAGGTATTTAGCCATGACCCAGATTCGCCAGAGTCTCCACCACCAAATGGTGTTCCAATCGTTCCATTTTCAACAATCACAAATGCAACAACGGTTCCAACAACGGTTTGTGCAATCAGTCGCGGCCATGGCGATAGCGAGCGCAGATCATCAATTAATCCCAATGCACCTAACAATAAGGCTGGAAGCAAAACAGTGAGCGCTAAATCCTGTAACTGATCATTATTTTCGCCCACGAAATTTTCAGCGCCAACAAAGATTGCGCCTAAAGTAAGTATCGAAATACTCGAGGCAATGGCAACTCCACCTAAATATGGCACTGGTTCTGCCTGTGATTTACGAGCCAAATTCGGTGCATCCATCGCACCCAGGCGAATCGCTAAAGCTCTTACAGGCCAAGTCAAAAGCCCTGTCAACGCAAAGGCTGTAACACCCAAGATCGCAAATTGCGCAGCGGTAATGCTCATTGCTTCAGGCCCAAAAACATATGTCGAATCCTATTGGCCTAGTGCTTAGCACTGCCATGTGCGGCTCGCTGTAACCGGTCACGAATTGCAACAGCGATTCCCATGCCTTGTGGTTGTGCCACAACAACACTTTGCAAGCCTTGTTCATCGGCTGCACGCAGCGCGGCATATAAAACCTGCGCAAACTCATCATCACTTTTCGGCGCAGCCAATCGCACAACCCCATCAGGTGTTGCCACATCTGCCATCGCAATAAATCCTTGACCGGCCGTTGGGGATTGATCCAATACAACTGTTGCCACCGGCGCGTAGTGACTATCTAATGAACCACTGACACGAATCACTGGACTGTCCACACCCTTGCCACCATTAGAAACCAACAATCCAGTTGACTGTTCAATCATTGCAACTGTCACCGCACCTGGACGCAAGATCCGCGGCACATCCCCGGTGCAATCGATGATTGTTGATTCCACACCAACTGCACACGCCCCACCATCGATAATCTGGTCAGCATCTGCCAAGTACTCACTTAACTCGTCAGCCACAGCTTGCGCAGTCGTTGGCGAAACATTTCCAAATCGATTTGCACTGGGCGCTGCCACACCACGACCACCAGCCCGCGCAAAGGCCTCTAGTAACCCCAATGCAACAACATGATCTGGCACCCGAATGCCAACTGTCTCTTGCCCACCTGTAACAAAATCACCAGCCAGCTCAGAACGCTTCATAATCAAAGTCATTGGCCCCGGCCAAAAATCACGAGCCAGCGCAATCGCATAGGCAGGCACATCTGCAGCCCAATCACCCAACGCATCCATTGATGCCACATGCACAATTAGTGGATGATCTGCAGGCCTGCCCTTTACTGAATAAATACGCGCAACCGCAGCTGCATTACAAGCATCTGCGCCTAACCCATAAACGGTTTCAGTTGGAAAGGCCACCAGATTTCCAGCCAACAAATTGGCAGCAGCATCGGCCATCGCGCTCGCTGTGCAATTAGAAAGAAACTGGCTCACCCGATAATTCTCTCACTATTCCCAGCAGTAATTACCGCCTAACCCAGCCAATAGTAGATACTTAATACATGAAACTTACAAAACTTCGCACAGTCCTAACCGCAGTAACAGTCGCCGCCGTTGCAGGAGTAGTCGCTCTAGCGATCCCAGCAAATGGTGCAGGCACAGCAGATAACCGCTTCATCACCGTTACAGGTGTTGGCACTGTCTCTGTTGTCCCAGATGCGGTTCGCTTTAACGCAACTGTTTCTGCGCTCGGTTCAACAAATGCGGCAGCGCTATCAACTGCATCAAAATCTGCAACAGCTGTTCGCGCAGCACTGAAGACTGCAGGCATTGCAACAAAAGATATTCGTTCAGCAAACATTTCGGTTTACCCTGAATACAACTGGACACAAGAAGCCGGCACAAAGATCACTGGCTACCGCGCATCACAATCATTTGATGTTCTAGTCCGCACCGCATCAAAGGCTGGCAGCATCATCGAAGCAGTTGTCACAGCAGGTGGCGACACTGTTCAACTTGGTGGAGTTATCCCAACAACACTTAATCCTTCTGCTGCAACAGAAGATGCACGAGCAGCAGCTGTTTCAAACGCAAAGTCAAAAGCTTCTTCATACGCAAAGCTGCTCGGCACGTCCGTAGGCAAGGTTTTGTCAGTTGAAGAGCAATCCTCACCTGTCTACTCATCACCATTCCCAATGGCAAAGGCTGGTGCAGCAGATGCTGCAAACGTCGAGATTGATTTGGGTGAACAAGATGTGACAGTCACAATCACAGTTCGGTGGGCGCTCAATTAGATAGCGACAGATCCGTAGTGGGAAAAGCCACTGGTGCGCCTGAAGCCCGCCAGTGGCTTTCTTGCCCCTATCGGTGCGGTTTGGTCGCACACTCAATCGCGGGTAAGATTGCCAAGCCTTAGAACGTCCCCATCGTCTAGGGGCCTAGGACATCGCCCTTTCACGGCGGTAACACGGGTTCGAATCCCGTTGGGGGCACGCAGTACCGCAGTAAATGTTCTACAGATTCAAATGCAAGGCTTTGAGAGTGACATAAGAGCCACTTATGTTTATCGATCACTTAAGGCCCGGTAGCGCAGTTGGTTAGCGCGCCGCCCTGTCACGGCGGAGGTCGCGGGTTCAAGTCCCGTCCGGGTCGCAAAGGTTTTGGTGTCGTACTTATTTAAGGCCGATATCTGAACCTTGTTTGGCTTGGTAGCTCAGTTGGTACGAGCGAACGACTGAAAATCGTTAGGTCGCCGGTTCGATCCCGGCCCAAGCCACATTTAATTCAATGAATTTAGGTACATTTACAAAATAACAAGTTGTCCTGAGCTGGCTTGTTTGTGGTGCGCAATCAGAAACCGAAATACTTAAACCAGACATGAGTAATCAGTACATGGACAATACCCATGCTATGCCTGCGAACATCTTCCCAAGATTTACCGACCAGTAGTGACAATTCTACTTCGTTTGATAATCACATGATCATGGATAAAGAAAAGTTCAATACATACAGTGCTCCACCAGTCAAAAGGAAAGCTTTCAACTTGTTCTGCTAACTTTTCATCTTACAGTTGGGAAGGACCAAATCCTTTGCTTCATTTTTGGAGCATCTGCGCAGAAGAGCAATTCTATTTGATACTCCCTTGGTTACTTTTGTTGAGCAAGAAGAAGTTAACTATCTCCTTGTTGTGTTTCATCCCGATTACAATGTTATCCAGGTTTTTGATTTCTGATTTACGTCCATACCCAGCAGTTTGGAACTTTAGCGTCTCTCACCTGGACGCATTTGCTTTAGGAATTCTGGTTGCATTGCATAATGAATTTTTACTGGCACGCATTAAAAGTGTTAGACTCCTGAAATTCTTCATTTTGATTTCATTTTCACTGCTCATTTTCATCTGCGCAAGTTTCTTCCAACTAGTTTATACTTCACGTTTCACGTCGTTCTCATATTTCTTCGCCGCCATAACTTTTGGCTTGTTACTGCTTTTGGCGAATAAGGAAAAGTGGGAATTCAAGGGCAGGGCACTTGTCATTTATATTGGCAAACGTAGCTTTGAACTTTATGTTTTTCACTGGCCAATTCTTCACTATACAAAAATTATTTACGGGGTTGACTTACTAAGTGTTGAAAGTGCCTTGGTTGTAACAGTATTGACAGTTGCCTTGACAGAGTTAAGTTATAGGTACCTTGAGTCACCGTTCATGAAAGCGAGAGCTAAATTTCAAGGGAAACTTTCTATCTGATTCTAAGTTAGAAGAACACTTCTAGTTCTGGAATTTCGTGTCTCCACTTTGTTAAGAAGTTCCGTCCGTCAACATAAGCCTTTAGGCCTTCAAAGTTCTTGGGGTCTAATTCATTAAATGCAGCATGCTCGGTGTGGAGGATAACTACATCGATAGGCTGATCATTTACCCATGGACGAAAATCTAATTCCTCAATTTCCTCATTAGAGTACAACGGATCAATACCGTAGACATTTGCTTCTCTCGCGAGTAAGAGGTTTCTCAAATCCAAAGCTCCAGAAAATGCCGTCTCTTTGACATTTGGGCGATATGAAACACCTAAAATTAAAACATTGAGTTTTTCTAAACTTCCAAGTACTTGCTCTAAATTAGAAATAGCTCTAAAGGGCATTGAGCTGTTTGTATTTCTAGCTGCTGAAACTATTTTGGCTTCTTTGTCTGACCACATATAAAATTGAGGGTAAATTGGTATACAGTGCCCCCCAACTGAAATTCCTGGTTTATGTAGATGTGAATAGGGTTGAGAATTAGCACTTTCGATAATTTCATATATATCTAGGTTTATTTTATGCGCATAAGAGGCGAATTCATTAGCCAGTCCTATATTCACATCCCGATAGGTTGTTTCAGCCAACTTAACAAATTCAGCTGACTCAGCACTTTCCAGTGTCCACACTCCATTTTTCTTCTCTAAGTCGTCTCTTGAATCAAAATCTAACACTGACTCGTAGAAAAGTTTTCCTCTTGCTGTACATGCAGGAGTGACACCACCTACTATTTTCGGATATCTCCTTAAATCAGAAAAAACTCGACCAGTAAGCACCCTCTCAGGTGAAAAAACAACATAAAAATCCTGGCCAATTTTTAATCCACTCTCTTCGATAATTTTCTTGGAGAACCTATCCCTGGTAGTCCCAATAGGAAGTGTTGTTTCATAACAAATCAATGTACCCGACCGCATATTCTTGCCAATTACGGCTGTGACTTTATCCATTCCCGAGAAATCTGGAGATGCTCTTTCATCAACGAATAACGGAATCACCACAACTATTACATCGGCATTCTTGACAGATTCTTCCAAATCATCAGAGGCAATCAATTTTCCATTTTCAACTTCTAATTTTAGATACGTATCTAAATTTTCCTCTTCGGGGAAAGGAGGGATTCCCGAATTAATCAATTTGATAGTTTCGCTTGAAATGTCTACACCGATTACGTTCATGCCTTTTCGTGCATATTGGACAGCAAGAGGGAGGCCGATTTTTCCCATGCCAACAACTACAACATTCATAACGAAACTACTTGCTGATTTTTACCGCTTTCAACGATTGCATCTGCGACCCGAACGGTCTCGCAACCCTCAGCTAGAGTTACAACATTAGAGCTTTTGCCCAGTAGAAAGTCCCTAAAATTACTATGCTCTACAAGCAATGGCTCTGGCTTATCAAAAGAGAAGTAAGTGATATCGCCTTGGGTAACTCCTGAAAAATGTGCAATTGATGATTGCGAAACCTTTGAAGTGCCGTTTGCATAAAGTGCTAAATCGCTTCGAAGAGTATCTACAACAAAGGTTCCTTTTTCTCCAGTCACAATAACTTTTCGTTCCTTTAGCGGGCTTAGCCAATTCACTGTGTGATTTACCACGACGCCACTCTTTAGTTTACCTACTACCGAGACCATGTCCTCATGAGATCGCCCAGATCTGCTGACAGTTTGAGCTGAAATGCTTTCATAGCCACTTTGAGCGATCCAACTTGTTAAATCGACATCGTGAGTTGCCAGGTCTTTCACCACTCCCACATCTGCAATTCGGGCTGGGAATGGCCCTTGGCGCCGAGTAGCTATTTGATAGACATCACCGAGTTCTCCATTTTCAAGACGCATCTTTAGTTGCTGGAGCCCTGAATTGAATCTCTCTATATGCCCGACAGCTACAGGAACCTTTAACTTTTCAGATAATTCTAGAATTCTGGAAGCTGATTCAAAATTTGGGGCAACAGGCTTCTCTATGAGAACTGGAATGCCGTTTCGTAAAGATTGGCATGCCAAATCCTCATGTAAAGCAGTTGGTGCGGCTATAACACAGTAGTCAATTCCTTTTTCAATTAGGTCTGCAAAAGATTTGAAGATCATGTAAGGAACTTTTTTTGAGTCAAGTGCAGGGTCCACAACCCCTAGAAATTCTGTACCCTCTAAATTGCTTAGCACTCGAGCATGATTTGAACCCATAACACCCATGCCCACTAAACCAGTACGAAGTCTCATTCTATAAATACTTATCTAACGCAGTGTTTACACAATCAGCAATATGTTTAAGCTGTTTTTTAGTAAGCGATGGGTGTACAGGTAAACTTAGGACCTCTTCAACAAGTCTAGATGTAACTTCAAGTTCTAGTCCTAGATTGAAAGCAGGAAGTTTATGTACCTGTGTTGGGTAATAGACTGCATTTCCAATACCTGAACTTGTTAAAAAATCTGAAATCAAATCTCTGTGTTTGGGTATAGAAATGGTGTACTGGTGATAAACATGATCAAAGCCATTTGGCACGTACGGGGTCACTTTGCTATCTATTATTTGATCTAAAAACTTTGCATTTGATCGTCTTTTTTCAGTCCAACTAGGCAATTTTTTTAGTTGTTCAATTCCAATTGATGCATGAATGTCTGTCATTCTAAGGTTGAAACCTACAATCTCATTTTGGTATCTGGTTTCCATCCCTTGATTTCTAAGGAGTCGGCACTGTCTTGCTGCCTCGCTCGAACTTAGAACGATCATTCCACCTTCACCGGAGGTCATGTTTTTTGTAGGATAAAAAGAGAATGCCGCTGCATCTCCAAATGTTCCAACCCGTTGGTTCTGAATACTTGCTAAGTGAGCCTGAGCGGCATCTTCTACAACGAGCAAATTATGCTTCTTTGCTAGGGCCATGATTGACTTCATGTCTGCAGGTAGACCATAAAGATGCACAACCTGAATTGCCTTAGTTTTACTTGTGATCGCCTCTTCGATCTTTATCGGGTCAAGGTTAAATGTTCTTTGATCAACATCTACGAAGATCGGTTTTGCTCCAGTTAGTGAAACAGAATTTGCTGTGGCCGCAAAAGTAAAGGAAGGAACAATAACTTCGTCACCTGGACCAATACCTAATGAAAGCAAGGCTAAATGAAGTGCAGATGTACCTGAATTTACAGCTACACATTCTCTATCATTTACAAACGATGAAAAGGAGGATTCAAATTCTGCAACTTTAGGCCCTTGTGCGAGCATTCCCGAACGTAAAACTCTATTGACCGCACGTCGCTCCGTACGACCTATGAGTGGCTTAGCTAAAGGTATCTTCTTCATTCTTTAACACAACTCATTTCTCCAGTACTGCTCAAAACATACTCTTCATTTGTCTTAGGACATCGAAAAATACCATCTTCATCTTGCACTAAAGGCACTCCAAACTTTCCTACCCATCCTATTTGTCTTGCTGGAACTCCTGCAACTAGAGAGAACTTCTTTACATTCTTAACAACCACAGATCCAGCTGCAATTACTGACCATTCACCGATAACTAATGGAGCGACGCAGACTGAACCAGCACCAATAGCCACACCATCTTCGATAGTCACGCCAACTGGCGACCAATCGGATGTAAGTTTCTGAGTCATATCAGGGTTTACTGCTCGCGGGTAGTGATCATTTGTGAGAATCACGCCCGGACCAATAAACACACCTTCGCCAATAACTGCGGGTTCATAGATCATTGCATTGTTTTGTATTTTTGAATTTCTCCCAATACGAACACCGGGGCCTACATAGACTTGATTAGAAATTATCACATTCTCCTTTAGATGAGAATCTTCTCTTATCTGACTGTATGCCCATACGCTTGCCGTTTTGTCTACATCCGACTTTTCATCAATAATCCTATAAAGAGGGTCTTTATCAGACATGCTCATTTACTTCAGCCCGCAATGAATTCTTCTATCGCTCATGGTGTTCATTGTATCTATCATTAGATTAACCTACTGTTAACCCACCATGAGAATTCTACAAATTATTCCATCTCTTGAAATTGGTGGAGCTGAGGCGGTCGTCGACACTCTTTCGCGAAAGTTAGCAGAGGATGGAAATGAGGTTTCGATTCTCACAGAGAGCGACTTTAGAGGCTTTTCGAAATCCCCAAATATTGATTACTTGTCGATTTCTAGTAGAAATAGCCCAAATCGATTAGTGAAAATCCTTAAGCTAGCTGTTTGGCCTATAAATAACCGCAAAATTATAGGAGACTTCCAAATCATTCATTGTCACTTGACGAGGGGAATGTTGTTAGGGCTCGTAATCACCCTTTTGCCAATTAGATCGAAGCCTCGGGTGATTGGCACATGTCATAGCGTAGGTGGAAACATCTCGAGTAGCAGAATTTTACTGGAGAAACTGTGCGCTAAAAGATTTGATGCATTTGTGCTGATGGCAATTACCCGCGATTGGGATCAATTTAGAAGAAAAAATAAGAAAATCGCTTATATACCAAATGGCATTGAGCCTATTCTGGTCAAATCTAAACTAACTGAGATTAGAAAGCAGAGTTTCATAATTGGAACATTAAGCCGACTTACTGAAGATAGAAAACCTTGGTTATTCATAAATCTATTCTCAAAGATTCAGGACCTTAACCCAGATATTAAATTTATAATAGGAGGTGATGGTCCTTTAAGAACGAGTCTAGAGTCTATGGCTAAGGATGCAAATTTGGTTGATATCTCTTGGACTGGACAAATCAATGACAAACCTGATTTTTTTAGTAAGTTGGATTTATATATAACGTTGACAGTTGGTGAAATTAGTGGCGTCGCCGGTTTGGAAGCAATCTCAGCTGGACTGCCTGTTTACGGAATTCAAATTTCTGAGGATACAATTAGAGAAGAAAATTCATTTATATTGTCCTTGTCAGACCTAGATACTCTTGCATCAAGTATTTGTGAAGCTGTCAACAACTCCTCAGAATTAGCGAAAGTTAGAGAAAATCAGAAAAATATATTTATGAATAGCTACCAAAGTTCTATGATGTTGCAAAAATATTCTGATCTTTA
>Ga0315902_10013196_pt1 | contig 10699 bp, 7 predicted proteins | sample LakEriMetagenome_9_FD_203523 | JGI IMG/M metagenome (GOLD analysis project Ga0315902, IMG submission 203523) | Freshwater fungal communities from buoy surface, Lake Erie, Ohio, United States - Buoy 12 MA117 | ecosystem: Environmental > Aquatic > Freshwater > Lake > Lake biofilm | place: USA...
CACCGGCGACCACGCGGCCCCTCTCCCGGCCTTCGGTCATCCTCTCCACGGGGGAGAGGGATCTGTTGGGGGTGGTTTTTCGGGGTGAGTCAACGGCGGGTTCGGGTCGATGCGACCGGGCTCATTTCTTGGTCGATCGCGATGACCGCGCCCTGTGACCGACTGGTTGGAAACCTGTTGTGCTTGGCGCTCGGCTCAGGCGGCGGGGGCGACGGGTGCGATTTTGCGGACCCCCTTCCCTTGTCGGGCCTTGAGGTCGAACAGCCCGAAGATTTCTGACGCGTTGAGGCTGAGGCTGACGTTGGTCGCTTCACCTTCTCCCAGCACCTTGGCGAACAGCGCCCGCTTCTCGTCGAGCACGCGGTTGATCCGCTCTTCGATCGTGTCTTTCGAAATGAACCGTGTCACGATGACCTGGCTCTTCTGCCCAATCCGGTGCGCGCGGTTGATCGCCTGGTCTTCGATCGCGGGGTTCCACCAGCGGTCGAACAAAAACACGTACCCGGCGAACTGCAGGTTCAACCCCACCGCCCCGGTCGCGTAGCTCATCATCAGCAGGTTCGCGTTCGGGTCTTCCTTGAACTGCTTCAGGATTGGTTCCCGCTTGGGGGTGGGAATCTTCCCGTGGTACGCGAGGGGGGCGAACCGCGCGAGCTTCTGCTGCAGCCACTCGATGCAGCTGACCCACTGCGAGAAGAGAATCGCCTTGCCTCCCGAGGCGGCGATCTCCTCCATGTCGGCTTCAAGCCGTTCGAGCTTCGCGCTCTCTCCCGTCAGCGGGTCGTAGTTGGTGATCTGCTTGAGCCGCAGCACCAGCTCGAACACATGCTGAATGGTGATCGAATCACCCAGGCCGTCGAGCTGCACCACCCCCTCTTTCTCGGCAGAGTCGTAAGCCAGCCGCTGGGCGGGGGCGAGTTCAAGATACTCGTCCCGATCGAGCCGGGGGGGCATGTCCTTCATGACGAGGTCTTTGGTCCGCCGCAGGATGAACTGCTTCGAGAGCAACTGCAGTTGCCGCAGGTCGGGCGTGGCGCGGGGCGGGACGACCTCCATGAATTCATAGAGGGCGGCGAGTTCTTCGGGGCGGTTCTCGATGGGGGTTCCCGTGAGTGCCCAACTGCGGGCCCGGGGAATGGCGCGGGCACTGCACGACGTGCGGGAATCGCGGTTTTTAATCCGCTGCGCCTCGTCGAGAATCGCCAGGTCGAACCGCGGGATCACATCGCCAAACGCCTCGATGTCGCGGACCAGCAGCTCGTAGTTGGCCAGCAGCACGGTGGTTCCCTGCATGGTCCAGAGCAGCTGGCGGCGGGTGGAATCTCCTTCGAGGGTCACGACGGGCAGCTCTTCGGCCCACGTCTTGAATTCCCGCTGCCAGTTCGGGATGAGGGGTTTGGGGCAGATCAGCAGCACCCGCCGGACCTGACCGGCCCGCAGCAGCAGCCGAATGGCGGTGATGGTCTGCATGGTCTTGCCCAGCCCCATTTCGTCGGCGAGCAGGCACCCCTTGTGGGCGAACAGCCAGGCGATCCCTTCGTACTGATACGGGAAGGGCTCGAACGGCATGATCAGTTCCTGCCCCTTCAGCCACGTCTCGAGCGGGGGCTGCAGCAGGTAGAAGAGCCGGTCTTCAATGGAGATTGCCTCGGCCGGGGGCTGAATGCGGGTCAGCTTCTCGGGCGGGGCGGGGAGCAGGTCGGCCAGCGTGGCGACCGGGGGCGAGAGGGGAGGGCCGCCCCCCTCCCAGGGGGGGACTTCATTGGGGTCACCCTGGTTGACCCCCAGGCCGGCTTGGGGGTCTGGGTCGCCCCCCAAGCCGGCCGGGACTCCCGCTGAACTCGACTCGCCCCCACCTGTCGGTGCGGCGCGCGGGGGCTCGGGCGCTTCGGGAAAGCGGAGCCCGACGGTTTTCAGGCGGGGCCACGTCGGCAACCACCGCTCGCATTGCAGTTGCAGGGGGGTCAGTGGCACCTGCTGGGCGCGGACCCGCGGGGTCCGCTGCAAGGCCCCGTTCATCCCTGAGGCGAAGACTTCGACCTGTCCGTGGCTCAACGCAGGCTCCCCGTCTTGAGCGTTTCCTGCAGGGCGTCCCGCACCCGCGTGAACGGTTCGCACAGGTCGGCCTCGGCGGGGACCTGTTGCGTGTTCGCCGCCACTTCTTCGCAGTCGCCCCCGTGGGCCGGGTGAAACCGCACCTTCTGCCGCCCCAGTTGGAGCGTCGGTTCCCCCTCTTCCCCGTGGGCGAAATGTTCGTCCAGCCCCACCAGCACCACCGGCAGGTCGATGTGGTTGCGGAGTTCGAGAATCTGGGGCAAATCGGTCAAGATCAGCTGCGGCTTGACCGAGGTCTTCTCGACCAGTGTGCCGCCGATCAGCTCGCCCAGCAGGAACGGCTGCAGGCTGCTGCCGTACAGGATCTCCTGGGTGGCATTTGGCTTGACCGGGGTGGTGCACTGGAATTCCAGTGGCCGCCCATAGTGGTTGGTGACCAGCAGACCGCCTGAGAAGCCCCGCTCGGGTACCTCTATGGCGGTCAGGAAGCCAAGTCGAAGTTGCTCTGATTTGCCGTGCGGTGCCATACTTGGCATTTGATCGTCTTCCGGAATCAGCAGACTTGAAGCTGACCTGTTGGAACAGTTGGCAAACCTGGCGAAAGGTTCTGCATTGCCCCGCCTGGGGAAGCAGGGTCGCACCGACATGTGAACCAATTCGGATTCAAGTTCTGCGGCACGAGTTCACCGACACCCCCGGCAGGCTTCTTTCTCGCCCGCCCGACCGCCGCAGTGACCAGTGCGGAAGGGACCGGGACATTACGGTCGGTCAAGGTCACCGACGGAACCCGGCCCCCAGGGCAGTTGTTTCTGGCCAGTCGTTTCTGGCTGGTGACACTGGCTGTTGAGACCGGTTGGTGATGGCCGAATCTTCCTCTTTTTTCTCAAGTCTCCCCCGCATGCCGGTTCTCCCTTCACTGGATCTGCCCGTGTCGCTCCCCGAGTGGCAGGGAGCCCGGCTGACCGAGTTGCTGACCCGGGTGGGGGCCACTAACCGCTTCTGGCAGGAGAAATTTGCCCAGGCCGGGTGCGACGTCAGCCAGGTACGAACGGTCGCCGACCTGGTCCGACTCCCGTTCTGCACCAAGGCCGAACTGCTCGCCGACCAGCAGGCCCACCCCCCCTATGGCACCAACCTGACCGAGCCAGTCGCGCAGTACGCCCGGCTGCATCAGACTTCGGGGACCACAGGAGCCCCGCTGCGGTGGCTCGATACGCCCCGCAGTTGGGAGGCGCTGCTGGGGAGTTGGCGCCGGCTGTTTGGCTGGTTGGGACTGCGGCGGGACGACCGCCTCTTCTTCCCGTTTTCGTTCGGGCCGTTCTTGGGATTCTGGGCAGGGTTTGAAGGGGCGAATCGGTTGGGCAACCTGTGCATTGCGGCCGGGGGGATGAGCACCGAAGCCCGACTCCGCCTGCTGCTCGACAACCAATGCACCATCGTCTGCTGCACCCCCACCTATGCCTTGAGGCTGATCGAACAGGCGCACGCCCTGGGCCTGGACCTCGCCGGCAGTTCGGTGCGGGGGGTGCTGGTGGCGGGGGAACCGGGGGGCCAACTGGCCACAACCCGAGGGCTGATTGAAGCGGGCTTCGGGGCACGGGTGTTCGATCATTGGGGGATGACCGAAGTGGGACCGCTGGCGATGGAAGCCGAAGGGGACCCCGGGGGGCTGTGGATGCTCGAAAGCGATTGTATCGCCGAGGTGATTGATGGGAGCACGGGGCTGCCAGTCGACGACGGGGCCGAGGGAGAACTGGTGGTGACCACGTTGGTCCGCTGCGGGATGCCGTTGTTTCGCTACCGGACGGGGGACCGGGTGCGGGGCGAGCGGCGGGGACGGGATGGGTTACTGCGGCTGGCGGGGGGGATCCTGGGGCGGGTCGATGAGATGCTGACGATTCGGGGAAACAACGTTTACCCGTCGGTGCTGGAAGAATTGGTCCGGCAACAGCCCGGAGTGGCGGAGTTTCGGGTCTTTGTGCGGAACGAGCGGGCGATGCAGCAGTTGCGGGTCGAGGTGGAACCGGTGGCGGAGTGTGTGGGCCCGGCGGTCGACCGCCTGGTGGATGACGTGGCGCGGGCAATCCGCGAGCGGTTCCACTTTCGGGCCGAGGTGGAGGCGACGACCGGGCTACCACGGTTTGAAATGAAAGCCCGCCGGTTTTTTCGGGAACCGCCACTGCCGCGGGTGGCGGACACTCCGGGCGCGCAGTAGAGTACGGCAACCAAATACACGCGGCTCGCTCACCGCGTCTTCGCGATTGGGTTGCTCGGCCCTGCGGTTCAGGGGTTCGGACTTCGCCTGGCGGGGATGGGAGAGAGCGGGGAGTGGGCCGAGGGGGGGGCTGTCGAACCGCTGGTTCAGTTCCAGGTCTGGTTCGATCCTGAGTCTGGTTCGGTGCCGAGTCTGGTTGCGTTCTGGATTTGGGCCGTCCTGCTGTTCCCCAAGCTGCTGGCCGACTTGTCCTCGGCCAGTTTTCGTCGCCACCCAAAGGGATGCGCACCGCTGGTGGTGCCCGCCTGTTGAGTGCTTGCCCTCTTCGGTCCACGCTCCGAGAGCCGACTCGATGCCCACAGTCGCAGCCCGTGCCACCGCCCACCGCAACCTGCACGCCGCGGCCCCTCTGAGCATCACTGGGGCCAAGCTCGGCTTCAGTGGCCAGGGGATCTGGGCGTTGTTGTTCGCTCGGCTGTGCCAGGTGACAGTGCTTTCCCTGGCGACCGGGCTGTGGGCAGTGATGGGCGTGGCGTCGAACGCCTGGGCACAGCCCCCCGCCGGGTTGCCCGGCCCGCCCCCCAACGTCGAGGCCGCTGCCTCTCAGCCCGCAGCTGCCGATGGTTCAGCTGCCGGTAATGTGGCGGCCGAGGGTGCAAAACCCAAGGGCCAGATGCGCTACGCGGTGCATCCGGCGGGACAGGGGGGACTGTACTTGTACGTTCCCGGGCAGTGGGCGATGGTGAACATCGACTTGGGGAACTCGACCGATCGGGATGCCGAGATTACCTGCGCAACGTTCTTTGAAAGCGAGAAGTCGCTGCAGTACGGCCGCAAGGTCTGGGTGCCGCCCGGGGCCAAGCTGAAAGTCTCTCACCCCATCCTGGTCCCCCGGCCAGCGGACGCCGAGAACCCGCAGTTCACCCTGTCGTGGCAGTCGGTGGTCGAGGAGTCGGGCAAGCTGGTGCGGGAAGACACGTCGAAGGTGACGCACACCGGCAGTTTCAAACTGACCACGACCCGGCCCAACACCGGGATGATCCAGGACCAGATCTTCGAGCGTCCCGATGCCAAGAACCCGCAGTACGATCTGCTGGTCGCCTGCCGGGTGCGAGGGGGGTATGGACGTCAGGTGGCGAGCCTGCAGGATCAGTTCCTACCGCCCGACGAAGAGAGCTACCGGGCGCTCGACCAGCTGGTGCTGGGGAGCAGCCGGGTGCTGGATGATCAAGCCGGGCTGGCGGCGATCAGGCAGTGGGTCGGCGGCGGTGGGAAGTTGTGGATCATGTTCGACTCGCTCGATCCCGAGGTGCTGTCGGCGTTCTTCGGGGACGCCTGGCAGGGGACCGTGGTCGACCGCGTCGGCCTGACTCGCGTGCAGTTGACCCCTGGACCCCGGCAGGGGGGCGAACCGACCGAACCGGTCGAGTACGACACTCCCATCTCGCTGGCCCGCGTGGTGCTGCATGATGAAGAACCGGTCTACCTCGTGAATGGCTGGCCCGCCGCGTTCTGGAAGACCTATGGTGCCGGGCGGGTGCTTGTCACGACCCTGGCGCCGCAGGGGTGGATGAATCTCAATCCCTCGTCCCAGGCGGCGGCGGAAAACCTGGTCAAGGCGAACGCCGAGGCGGCCGTCTGGACCCCACCCCCCGGGGGGGTCAAAGCCCCGCCCCCGACGGGTATGGCCCTGCGGCCGCAGGTGGACCCGAACGCCCCACCGCCCCCCCCCGCCGCCCCCCCTGGTCCGGGCGACCGGGCGAAGAATCAAGCCGCTTATCAGCAGGCGATGCGGTCGATCAACGAAACCAGCCTCTACGTTCCCAACGAGGCCATGCTCAGGCTGCAGGAGGAGTTCTTCACCCCCCTGCCGTTTCAGAAAGAGGCCGCGGGACTGCTGGCCGAGCAGGCGGGAGAATACATCGGCTACCAGGTTCCCGGCCGGCTGACCATCCTGGGCTGGCTCGGTGGCTTCGCGGGGGCCCTGGCGCTGCTGGCCCTGTTGCTATGGCGTTCCGAGCGGCTTGAGCTGTTGGGCTGGGCGGTCCCGGTCCTGGGAGCACTGGTGGCCCTGGCCCTGATTGGCCTGGGTCGCAGCAATCGCCAGTCCAGCCCGTCGGCTGTCTCAGTGGTGCAACGGGTGCGGGTTGTGCCCGGTGCCTCCGACTATCACCTCGACGGTGCCATGGCGGCGTACTCGCCCGAGGGAACCGAGCGGACGCTGGGCCAGTCGCTGGGAGGGCGCCTCATGCCCGACATGAGCGGCCTGGGGGGGGAAGTCCGCCGGATGGAGTGGACCGACCTCGGCAAATGGCAATGGAAGAATCTCGTGCTCCCCCCCGGTCAGCGGACAGTCGCCCTGTCGCGGTCCGGAACCAGCAAGATCCCGTTCGTCGCCGAGGCGACCTTCAACGAGCAGGGGCTGGCAGGACGATTGTCGGCGGGTGATGGCGGGCCGCTCAGCGATGTCATCCTGGCGACCGCCGAGGGGCGGTTGGGGGTCACGCTGGAACCTGACGGCCGCTTTGTGGCCAATGCCGACAATGTGCTGGGAGCGAATCAGTACCTTTCGGCCAGCCTGCTGAGCGACGAGCAGAACCGCCGCCAGAATACGGTGCGGCGGGTGCTCGACTCAATCGACAAGGCGACACGTCAGCGGTCGGTGCAGGTCCTGGGCTGGACGGCCCCGTGGCTGGACGGGCTCGAGCTGGACGAGGGGCGGAAGCGGGAGGGGGCGGCGCTCATCCAGATGCCGCTGCAGATCAGCCGGCCCCCGGCGGGAACGACCTTCCTGGTGCCCGGCCCACTGTTGCCGTTTCGCAACCTGCGGGGGGTTGGGCCAGATGGGCTGACCTCCTCGCCCATCTGGGAATTCACCCGCAACACGGGGGCTGACCGCAGTCAGCCCGGCACCGCCTGGTTTCAGTTCACCGCTCCCGAGGGGCTGACCCCCTTCGAGGCGTTGGGGGCGACGGTCCGGATGGATGTTTCGGGGCCCATTGGCCGGGTCGAGCTGGCGGGCTGGAACGGCACCGAGGTCAAGGTGCTGAAGGAGTGGATCGACCCGGTCGGCCGACTGGAGTTTGAGTTGACCGATCCCGCGCTGCTCCCTGTGAGCGAGGGGTCGGTCCTGCTGCGGCTCTCGGCGGGCGACCCGACGCGGCCCGAATTGACCACCATCAGGGGGGAATCGGGCGACGTGCTGACCACCTGGCGGATTAACACCCTGTCGGTTGATCTGAAGGCCCGCACGCTGGAGCGGGAGTCGCGCTGAGTGGAGGGCCCGTCTCCCGGCCGCCGAGCCGGTTGGGTAATTCACAGCGGGCCGAGGGCCACCTCGGCAAGAGCGACGATGGGAGCACTCGACTGCCCTTAGAGACGACGGGCCCGATGAGTGACGACGGGCCGGGGGCAGGCAACAGCGGCGGGTGGGGAGCGGTTCAACGGGGACGACGGGCGGCGGGTCAACCCGGTGTGGGTCGTCCCCGACGTCGACAGATTTCATCCTTTCATCATCTGAGGAAGCGCTGGCACATGGTGGCCGATCAACCGGTGGTGCAGATCGAGAATCTGACCAAGAAATACGGTGAGTTCACCGCCCTCGACAGCATGACCCTGCAGGTTCGGGCAGGGGAGATCCTGGGGTTGATTGGTCCGAACGGGGCGGGTAAGACCACGACCATCAAGATCCTGGTCGGCCTGCAGCGTCCCACGAGTGGACGGGCCAGCATCGCCGGGGCCGACTGTGTGACCGAGGCGGGCAAGATCAAGCAGCTGGTCGGGTACATGCCCGACAAGTTCGGCAGCTACGAGAACATGCGGGTCAGCGAGTACCTCGACTTCTTTGGGGCGGCGTTTGGAATTGCCCGGCGGGCCCGCGGTCGCCGGATCGCCGAGGTGATGGAAACAACCAACACCGCCTGGATGAAGGACCGATACGTCGACAGCCTCTCGCATGGAATGGGGCAGCGGGTGGGCATCGCCCGGACCATGCTGCACGACCCCAAGGTGCTGATCCTCGACGAACCAGCGAACGGGCTGGACCCCCAGGCCCGCATTGAAATGCGCGAACTACTGCTTAAGCTGGCGGGCATGGGGAAGACACTGCTGGTCACCAGCCACATCCTTCCCGAGCTGGCCCGCATCTGCAATCGGGCTGCCATCATGACCCAGGGAAAGCTGCGGGCGTACGGGACGGTCGAAGAGATTGGCCGGCAGGTTTCGCAACGACGGCTGGTGGAGATCCAGGTTCCGGAAGCCCAGGTCGCCGAGGCGGCCCGCCAGACCCAGGCACTGGTCGAAGCCGACGCCCAGGTCGAACCAATGCCCGCCGAGGGGTTGGTCCGGCTCACCACTTCGCTCAACGAAGAGGGCCTGACGCAGCTGCTGAGAAAGCTGGTGCAGGCGGGGGTGCCGATCAGCCAGTTCCGCGAGGTCCAGACCGATCTCGAAGACGCGTTCATGAAGTTCGCCCGCGACGACGCCGGGAAAGCCGCCGGAAAAGCGAAGGAGGCGAGCCGTGGGTAACCCTGTCTTGGGTCGCGAACTGTTGTCGTTGTTTCGCAGTCGGCGGATGGCGCTCATTCAGTGCCTGCTCCCGGTGGGGCTGGGACTGCTGATCCTGCTCCGCTGGCCAAGCGAGGGGCGGGTCGCCCTGTCGGGGTCGCGGTCGCAAGAGGTCTTTCGGCTCTTCGCCCTGGGGCTGTTGAGCGCGATGCTGCTGCTGGTGCCGGTCTTTCCCGCCATCAGCATTGTGAAGGAAAAAATCCGGGGAACGCTGGGGCTGCTGCTGAACACCCCGCTTGGCCCGCTGAAGATCTACTTTGGAAAGCTGCTGGCGATCTTGGGACTGGCCGCGGTCGTGCTGCTGCTGAGCCTGCCGGCCGCCGGTGCCTGCTACGCGATGGGGGGGCTGTCGCTGCAGCAGGATCTGGGCCGACTCTACCTGCTGCTGGGGCTGGTCGCCCTGCAGTGCACTGCGCTCGGGCTGCTGGTCAGCAGTTACTCCAGCAGCATCGACGGGGCGATCCGCACCACCTACGGGATTCAACTGGGGCTGAGCGTGCTGGCCTTGGGTCCGCACTATTTCTTCCAGGGAACCGAGGGGTTGCTGGCAACGCTTGGCGACTGGCTGCGTTGCTGTTCTCCGTTCGCCGCCCTGTTCAGCGTGCTGGGTGCCGGCGACCTTGGCAGCGAGGGGATGCTCACCCTGACCGACGTTCCCGGCCGCTATATGCTGTTCGCCATTGGCATGGCGGTGGTCTGCGGGGTCTGGACCATTGCCCGGCTCAACCATCGGCTGTTCGACCGGTCCCGCTCGGCCGGGATGATCGCCGATGAACTCCCCGCGTCACTCCGGATCTTCCGCCGGCTGTTTTTCATTGTCGACCCCAACCGCCGCAGCAAAGGGATTCCCCCGCTGGTCAACCCGGTGATGGTCAAGGAATTCCGGTGTCGACGGTTTGGCAGGCTGCACTGGCTGCTGCGGCTGGTCGCGGTCATGGCAGTGCTGTCGCTGGGGCTGGCGTTCGCCACGACGGTCGGCTCGGAGGGCTGGAGCGTCGAACGGATCGGCGCCATCATGATCATCCTCCAGGTCGCGCTGTTTGTGCTGATCACCCCCAGCATCGCGGCGGCACTGATCAGCTCGGAACGCGAAAGCGGGGGCTGGCAGCTGCTGCAGAGCACACCGATGTCGACCGCGCGAATTGTGTGGGGCAAACTGCTCAGCGTGATCCTCACCGTCGCCCTGGTCTTCTGCGCCACGCTGCCAGGCTACTTCGTGATGGTCTGGATCGCCCCCGACCTGCGACCGCAGGTGGAACGGGCGATTGTCTGCCTGGCGTTCACCGCCGTGTTCACAATGCTGGTCTCGGCGGGTATTGGCTCGCTCTTCTCGCGAACCACCGCTTCAACCGCCGTCGCGTATGTGGTTCTGCTGCTGGTCAGCATCGTGCCCCTGCTGATCTGGCTGGGACGGGACGCCCCGTTCGGCCAGAAAACGGTCGAACGGGCCCTGCTGATCAACCCGGCGGCCGCCGCCCTTTCAGCTCTGCGGACTCCGGGCTTCACCGACTACGACCTCATTCCGGGGAACTGGTGGTTCCTCTCACTGGCGGCGCTCGCATCGCTGGTCTTGCTGCTGGTGCAGACCTGGCGAATCTCCCGCCCCCAGTAGGCACCTGCCAGTGACTGGCTTGCTTCCCCTTCGCCCGGCGCCAGGCCCCGCCCCCCTCCCCGGGGGAGCGCAGCCTGACGAGGGCGAGAGGTGCCATGCCCCCCGTTGACCTGTCTCGGATCTCCATTCGGCCTCCCGCTTCGACGGTGTCCTCGATCGTGCCCCACCGCTTCACATCGACCCCTGCTGCGGTGTCACCCGCGCCGCGTCCGCGAGCTCTTCGCCGCGCCCGTGGCCCGGCTCACTCCCTG
>Ga0315902_10013198_pt1 | contig 10699 bp, 6 predicted proteins | sample LakEriMetagenome_9_FD_203523 | JGI IMG/M metagenome (GOLD analysis project Ga0315902, IMG submission 203523) | Freshwater fungal communities from buoy surface, Lake Erie, Ohio, United States - Buoy 12 MA117 | ecosystem: Environmental > Aquatic > Freshwater > Lake > Lake biofilm | place: USA...
GCTCATACGCCTGGTGGCACTGGTGCGCTGCGGGCTGGAGCGGACACGTTGGCCCGCAACTTCCCTGGCTTGCGAGTTTGGCTGAGCAATCCGACGTGGGCCAACCACGGCTCCGTATTCCAAGCCTCCGGGATGGAGACGTTGGTCTACACCTACCTCAACGGCGCAAAGACGGGGTTGGATTTTGACGGAATGATTCAGGATTTGGAGACTAAGGGGCGTCCGCGGGATGTGGTCCTGCTGCACGCTTGTTGCCACAATCCTACCGGAATCGACCCAACCTTGGAGCAATGGGAATGCATCTCGAGATTGATGTCGGAAAAGAAGATGATTCCTTTCCTTGATTTCGCTTACCAAGGTTTCGGTGACGGCATCGTTGAGGATACAAAGCCACTGCACATTGTTCTGCGAGATAACCCCGAAGTGGTTGTTTGCAGTTCGTTTTCGAAAAACTTTGGTCTGTATTCCGAGCGGGTTGGAGCATTGCTGATGATTGGGGCGAACAGCTCAGGTGCGGAGGCGATGATGAGTCAGGTCCGTGCTTCGATCCGCTGCAATTACAGCAATCCGCCTCGACATGGAGAAGCGATCGTTGCGACCATCCTCGGCGATAATGACTTGTCTGCATTGTGGCGCAGCGAGGTCGACGCAATGCGTTCGCGGATCTCAAGCATGCGCGAGTCCTTTATTCACGGGATGAGTTCCCTGGGGCGTGATTTCGGTTTCTTGGCTACCCAAAAAGGGATGTTTTCCTACACCGGATTGAACGCTATGCAAGCGGACTGGCTCAAGCAGGAGCGGGCTATTTACATCGTCGGTACCGGCCGGATCAATGTTGCTGGCCTATCCCCGGAAACGATGACCACACTCTGCATGGCCGTTGATGAAGCGTGTAAGCTTTAGGTAGACCTTTAGGCTTCGAGTTCGGCCGCATTGGTTTGTTCATTTTGCGCAAGGTCAGACTCGGAAGCGGTTTTGAGGCGGACCGTGAATTGGCTCCCTTTCCCGAAAGTGCTGCGAACGGAAACCGTTCCACCGAGCGCTTGGGTGAGGTGCTTAACGATGGCGAGTCCCAGTCCGGTTCCGCCTGCATCTTGAGTGCGGGCTTTTTCAACACGATAGAACCGTTCAAAGATCCGATCGATATCTTCTTCGGGAATCCCGATCCCATAGTCGATGACCGACAGCTCTACATCTGGGCCAACGACTTTTGAGGAAACGCGAATGTAGCCGTCGGTTTTCGAGTATCTCACCGCATTGCTGAGCAGGTTTCCCAGAATGGTTCGAAGGGATTCGTGGTCAGCCAGGACACGCGGCGTCGAGTCAGCGATTTCATTGTAGATAGTGATGTTCTTTGATTTTGCGATCGCTTGATGATCCTCGATGCAGGTCCTCGCGAGATCTTGAAGGGATAAGGGGATAAGTTGGAGTTTTTCCGGGAGCGATTGAATCCTCGTCAATTGGAGAAGGTCGAAGATGAGCCGATCGAGTCGATCCGCTTGTTCGCTGATTCGAGTGATGAATAATTCGCGAGCATCTGGATCATCGAGAGCCCCCATGAGCAGAGTCTCTGCATAGGCTTTAATTGCGGCTAGTGGGGTTTTTAACTCATGGGATACGTTGGCAGTGAAATCGCGACGAACGTTTTCTAATTGCTTGATTCGCGTTTCGTCGGTAATTACCAAGAGCATCGGCGGAGGAACGGATGGGTCTGATTGGGGGGATTCGTGCTGAAGGGGGTGTGCACGCAATCGAAGAACGATGGACTTTGTGGTGCCGTCGAGTTCGCAATCCATCGTTTGGCTCGTCTTCTGCGACTCCGTGATCAGTTCGAGGACTCGTGGTTGCCGAATCAATTCGATCAGACGTGTTCGATCGCGAATGCGGTCGGAGAGATCGAGAAGGTCGATCCCAGCTCGGTTAGCAAACCAAAGTTGAAGATCGGACGTAAAGGCGAGGATGCCGACCGGCATCGCCGACAAAACGGTTTCGGATTGCTCCGCTCCTGTTTTGACGGTGATTATTTGGTTTTGATACGCCTCAATCAACGCAATAATCTCGCGATTCATCTCCCCATTAAAGTAACTTCCTGGAAATAGCTTGATCATCTCGTCCCGTGAGCGTGTTTTCGAGGTTTGGGACCGGAGTTGTTGCAAGGAGCGAATGCAGGCTTGACGAGTATTACCGAAGGAACGCAGCGATAGTGCCGCAGCGAGTCCCACCATAAAGGTGGAGAAAAGCCACCATGGCGTCCAATGGGTATTGCTTGATGGAAAAGGGGGGAGCCTTTTGGTATACGCGATCCAACGTCGGGATTCCGCAGGGCCTTGGACTGGAATGCTCTCGTCGGATAACGATGGCTTTAATTTCTCGATCAGTCGAAGCCGGACATATCCGCCTGGTTCGACGCTGGACTCCCTTGACGAGTTCTCGAGCCGTTTGATTTCCGATGGCGATAATTGCTTTTCATCAAGAATGGATAAATGACCTGTGCGAGAATCACTCATTCGTCCGGTGAAAGCGTTCATGTCGACCAGCGAAGAGTCTGCAATCGACTTGTAGATTTGCATCTCGTCCGCAGCAACCTGGACTTGGATCTGTTTCCAAAGGTTCTCATTGTGCTGATCGACTAACCACACGACAAACGCACCGACGGCAACGCAAGCGATGGGAAGAACCCCGAGCGACCAAGGAATGCGTTGGAGGGTCATCTGCGGTTGAGAAATAAGGGCAAGAAACAGGGCGAACAAGTGCGAGTATATCTTATTCAAACTCTCGTTATCTTGGAATTGGTTCCGACACCCATGGGGTCTGAATGAAACTACGCTTCTTTTAAGAATAGGGGCGCTCCGCAGGAGGCGAGGTGGTACTAGCCCTGGAAAAGGGGTGACGGTTACGTGGGATTGCGTGGAGTTCCTACAACCCGTTTTATCGATTTCTTCGGAACAAGTCCCATAATTGAACCCCTGTTGCCGTAATCGACGAGTGCTGTGGGTTATCTCCTTGGGGTTTGTTGAATGGTGGCAGCACCTAATTAGGATGGACTTCAAGGGTTCGATCTTTGGAACGAAATTACCCCATGCCAAACGAGTTTCAGAAGGTATATGGCCGCTTCAACTACGGGGCTGAAACAAAAGAATCAAGTCGAACCGTCAGGCGATAACCTGCCTCGGATGGTAATGATCGCTTACTGCTGCAATCCGGATGGAACCATGGAGGAACGGAACGGGTGGCATCGCGCATTGATTGCTGCGGAACAGTTTGATACGACGGTGATCTACCGACCGTTACCAGGACGAACATCGCTTGCATCGAAAATTGCAGAGCCGCGAATCGCCGGTCGGCTGCGCTTTTTGGCCCTTTCACCGAGCCGTATCAATGAGTTTTTGCTCAATCGTGAACTAACTTTTTACTTTGGTTATCGACGTTGGCTCGACGAGGCATTCGGGGTCGCAAAAAAGCTCCACAGTGAAGTCGCTTTCGATATTGCCCATACGGCCACGCTTTGCGGATTTCGGGAGCCCGGAGTGTTATGGAAGCTGGGAATACCGCATGTTTGGGGGCCGCTCGGAGGGACTCAGGATCTGCCAAGAGATTTTTATAGCGTTGTTTCGTATGGAAGTAGATTACGGGAGTGGACGCGTTCCAAGCTCAACGGTTGGCAAATGAAGTATCGCAGGAGGGTACGGGCGGCGTTTGAGGCAAGTAAAGCCGTCATTGCCGCTACCGAGAAGGCTCGCGAGGATTTCCGGACGCACCTTGGGTTTGACGTTGAAGTCGATTTGGAGACCGGATTGGATTACGCGTTGCCTGAAAAAGAATCGGTCTATGAGGTTGGTCAGCCCTTGAAAATACTGTGGGCGGGGCGACTCCGAGAATGGAAGGGCTTACCGTTGCTGTTGCACGCATTGGGAAAGCTTAAATCGGAGGGGATAGCGTTCGAACTTCGGGTGCTCGGAATGGGGGCGAGTAAGGTGCGCTGGATGAAAATTGCCCAGCGACTGAAGATTGAACGACAAATCGAGTGGATCGAAAGTAGTGGCTACCGGATAGGTGTTGAGCACTATCGCTGGGCGGATGTTTTTGCATTCACAAGTTTGCGAGATACGTCTGGTACGGGTTTGTTAGATGCTCTCGCAGCAGGAATTCCCATCATAGGACTCGGACATCAAGGTGCGGCTGACATCATCACTTCGGATTGTGGAATTGCAGTAAGTGTTGAGCGGCCATCGCAAACTATTAGTGAACTCGCTATGGGGTTGAGCCACCTGGCTCGGCATCCGAATCGACTTCGCGAATTGGGTAGGGGTGCAACAATGCGAGCGAAAACCTTTCATTGGGATCAGCGCAAAGCGTTTTGGCATCAGGTTTATTCGAAGGTTTTACCTCAGCATCGCAAATCGAAAATACTATCCGTTTGAGATGCAGAGCAGCGAGACGGGTGGATGGAACGCATCCTCTCATCGGCTTTGAGTTTTGACTACTGATGAATCATGATTTGGTGAACGATGCATGATACTCAACCGATGGAAAATCGATGAAACACAATACAGAGTTCTGGAATTATTCAGAAAAACAAGGCGTTGAATCCGGAATGTACCACCAAGAGTTAAATGCAACATGATGCGAACTATCGATTTTGCTGAAATGATTTCGAAGGCGTGGTCCGCCCGGTGGAAGATATTGGCACTTCAGGTTGTTCTTGCCGTTGGCTGTTTGATGGCGCTGTTACTGCTGCCACGAAGTTATCGATCCGAAGCCAGGTTGTTTCTGCAGTTGGGACGCGAATCGCTTGGGGTAGATCCGACCGCGACCACTGGGCAAACGATTGGGATGAGTGCCTCTGGTCGCGAAGATGAGATTGCTTCGGCGATGGATGTTATCCGCAGTCGAGGGCTAATCACCAAAGTTGTTGAAGACTTAGGTGCGGATGCAGTGCTCGGACGCTCTAGCGAGGGAGGAGTTGGCTCTGAGAGTTCAGTAGGTAAGGAACTTACGAGACTTCCTAGCGCTGTTTTGTCCCCTGTTTTTAACGCACTTCAGTCGATCGACCCAATGTCTGACTTTGAACGAGCCGTTCTTTTGATCAGCAAAGGTCTCTTCGTCGATGCCGAGCGCAAAAGCGAGGTAATCGTGATCGCGTACCAAGCGAAGTCTCCTGAACTTGCTCAACGAGTTGTCGAGGCCATTGTTCGAAAGTATCGGGACGAACATTTGCGACTGCACAGAACCGATGGATCGAAGACCTTCTTCGACGAACAGCAGGAACTTCTGGCCTCCGAACTCAGCGATGTTAAGGAGCGACTGAAGGCTGCGAAGAACCGCATGGGGATAGCATCGATTCAAGGTGAGCGCGAAATCCTTGAAAGCCGTCGAAAGGATATCGTGCAGGGACTATCGGAAACCAACCGATCCAGAAAAGAATTGACAGGTAAGAGTATTTCACTCCAGCGGGAACTCGAACTTACGCCTGCGAGGATCAATAGTCAACAAGTCCTCAAAGCCAACGCGGCGACCGAGGCCCAAGAGACACAATTGTTCGAGTTGCAACTCTTGGAATCGGAGTACAACGCAAAGTATTCAGCGGACAACCCTAAACTTATAGCGATTCGAGAGCAGGTGAAAGAGGCCGAATCGAGGTACAACGAAAAGTCGAAGGGGAGTTCTGAGAATACGGACGACGTGAATCCGATCCATCGGGATTTAAAGTTAGAACTGATTCGAAATGAAGCGTTGCTCGCGGGACTCGAGGATAAGGAGTCGGCGTTGCGCAGTGAGGAAATCGAGGTTGCGAGCCGCATCGAGCGATTGAATAGCCACGAGATCGAGATCGATGACCTCGAGCGAGAGGCGAACTTACGCGAACGTAAGTACATCGCGTATGCAGAGAGTTTTGAACAAGCTCGTATCAGGCAAGCATTAGAGACGGAGAGGATTTCCAGCATCGTCGTTGCGCAGCATGCAACGTTGGAGGAAAAGCCTGTGAGTCCATCGAAACTAGCGATCATCTTGTTCGGCCTCGCATCGATGGTATCGGGTGCTGCGGGTATCGCTCTTTTTTGTGTGCAGTGGGATGATCGGCTGATCACACCGACCTCCGCGAGGAGGCGACTCGGCATACCCGTGCTAGCTACCATCACAGAGTCTCGTCACCTCGGTGTGACAAACCATCCGTGATACTTCATGGCATGTTGTATTTGTTTTGTTAACCCTGCGGCGTAATCGATCTCGAAGTTAAAGGTTTTCACTGTATGCGATCTGAATCGATAGCGGAAAAGCACGAGAGTACCGCGCGAAGCGAGATGGCTTATCGCGGGGCGCGTATCGCCAGTATTGATTCCGTGGTAATGCAGGTTCAGTCCTGGCAATCGGAGCGAGGCCTCGGGACAATGGTGGTGGGTGTCATAGGGGAACGACGGGGAGTCGGTAACACGTCTATTGCGCGCCAATTGGCAATGCAAGCGACCGGATTTGGACTCGGGGATGTCCTGTACGTTGAGGGGGGGAGAGATGAACCCAAATTGGAAAGCTCTAGCTCGATGGGTTCGAAAGAAGGTTTGGGCCTCGTCGACCATTTGAATGGAAAAATCGAATTGGAAGCATGCATCCACAAACGTCCGGATCTAGGAATATCGGTTTTGTCGTGGGGTGGGGACTGCGCAACCAAGGATCTCGCCGTTGGACCAATTTTGTATCAGCAAGTGTTTCAGGAACTACGCACCCGATTCTCCTGGGTCGTTGTGGATTTGCCGGTGATGACGGATGTGGAAACGGTACCTGCGTGCGCATCGCAGGTGGATGGAGTGATTGTCGTCGTAGACAATCAGAAGTCTACGGCTACAAATGTTCGAGGCGTGCTGGAGGGAATGGGGACTCTTCACATTCCTGTTCTGGGTTGCGTTATGAATCGCTACGCATTGCCACTTCCCAGATGGATTTCGCGTTGGTTGTAACTTCAGTCTTCGCGCTCCAGCAAAAGTTGCCCCCATGAGAATCCTTTTTCTCCACAATTATTACCAGCAACGGGGTGGTGAAGACCAGTGCTTCGAGGAGCAGGCAGATGCAATGGAGAAACGGGGCCACTCCGTAACTAGGTACGTTGTCCATAACCAGGATATCAGTCCTGGTGTGGTTTCGAAGATCAAGACCGCGAAGGATACCATTTGGAATCGTGATGCGTATCGTCGAGTGCAATCCGTAGTTCGAGACGTCCGTCCGGATGTGATGCATGCGGTGAATACATTTCCCCTGCTGTCTCCGTCCGTGTTCTATGCGGCAAAAGGTGAGGGGGTCCCGGTGGTTCATGAGATCGCGAATTATCGAATCGCTTGCGCAAACGCTCTCCTGCTTCGAGATAATAAGGTTTGCACAAAATGCCTCGACAGTACGATTCCATGGGGAGCAATCGTGCATAGGTGTTATCGAGGCAGTGCTATTGGAAGCGCGGTGGTTGCGTCGAACATATTGATGCATCGGATTTGGAAAACATGGGATCGAGGAGTCGACGCGGTGGTTTGTCCATCGAATGTGTGCAAGGAAAAGCTCATTCTAGGTGGCGTATCGGGCGAGAAGATACACGTCAACGAAAACGCGTTAGGGGGTGATCCGGGGTTGCAGGGTAGTCCGGAAGGTTTCGCGATTTTTGTCGGTCGTTTGTGCGAGGAAAAAGGAGTGCGTGCGGTGGTAGAGGCCTGGCGGCGTTTCCCCGATTTGCCCAAGCTGAAAGTTGTAGGTGATGGTCCCCTTCGGCAGTTAGTCCAACAGCTATCGAGCGAGGATCCGCGGGTTGAATGTCTCGGTTGGTTGCCACACGCGGATCTGCTTGAGAGGGTTGGAAAAGCAGATTGTCTGCTGATGCCGTCCATTTGTTTGGAGCCATTTGGGAGGACCACGATCGAGGCGTTCGCGGTGGGTACACCGGTACTCGGTTCGCGGATCGGTGGAACTGTTGAAATCATCACTGAGGGTATAGACGGTTACTTTTTTGAGCCGGGGGATGCTGCCGATTTATCGATGAAAGTTCGAAGATTCTTTGGTTTACCTGTTGAAGAGCGGCAGAGGATGCGCCTGGCCGCTCGAAGCTCCTTCGAAAGCCGTTATACTTCGGATCGCCATTGCGACCGACTGCTGGAAATCTATAACAAAGTCATCGCGGATAACCGATTGCGATGAAGGTGAGGGGATGATCTGCTGATGAACGCCGGGATGAACGATTTTCATAAGCGATTGGACCGGGCCGTAGATAGGGTGAAAGACCTTGAGCCTGCGAAGACGCCTAGAAGCGTCATCGCTGCCTACCTTGGGATTTTGGTGAGTGCGGTTCTTTTTCGATGTGTCGGTTTATTCGGTCGATCGTTCAGTAGCGATGAAGTGTACGAATTACGGCACTTGTCCCTAAATCTGCTCGAAATTGCCCGTGATCCGGACGGTTTTCCTCCCCTGTTTAGGTGGGTTATTAGTGCCGGGATAGCGGTTTTCGGCGTTGAGGGCGCGAGGTTGTTTTCTGTCTTTTTCGGCGTTGTCGCGGTGATTGCGATTATGGGAATCGCTCACTTTCTCGGTGGGATTCGGGCGGGAATAGCAGCGGGCGTATGGAGTTCGGTATCGTCCCATCAGATTGAATTCAGCCAGTCCCTGCGTTCGTATTCGATCTTTATTGCATTCAGTGCTCTGACCATTCTCGCGGCGCTTTATTTGATTCGGCGTCCTGATTGGAAGCGTTGGTTGCTGTTTTTGCTCACCGCTGGTGTTTGTTTCGGCACGCATTATTACGCTGTGTATTTGTTATTTGCCGTGTGGGTGTATTTGGTTTGGCAGCTGAGGGAACGCCCTAGGGATTGGATTCTCGGAGCGGCGTTTCAATCGGTTTTCTTGTTGCCGACCTTGATCTGTTTAAAAATTGACTTGACGGTTCCAGTACCGCCGGAAGTCATTAACCCCGTGGATCTAACTGGGCTCGCCTATCTCTATTGGACGCTGCTCGTCGGTTGGTGCCTGGGGCCTTCAGCGACTCAATTGCAACTACTGGGAGCCAAGGGCGGTATCTTAGCCATGTTGCCTTGGTTGCTTCCAACGGGAATAGCCGTGCTTGTGATCGCCAGTTCGGTGTTGCGAAGTCCAGATCGCGGCCGCTGGGCATTTCTAGTGATTATGCTTGTCGCTTTGCCTTGGCTAGCAAGCTTCGTGGCTACTCTTACGGCGACGAACTTCGTTTCCCGGTACCTATCCTTCCTCGCAGTCCCATTAGCCGGGGTCATTGGTTTTGCAATTTCCAATTCGAGGAGGCGTCTTGAGTTTATCGCGTTTTTGTTTTTGATCGGTTTAAACCTTCTTTCGGTTTACAATCGAGCGTTCAATGAGGCGTATGCGACTGAGGACTATGCATCGCTAGTGCGTTTTATCGATGCCCGGTCGGAAGATCCCATCGTAATCTCGATGTCACACTACATGTCGTATGCGCTCGAACGAGAAACCCCGAGCGACTGGAGACTCTATGCGATTGCCTTCGGCTCCGATGAGCCGGACGATTGGCAGGAAGTCTTAACGCCGCTATTGGAGAAGGTTTCGGATGACCAGCGTGTTTACTTGGTCGTACCCTGGATGAAAGACCCAAGTATTCGGACCGAGCAGCGCGATCGCATGGTTCAGTGGATGGAAGGCGAGTTGCTATCGACAGGAAGCTTCACAGAGGAAGTTTACGAGGGTAAGGCTGCTGGCATCAAGCGAGCGCTGATCCGCGAGATCCACGAGGATTGATCCACGAGGATTGATCCAGGTGTCTGCCGAGTAAATCGGGTTTGGGTTGTAACCTGCTGTGCGTACTCGGTTATGGATGAGGCGCGGTGGAAGGGCTATTTCCCACGATGTGCGTTCTGACTTGCGAGCCGCCGTATGGACGCTTCATTTCCCCAGGCTGTCCAGGCATAAGCTAGATCGCGTTTTATTTTGCTGGTCGTGCCTACCTCCATGGCGCGGTTGCGAGTCAGAGTTGCCACTGTGCGCTGTAGGGTTGAAAGGGTGAACGATCGCAATAATCGCAATAAACCAAGGTATCGGGTCATTGGAATGCCTCGATATTTTCGATCGCGGTATGCCAAAATGATTCCAGATCTTCTCGCAACGTACTGGATGTAGTTGCTATCTGTCCTATGTGGTGGAATCACATGCAGGATGTGGGATTCGGGGACATGACGGCCGGGGATTTTTGCGAGAACCAACCTTGTAAACCACTCGGTGTCCTCTCCGCTTTGATGCATGCTTTCATCGAATTCGCCAATTGAGTCGAACAAGCGTTTATCGATAACAACGTTTCCTGTGGCAGGTAAGAAATGGTAGTGATAGGCGGTCGGGGTGGATACGGTGAACTCACCTAGCATCTGCCTAGAGAAGCCATCGAATGGGGGTGGGTTTGGCTGAGTATACTTAAGGATGTAACCACCTCCTGCATATCTTAGATTCTCCGAACGGCATGCACGAATGAGATGTACGAGCCAATCGCTGGGAGCTAGCTGGTCGTCGTCAAAGAATGCTATCCAATCACCCTTTGATTCTCGAACTCCCCGATTTCTCGCGCAAGCGATTCCTGGCTTGGGTTCAAAGAAGTATCGAACCTTGTACTGTGTGTTGCTAGCCGCATTGGCGACGACACTTGGAGTATGGTCTGTGCTACCGTTGTCGACGACGACGATTTCGAGATCAT
>Ga0315902_10013200_pt1 | contig 10698 bp, 6 predicted proteins | sample LakEriMetagenome_9_FD_203523 | JGI IMG/M metagenome (GOLD analysis project Ga0315902, IMG submission 203523) | Freshwater fungal communities from buoy surface, Lake Erie, Ohio, United States - Buoy 12 MA117 | ecosystem: Environmental > Aquatic > Freshwater > Lake > Lake biofilm | place: USA...
CCACGAAGCAGGGCTTGTCCTTGAGGTCGCGGACCGTGGCGAGCAGCGCCTTGAGGTCAAACGCCCCCTTGCTCAACTCGGTGTCGCGGGTGGCGCCCGCCGCCGCGTTCTTGATGTGGAAGGAGCCGATGCGCCCCTGATGCTTCTGCAGGAACGCCATCGGATTGCCCCCGCCCATGAGCATGTTCCCGACATCGAGCTGAAAGCGCACGAACTTGGGATCGGTCTCGGCCAGAAAGACCTCCAGCGGCTGCTGCCCCATGACTGGCTTCTCGTGGTTCGGCTCATTATGCAGCGCAAGCCAGATGCCCGCCTGCCGCGCCACCTCACCGGCCACATTGAAACGGTGGGCCCACACCTTGATCGCATCGATCGACTTGTTCGCCTCGGACGGGAGGCTGGGCGCCACGAGATAGCGATGGCCCAACTCGCGCGCCTCCTCGAGGCGCCGTTCCCATTCCGTGAGAATCGTTTCGGGGGTCATGTGCGCCGATGGCGCCTTGAGCCCTGTCGCCTTGAGCGCCGCCTTCACCTGCGGCACGGTGCGCCCGAAGTTCCCGAAACTCCAGAGCAGTTCGACATCGGCATAGCCGATCGCCCGCACCGCCTCGAGCGTCTTTTCCGGGTTCTCGCGCATGGCCTTGCGGACGGCATACAGCTCCAGGCCGATCCGTTCAAGTCGGCCGGCGGCCCCGAACCCTTCGTGTGCTCCGGCGGGCCACGTGGCGCGAGCCTCGAGCAAACGCGGGGCCATTAGACCAAGGGAGGTGGCAGAGAGAAAGCGGCGGCGATCCATGGGCAGGCATCCTGTAACGGGTGAAATCCGGTGCTCCTCGATGGTAGCACCGCGTGCGCCACTTCGCCTCTCCAGCCCCGCTTCAGCACTCCGCGTCCCACCGCGTAGAATCAGGGACGATCCATTCCCCTTTGGCCGCCCCGTGCAGAGCCCCTCGTGACCCGCCTTCACTCCTCCCTGCCCCTCGCTGCCGCGGCACTCGTTGGTCTGGCCGCCACCGCGTCCGCCCAGCCCGCCCCAAGCGCTCCCTGGGATCCGCAGCAGATCCTCCGCACCGAATCGTTCGTGAAGCCGCCGGCGAATATCGAGCGGATGATCATGACGCCACGCGTCGATATTTCCTTCACCGCGCCGAGCCCCGATGCGCGCTGGTTCCTGCGGACCAGTGGCGCCGACCGCGGCGACATCAAGGCGTTCGGCGCGCCGCATATCTGGCTGGGCGGCCTGCAGATCGACACGCGCGCCAATCGGGCGCGCAGCGTCACGACCAGCACGCGGACCGGCATCATTCTGGTCGATCCACGTACGGGTGCCGAGCGCCGCTTCCCGGCGCCAGCTGGAACCACGATATCGTCACCCATCTGGTCGCCGACGGGTTCCCACGTGGCGTACATGGTGAACACGCCGTCGGGGAGTTACGCCCATGTCCTCGATGTCGCGACCGGTCGGAGCGTACGACTCTCTGAGCGGCCGCTGCTGGCCACGCTGGTGACGGACCTCGAATTCACGGCAGACGGTCGCGCCGTGGTGGCCGTGCTGGTACCGAGCAACCGTGGCCCGGTGCCCACCCATGGTGAGGGTGACATCGAGGATGGCCCGCAGGTACGCCTGACTGAGTCGCGCGCGGTACCACAGCCGGTGCACTTCTCGCTGCTGGGCGATCCGCATGACAAGGCGCTGCTCCGGTATCACACCACGGGTCAGGTGGCGCTGCTCAATGTCCGCACGCGGGCGGTCACGCCGATCGGCGCGCCGACGATGGTGCGGAGTGTGGACGCATCACATGACGGGGCCCATCTGCGTGTGACGCGGATGACCGAGCCGTTCTCCTATCTGGTCCCGGTCAGCAACTTCGGCAGCGTGCAGGAGCTGTGGGATGCCAGCGGCACGGTGGTGGCGACGCTGGCGCGTACGCCGCTGCGCGAGAGCGCCCGCGATGGCGGCGACGTGGTGGCGACGGCGGCGGCCAGTGACACCAGCAAACGCAACCTGCAGTGGAATCCGATTGCCCCCGGCCTGCTGTACGTACAGAACGTCCCGGCGCCAGCCGCGCCGCCCACAACGTCGGGCAGTCGCAATGGCGCCGAAGGTGGGCCGAGCCCGCGCGGCGGCAACGCGCCGCTCCAGGTACGCGCACCACGCGGGATGGTGGTGGCGTGGAAGGCCCCCTATGGCCCCAACGATACGACCGTGCTCTATCGCGGCGGCCCACAGCTGGGGACAGTGCTCTTCAGCCTCGACAGCAGCACCATGTTTGTCAGCGATAGTGGCGCCGTCATCGCCGTGCGGGTGAAGGATCCGGCCCAACGCTGGAATCTCGGTCGCAATGTGTCGTTGCCGGCTGCCATGCCGGCCTTCGGTGGTGGCGGCTTCGGTGGGGGACGCAGCACCAGCGACAGTACCGCGGGAACCCTGGTGACCCGCCGCATCGGCAACGCCACCTACGTCCTGCTCGGCAAGAACGGCACGCAGGTCGCGCTGACCGGGACGCGTGCGCCGGGGGCGAACTGGTACCAGCAGGCACCGCGCCCATGGGTCGATCGACTGGACATCACCAACAAGGCGCGCAGGCGCGTGATGGATTCACCGGCCGATCTGTACGAAGAGTTCGTGACCGCTCTCGATGCCGATGTGGAACAGTTCATCGTCACGCGGGAGAATCGCACCACCATCACTGATGCCTGGCTACGCACGGCAGGCAGCGCCGACGCGAAGCCGCTCACGAAGAATGTGGATGTCGGCCCGGAAGTGAGCGGCGCGCAGTTCAAGCGCTTTCAGGTCACGCGCCCGCGCGACGGGACGAAGTACTGGGTCGAAGTCACCCTGCCCCGCGACTGGAAGCCGGGCAATCGACTCCCCGGCATCATCTGGTTCTATCCGCGCGAGTATAGCACCCTCGCGCAGTACGAGCAGTCGCGGCAGAGCGTCAACATCAATGCGTTCCCCACCGTGCCGTCAGCCCGTCCGGCGTCGAGCATGCAGCTCTGGGTGTCACAGGGCTATGCCTTCATCCAGCCCGATATCCCGATCTACGGCGACGCGGGGCGGATGAACGACAACTACACGCGAGACCTTGAAGAGAATCTCGACGCCGTACTCGACGCGGCGGTGGACAGCGGCTTCGTGGACCGCGACAAGATGGGGATCGGCGGGCACAGCTACGGGGCCTTCAGCACCGTCAACGCCATGACGTTGATGCCCAACTTCAAGGCGGGCATCGCGGGGGACGGGATGTACAACCGGACACTGACGCCGTTCGGCTTCCAGAGTGAGCGCCGCAATTTCTTCCAGGCGCAGGCGACGTACATGGACATGTCGCCATTCCTTCGCGCGGACAAGTTGGCGGGCGCCCTCCTGCTCTACCACGCGTGGGAAGACCAGAACACCGGAACTGCCCCGCTCAGCTCGACCCGACTCTTCGCCGCGCTGCAGGGACTCGGGAAACCCGCCGCCCTCTACATGTACCCGTACGAGGATCACAGCGTGGCGACCTATGCCAGCGATCTCGATCTCTGGGCGCGCTGGGTGGCCTGGATGGATATCCATGTGAAGGGCAGCGGCAAGATCGAACCACCGAAGCCGATCGTGCCGTAACCATCCGTAACGATCCGACACGCCGGACATCGCGCGGCGAGGCCACCAGCGGCCTCGCCGCGCGCTATTTTCGGGGCATGAGCTCATTCCCCTCGATCGCGTCAGCCGGGCGCCGCCTCGCGGCCGCGTTGCTCGTCACCCCTGTGCTGGGGTTCGCCCAATCCTCCCCGTCGTGGAGCACGCGTCTCGACTCGGTCGCCCGCGCCGCGATTGCTGGCGCTGGAACGCCCGGTGCGACGATCGCCGTGGTCGTTGATGGCCGCGTCGCCTACCTGCAGGGCTACGGTCTCGCCAATGTCGAAACCGGTCAGCCGATGACGTCGCAGATGCTCCTCCGCGTCGGATCGGTGAGCAAGATGTTCACTGGTGCCCTGCTGGCCGAACTCGAGGAGCGTGGCGCACTGGACATGCAGCGGCCGATCGCCCGCTATGTCCCGTCGTTGCAGGGGAAGCGCGTCGGCGCCGTGACGACACACCAGCTGATGACCCACAATGCCGGATGGCTCGACAACGCCGTGGCGTATGGGCGCATGGGTGAAGGAGCGCTTGGTGAAGTGATGCGCGAGGTGGGCGACACCCTCTTCTTTACGGAACCGGGGCGCACGTTCTCCTATTCGAATCCGAGCATTTCGATGGCCGGCTACGTCGCGGAGGCCGCGACCGGGAAGCGTTTCGGAACACTCTTGGACTCCCTCATGCTGCGTCCCCTCGGCATGCCCCGCAGTACTTTCCGCCCCCTCGAAGCGCTGACATGGCCGATCGCCATGGGCCACGACCCTGCCGGCAATGGCACCAGCACGGTCGTGCGACCGATGCCGGAGAACACGGCCCAGTGGCCCGCTGGTTTTCTCTTCACAAGTGCGCCCGAGTTGGCACGCTTCGCCATCATGCTGATGAACGGTGGACAGATCGACGGGCGGCAGATCTTGTCGCGCGGTGCGGTACGTCGACTGGCCACCGGCTACGTGCCACTCCCCGGGCGCGGCGTCATGGATTCGTTGACCTACGGATACGGACTGATGGTGGGCTCGATACGCCTGAATGGTCGTTCCGAACCCGTCTGGACGCATGGCGGATCGATCAATGGCTACAACGCGGAACTGCTCATGCTGCCGGAGCGAAAGGCTGCGGTGATGGTGCTGGTGAATGGCGCGCCGCAGGCTATCGCGCCGATCATGAGTGCCGCGTGGCAGGGCGTGATCGGCGCGCCATGGCCGCAGCCCGCCACAGCCACCGTGCGTGCGGCCACAGCGGCCGAGAAATCGGCGCTCGTGGGGCGCTATGCCATGGCCGCGAACGTGCTCGAGCTGGTCGACGTCGACGGGCAGCTGATGCTGCGTCAGAATGGCCAGAGCGTCCCCGTGCAGATGGAATCGTCCACGGCGTTCACCGCGCGACTACCGAACGGCGCGACGATGCGCCTTTCCGCTCGCCTCGAGAACGGACGCGCCACCTACGTGTATGCGGGCTCGCGCGCGCTGGCGCGTCAGGCGCCGTGAACGGCCGGGTGCGACATCATGCGCTTTGAATCCGGTCGCGCGCTGCGCGAACAGCCGGCCCACGCCGTGACCTTTTTCGGCATGTCCGGCGTCGGGAAGACGACCCTGTCGCGTCTCCTGCAGCGCCACGACTGGTTCCAGTACTCCGTGGACTATCGCATCGGGACGCGGTACATGGGCGAGCACATCGTCGACAACTTCAAGCGCGAAGCGATGAAGGTGCCGTTCCTGCGGCAATTGCTCCGGTCGGACTCGATCTACATCCGGTCGAACATCACCTTCGAGAATCTTAGCCCGCTGTCGACCTACCTTGGCAAGCCGGGAAATCCTTCGCTGGGTGGGATCCCGTTCGACGAGTATCGTCGCCGCCAGGCCCAGCACCGGCACGCAGAGGTCCACGCGCTCCTGGATGTCCCCGAATTCATCGAACGCGCGAAGGAGATCTACGGCTACGCCCACTTCGTCTGTGATTCGGGTGGGAGTCTCTGCGAAGTCGTCGACGTACAGGACTCGGAGGATCCGGTCCTCCGCTGCCTCGCCGAACACACCATGCTGGTGTACATCCGCGGCACCGAGGCGCACACGCGCATGCTGGTCGAGCGCTTCCGGGCGCACCCCAAGCCGATGTATTACCAGCCCGAGTTCCTCGACGCAAAGTGGACAGAGTTCAAGGCGCTGCATGGCGGACTTGCGGACGACGACGTCGATCCCGATGTCTTTGCCGTCTGGGGCTTTGAACAGCTGCTGACGCAACGCATTCCGATCTATGAGGCCATCGCTAAGCGGTACGGCTATACGATCGACATGCACGACATCCCGGCGCTGGCGACCGAGGCCGATATCCTCGACCTGCTCGCCCGCACCATCGACGCCGCCCACTCCCGCTGATCATATCATGAGCCACCCCTCCGGCTCTCGGCTCCGCTCGATCGTCGGCGGATCCATCGGCAATCTCGTCGAGTGGTACGACTGGTATGCGTACTCGGCGTTTTCGCTCTACTTCTCCGCCGCATTCTTTCCCCCCGCCAATCCCACGGTGCAGCTACTGAATGCTGCGGCCGTCTTTGCGGTGGGGTTCTTCATGCGCCCGATCGGCGGCTGGATGCTGGGGCGGTATGCCGACAAGCATGGCCGACGGGCGGCGCTCACGCTCTCGGTCATCCTGATGTGTTCGGGTTCGCTGCTGATTGCGATCACCCCGAGCTATACGACCATCGGCGTGGCTGCCCCGGCGCTGCTGCTGGTGGCCCGTCTGCTGCAGGGGCTCAGTGTCGGTGGCGAATACGGGGCGAGTGCCACCTATCTGAGCGAGATGGCGGGACAGCGCCATCGCGGCTTCTGGTCGAGCTTTCAGTACGTGACGCTCATCGGCGGCCAGCTGCTCGCCCTCGCCGTGCTGTTGACCCTGCAAGCGACATTGAGCACCGCGCAGCTGCAGGATTGGGGATGGCGGGTGCCATTCGTGATCGGGGCGCTCTTTGCGGTGGTGGCGATCGGCATGCGCCGGTCGCTGGAGGAGACCAGCGATTTTCAGAAGGATGCGGCGACGCGAGGGCAGCGCACGTCCGCGGCAACCATCCGCGGACTGCTCGAACATCCGCGTGCCGTTCTCACGGTGGTAGGACTTACGGCGGGCGGCACCGTCGCGTTCTATACCTTCACCACGTACGCGCAGAAGTTTCTGGTGAACACCGCCGGCTTCACCAAGGAAGAGGCGACCTTCATCAATGCCGTAACGCTGATGGTGTACATCGTCCTGCAGCCGATTGTGGGCGGATTGTCCGATCGGATCGGACGTCGCCCGGTGCTCATGGCGTTCGCGATCGTCGGGACGCTCGGGACCGTTCCACTCCTCGAGGCGTTAGCGCACACCCGAACGATCGGTGGTGCCATCGGTCTGCTCCTGCTCGCGCTCACCGCCGTCAGCGGATACACCGCCATCAACGCCGTGGTGAAGGCCGAACTGTTCCCGACCCATATCCGTGCGCTCGGGGTCGGTCTTCCCTACGCGATCGCCGTGTCCCTGTTTGGCGGCACGGCGGAATACATCGCGCTCTGGTTCAAGAACATCGGCCACGAATCGTGGTTCTACTGGTACGTCACCGCCTGCATCGCGGGTTCACTGATCGTCTACGCGACCATGCAGGAGAGCAGTCGGCTGGGCCATATGGGCGACTGAGTCGCCCATACCTGGCGAATCACCTACGGCCGCCAGATCACGTCACCGCTCGCGTTGCCCACGCGGTCGACGGTGTTGACGACCACCCCTTCGATGGTTCCGGCAGCGGAGATTGGCACGGAGGTGACCGAACGCGGCACCAGCCGCTGACGCCAGACGCCGCCGACACGCCAGCGCACGAGGAACCACCAACTGTCGGTGGCCCGATCGGTGATGGTGACCGAGAGTGTGGCCCCGCTCCCCGTCACCGCAATGGCGGGATCGGCAGGCGGTACGGCATCCAGCCATGGCGTCGCCGGAGGAAGTGCGTCCTGTGCGTACAAACCGCCTCGCAGCGTACTGGCCCAGCCGCCACGATCATTCTTCACGCTCGTGGCGTTGTACAAAATGACGCCCGTCGCACCGCCGGCCTTCGTGGACTGCTGCCGCGCGAGATCGACCTGCGTGGGAATTTCCGACGAGGAGAAGGCGGAGGTCGTGCCATCCTGCACGCGATAGCTCGCCAGCCCCGGCCACAGGTGTCGCGTCATGGTGTTCTGCTGTGCCCACCATTGCACGAGTGCGAGGAAGTTCTGCGCGGTCGACGCCGTGGACCAGTACAGCTGCGGGGCAAAGTAGTCCACCCAGCCGCGCTGTAACCACAACCGCGAGTCCGCGTAAATCGCAGCGTAGGAATCGAGCCCGTTGATACCCGCCGGTATCCCTGGTCGCCAGATTCCGAAGGGGCTGATGCCCACTCGAGCCGTCGGCGTGACGGCGTGCACGTCACGATACAGGCGTTCGACGAATCGGTTGATGTTGTCTCGCCGCCAGTCATCGCGCCCCAAGGTTCCGCCTCCGGCCTGATACCGGGCGAAGAGTGCGCTATCGGGAAATGACGCCGCCGTACAGCCTCCCGTCGATGCGGGGTACGGGTAGAAGTAGTCGTCCAGATGAATGGCATCGACGGCGTACCGCCGGAGCACATCGGTGATGACGGCGATGGCCTGATCGTGGGACGCCGATTCCCCGGGGTCAAACCATAACTGGCCGCAGATCCGCTTCATCACGTCGGGCCGACGCACCCCGAAATGATTCGGTGCCAAGCGGAGCGTGTCACTGAGATTGCCCGCGCGGAACGGATTGAACCACGCATGCAATTCGAGTCCGCGTTCGTGGGCTTGCGTGACGGCGAACTGGAGCGGGTCCCATCCGGGATTCGTCCCCTGTGTGCCGGTCAAGCTGCGCATCCACGGTTCGAGCGTCGACGGATACAAGGCGTCGCCCGCCGCGCGAACATGGAGGACCACCGCATTGAGCCCACGCTGCTGCGCCAGATCAAGCAGCGCGAGCATTTCCGCCTGCTGCTGGGCGACGGTCAGCGTCGGGCTCGATGGCCAGTCGATGTTTGCGACCGTCGCGATCCACATGCCGCGGAACTCGCGGGTGATGGCCGGCACCGTGAAGGCCACGGGGGTCGTGGGCGTCGTCGGTGTGGTGGGCGTGGTCGGCGTGACCGGCGCGGTGGGCGTATCCCCGCCACTGCATGCCGCGAGGGTCAGAAGCACTATCGTAGAAATCAGTCGTCGCATCATGCCGCCAAGATATGCGAGGAACTCGCCTCTTGCCTGCTCCGCGTTGGCCATGCATCGTCGCCTGCATGCGAATCGGCATTGATCTGGGCGGGACAAAAATCGAAGCAATCGCGCTTGGCAATGACGGGAGCACGTTGGCCCGTGAACGCGTCGCAACGCCACGGGCGTTTCGCGAGACCATCGACGCCATTGCGGGACTGGTCGCCCGCCTTGAAGGCGCGACGGGTCGCACCGGCACCGTGGGAATCGGTATCCCCGGCACGGTCGTCCCATCGACCGGCCTCGTGAAGAATGCCAATTCCACGTGGCTGATCGGTGAACCGCTTCCCGCCGCTCTTGGATCGGCGCTCGGACGTCCCGTGCGCGTGGAGAACGATGCCAACTGCTTTGCCCTGTCCGAAGCAACGGATGGTGCGGCTGCCGGCGCCGGCGTGGTGTTCGGCGTGATCATGGGCACCGGCGTCGGGGGCGGCATCGTGCTCAATGGCCGGGTGCACCGCGGCCGCAACCTGATCGGTGGAGAATGGGGACATAATCCACTGCCGTGGCCTTCCGTCGACGAAGTACCGGGGCCTCCCTGCTACTGTGGACTCCACGGCTGCATTGAAAGCTGGATCTCCGGCCCGGCGGTCGCCGCGGAGTTCACGCGCGTGACCGGGCGCCCAGTCACGACGCCGGACCTCATCGCAGCGGCAGAAGCCGGCGATTTGGAGGCGAGCGCTGCACGCGATCGATTCTTTCGACGTACCGCACGGAGTCTGGCCACCATCATCAACCTGCTCGATCCGGACGTGATCGTCCTCGGCGGCGGGATGTCGAATATTCCTGGGCTGGTCGACGCGGTGTGCGCCGAGGTCCCGCGGTGGGTGTTCTCGGACACCGTAACGACACCGATTGTCCGGCATCGCCATGGCGACTCGAGCGGCGTCCGTGGAGCGGCGTGGCTGTGGGGACCGCACGAAGCCACGTGATCGCGCCGTGCTAGTCGAAGTTCAGCCGTTCCGCTTCGAACACGTGGGGGTGGCGCCGGACATGGGTCCAGACGGCGCCGAGGTACTCGCCGAGGACGCCAATGAAGGCGAGCTGCACGGCTGAGAGGAAGAAGACGCCAATGACGACCGGTGCGATCCCTACAGAGAAACTCTCCCAGTACAGCAGTTTGTACGCGAGGTACCCCAGGCCCGTGAGCAGACTGAGCAGAGCACAGGCCACCCCGGCAATGACGGCCATCCGAAGTGGAATCTTGGAATGGTTCACGACGCCCGTCAGCGCCAGATCGTAGAGGGTCCAGAAACTCTGGGAGCTCGCGCCACGGGCACGTGTCGGCTGATGGAAGCTCACGAGCGTCGGCGTGTAGCCGATTTCCGCCAGTAGCCCCCGGAAATAGGGGTAGGGATCATCGATGCGTCGGAGGTCCTCGATGACCCGCCGATCATACAAGCCGAACCCGGTGGCGTGTTGCACGACCTGCACGTCGGCGATGCGGGCAAGGAGGCGGTAGTACCACCCGCGCACAGCAAAGAGGACCGATGCCTCCTGCGATGACGTCTTTACTCCAAGCACAATGGGAGCGCCCTGTTCCCAATGCTCGAGGAACTGCGGAATGAGCTCCGGCGGATCCTGAAAGTCGCTCGCCATGCCGATGACGCAGTCCCCACGAGTTTGGAGGAGCGCGTGATACCCGGAGCGCACATGGCCAAAATTGCGCGCATTCAGAATCACCTTGATCCGTGAATCCTCACTGGCCAGTTCACGGAGAATCTGGCGGGTGCCATCCGTCGAGCCATTGTCGATGTAGACGTGCTCGTAGGTGTACCGTGGGCATGCCGCCATGAC
>Ga0315902_10013204_pt1 | contig 10696 bp, 9 predicted proteins | sample LakEriMetagenome_9_FD_203523 | JGI IMG/M metagenome (GOLD analysis project Ga0315902, IMG submission 203523) | Freshwater fungal communities from buoy surface, Lake Erie, Ohio, United States - Buoy 12 MA117 | ecosystem: Environmental > Aquatic > Freshwater > Lake > Lake biofilm | place: USA...
AGCAGGCACGCAAAGGTCGTTTGCATATTTTAGATTCCATGTACAACTGCATTGAAGCTGCTCGTCCGGAAGTGAAGCCACACGCACCAAGAATGGAGAAACTGTTTATCGACAAAGAATTCATCGGTGCAGTAATCGGGCCGCAAGGAAAAGTAATTCAGGAAATTCAGCGCGAAACAGGTACAACTATCACAATAGAAGAGATTGGTAATTACGGAGAAGTGAGCATCTTCTCGCCTGCAAAAGAAGGTTTGGAGAAAGCGGTTGCCTGGGTAAAAGGTATTGTTGCTGTGCCTGAAGTGGGATCGGTATATGAAGCCACAGTAAAAGGAATCAAAGAATTTGGCGCCTTCGTAGAGTTCTTACCGAAGAAAGAAGGATTGCTTCATATTTCTGAAATCAGCTGGAAACGTCTCGATAGCATGGAAGGTATATTTAAAGTAGGAGACCATGTGAAAGTGAAACTGATTGGTATTGATCACAAAACCGGAAAGTTCAAACTCAGCCGCAAAGCATTGATGCCAAAGCCTGATGGTGCTCCACATTCTCCGCGTGAAGACCAGGGCGAAGAAGCTTGATCCAACAATCAATTTAAACACTGAACTTTGAGGTCCTGATAACAGGACCTTTTTTTATGCAATCAACTATTTGTTTGTCCATCAGAAATATCGATCAGCAACAAGCGGAAGTATTAATGGCTTTGTTGTCGGAAGAAGAATTTGAAGCATTTGAGGAAACGGAGAACGGACTCGAAGCATACATCTCAGAGGAAAAGTTTGATGAGTCAGCTGCGAAAGCAATCATCTCTGATTACACCTTGGATATCAGTATCCATGTACATGCACCACGCAACTGGAATGCAGAGTGGGAGCAGCAATACCGCCCCGTTGTAGTAGAAGATATTATTGGAATTCGTGCATCCTTTCATCCGCCACTGGAAAATGTGCAGACAGAAATTATCATCACCCCTAAGATGAGTTTTGGAACAGGTCATCATGCTACAACCTGGCAAATGCTGAAGATGATGAGTGAGCTGGATTTTAGGGGTTGGAATGTTTTTGATTATGGTACAGGAACAGGAGTGCTTGCAGTGTATGCCGAACTATTAGGAGCAGCCAATGTACTGGCAATGGATATTGATGACTGGTGTATTGAAAATACAATAGAAAATGCTTCTGTCAATCGATGTGAAATGATTTTGGCTGTTCAGGGCGAAGCACCTCCGGCAGGTCAGGCATTTGACTGCATCCTTGCAAACATCAACAGACATATTTTACTGGAGAATATGAATGCCATGGCAGGCAGTTTAAGAAAAGGAGGTTTGTTATTGATTAGTGGATTTTATGCGGAGGAGGATCGTCTTTTAATCACAGCTGCAGAAAAGCAGGGGATGGTGCTTGAAAAGAATTCAGAAAAATCAGAATGGAGTTGTCTTCAGTTTAGAAAAAAATAATTCGTTGTGTTGTATTTATTACTGATACTTCTTGCATATTTAATCGGGTCAATACCAACAGCATTATGGGTTGGTAGGATTTTTTTTAAGATAGATATAAGGGAGCACGGCAGTGAAAATATGGGTGCTTCCAATACGTTTAGGGTGATGGGACCGTTATACGGATTGATAGTACTCGTTATTGATATGGCTAAAGGTTTTCTGGCCGTGAAACTCACCTATCTGCTTGAATTTGATGACAGATGGTATCTTGATCCTGCACTTTGGAAACTGCTTTGCGGACTAACCGCGATTGCAGGCCATGTGTTTCCGTTGTTTGCCGGTTTCAGAGGCGGAAAGGGAGTGGCAACTCTTTTCGGTGTTGTATTGGCAATTCAACCATGGACAGCCCTGATCAGTGTGTTTGCATTTCTGCTTGTTGTTTTATTAACCAGATATATTTCTCTTGGTTCATTAACCGGTGTAATTGTTTTTTGTGCGTGTGTGTGGTTTGCATGGACCGACAGTAATGTCTATTTGCGTTGGTTTTCTTTTTTATCTGCCTTACTGGTAGTATTTATGCATCGCGGAAATATGATCAGGTTGATGAATGGAAAAGAAAATAAAGTACAGTTCAAAAAAAATAAACGGAAACCGAATTAACTTTAGCATTTAATAAAAGCACACTTCCCAATGAGAAATAAATTTTTCTTACTGTTATTTATTCTGTCAGTCCCTTTTGCTTGTTCTGAGAATCCTGTTACAGGCAGGCGACAATTTTCGCTTTTGCCGGAGAGCCAGTTGCAGCAGCTTTCACGACAGCAATACAGCCAGTTTTTGTCGTCTAACAGGGTTATACCGGCTTCATCAAGCAGGGATGCTGAAATGGTGAAAAGAGTCGGATCTCGCATTGCCTCAGCAATTACAGCTTACTACAGTGAAAAAGGTTTGTCTAAATCGCTGGAAGGATTTCAATGGGAGTTTCAGTTGGTGCAGTCGCCCGATATAAACGCCTGGTGTATGCCCGGCGGAAAAGTGGTGGTGTATACCGGCTTATTACCGGTGGCTGCAAACGAAGCCGGTCTTGCCGTTGTGATGGGGCATGAAATTGCCCATGCTATTGCTTTGCATGGAAATGAGCGGATGAGTCAGGGTTTGTTACAGCAAATGGGAGGGATTGCTCTTCAGGTGGCACTTTTAGACAAACCGGCAGAAACCAGGAATTTGTTTATGGCAGCTTACGGAGTTGGAACAACTGTAGGAGCGATGCTTCCCTTTTCCCGTAAACAGGAGCTGGAAGCTGATCGCTTTGGATTATTGTTCTCCGCGATGGCCGGCTATAATCCTTCCGAAGCAGTGCCTTTCTGGCAAAGAATGGCTAGAGCCACCGGAGGCGCAAACAAGCCTCCTGAATTCTTAAGTACACATCCATCAGACGATACACGCATCTCAAAAATGAAGCATTATACGGAAGAGGCAAATGCCTATTATAAAAAGGCGGTTAGTAATCGGGAAGAAAACTAGTGTTTTGTTTAATTACGCACCTGCGTCTATTAATCAAAGTTTCAAAATTTTAAGGGTTTTCATTTAATTTTGCTTTCTTTTTCTCACACAAACACAAGGTTATGTCTGTTTCACTGCTTGAAAAACTTCAGCTTCAGGACGAAAAAACAATATTGATACAGGGACTTCCTTCTTCTATCGAAAAAAGCTTTTTAAAATTATCCTTTGCAAAAAACGTTACTCCTCTTCTAAGGAGTAAAAAAATAGATTTTGCTTTGGTTTTCGCTGTTAATCAAAACCAGCTTAACGGTATATTGAAAGAAGTTTTACCTGCACTTTCTGCAAATTCTAAGTTCTGGATTGCTTACCCCAAAGCATCATCCAAAATTGTGAGTGACCTGAATCGCGAGGGTAGCTGGCAGTTTGTGTGTCAGTGTGGTTTTGAATCAACTGATGAAGTGGTGCTGGACCATGTATGGACTGCCGCACGTTTTGAATGTGCAAAAGCAGAAGCGCCCAAATCTTCAAAACCTTCACGAGTATCAAAAGAACTCGTTGCAGAATTGGCATAATGCGTTTAAAAATATTTTAATGCCGCCTTTAAACAGGCGGCATTTTTATTTTTATATTTTTCATTGTCTGTTATCTGTATATGGTGTTTTTATATTTAACGCTTTCTTTTAATTTCAGCGGTTAGATCAACCCTATTTTTGCTATATGACTGAGTGGAAATATCATCATCCTTTAAAAAACGGCTTTTCTTACGGAATGCTATTGCTATTTGTTGCAGGGATTCTTGTTTTTTTCTCTCTCAGCAAGGATAATTTATTCTGGTTGCTTAACAGGCAGCATTCAGTAGCCGGCGATTATTTCTTTAAATACGGGACATACCTCGGTGACGGACTGGTAATGATTTTGATCGGACTCGTTTTTTTTGCTATGGGAAAAAGAAAAACCGGTCTCTTGCTGATTCTTTCATTTCTTCTTTCAGGCTTAGTGGTGCAGGTTGTAAAAAGAACAAAGCCCGAACCAAGACCCGGGCGTTATTTTACGGAATTGCGTCAGGCAGAAAAAGTGCACAAGGTTGATGATCATCTTTTAAAAGGAAACAACAGTTTCCCAAGCGGCCATACCACAACGGCATTTGCCATGTTTTCACTGCTTGCGTTTTACAACAGAAGAATACACTGGCAGCTGCTCTTTTTTGTTATAGCAGTCACAGTTGGTTATTCAAGAATTTATCTCGGACAACATTTCTTTAAAGATGTATGGTTTGGAGCCCTGCTTGGCTATGCTACTTCTTATTTTTTACTCTGGGCATTCAGGAAGAAGGAATTTTGAAAGAGAGATGGATTTTTCGCTTTTTATATAAAATTGCAGCAAAAGCCGATTTATGTTTTCTCAGATTTTCTTGTTATGTTGCTTAAAGTAAATATCCGAATTTGAATATTCATGTTGTTACCCTAAATTACCTCACAAAAACAACCTCTTTATAAGGAACTCTGTATCTTTTGCCCCAGATACCGGCTTCTGTGCCCAAACCAACGGAAATGATCATATTGATCTCTGCACCTCTTGGTAATCCTAAAAATATTTTTACTCGTTTTTCATCGAAGCCTTCCATGGGACAGGTATGAAATCCTTCTGCGGCAATAGATAACATAAAGGTTTGTGCTGCCAACGCACAGGACTTGTGCGTCGTAATGCGTTGTTCAGTTTTTCCCCCTGCTCGGTAAAATGGTTTTCTCCATCCCATATATATACTGATACATCTACGTATCAGTGTGCTAATCCCCAAAAGATCACTTTTGTATAATAAAGGCATGATTTTACCATAATATCTGAGTGCTTTCTTTTGAATATTTGTGGGTTCTCCCTGGATGGTTTCTTTAATTCGCTCGAGATTCCAGTTGGCTCTTTCACGCCATTTATCTTTTCGGGTGACAAACACCACCATCTGCTTTGCTGTTAATGCGGCTTGTTGACCAAGACAGAGCGGAACCATTGCCTTCAATGATTCTTCAGAGTTTATCCAATAAAACTCCCATAATTGCATGTTGCTGCTATTAGGCGAAAGAATGGCTCTTTCCAGACTGGTACGAATGATTTCATCTGGTACTTCTATTTCGGGATTAAATTTTCTGTTCGATCTGCGGAAGTATATGATTTTTTGAAATTCGTTATTCATTAGTATCTATTTCTACTTCCGCCTAAGGTAAAAGTAAAAGTTTATACTTGGGCAGAACGATAATATCTATTTGTTTTTTAAAAGCTTCTTAAACATTTTTAAAACCGATTTCGTTTTTTCCAGTGGACTGATATGCCCTCCTTTGATGATGATTTTTTCTAAAGTAGGAAGGGGAGCATATAATCTTCTTGCCCTTTTAATGCAATGGCTTTGACGTTTAAATTTTGGGTTAGCGCGTTAGCAACCTCTACATTGATAAAGTATCCGCAGGTTAGTGACTGGTTATAAATTTATTAAATTCTGTTTTTGCTGTTTCACTTTCAAATAGTGCTCCATGACCTCCGCCGTTTATTTCAACAAACTGTTTGTTTTTGCAATCAGTACAATTTATAAGGTTCTGTTTAAAGGTTGGCCAGGAATACATTTGAATAGGCACGTCATTTAATCCCTGAACAAATAAAATGTCTGACTTAAATCCACTTGTAAAATTTAATAAGGAGCGTTGATAATATGCGTAAGAATTTACGTTTGTTGTGCCGTAAGCATTTTTCAAATTATTACATACATAACTTGGGGGAGCTTGACCATTTTCTTCCAATTGGCATCTGAAAACTAAATTTAATGGTCCGGGGGCATTAGCAATAACACCATTTGTTTCATGCATTGTATTTAATCGCGTAACCAGATATCCTCCTTGCGAATGACCGGCAAGAAATATCTTTTTTACTTTAATGCCTAATTCCTGATCTGCCTTGTTTTTGATCCATAATAATGCAGCCTCTGCTTGCATAATATTGTCTCCAAAAAGAATTGTAAGTTGAGGATGAGCTACACTCACAATCATCATGTCTTTTCTATTCAGGATATTTTTAAACTGTGCAAGTGTGTTTTCTGCTGCAGGTAAAATATTATTATCGCTTTGCACTGTGCCATGATAAGTAATTAATACATCTACTTCATTAATTTCCGGTTTATCGATGATCACATCAACATTGATATTATTATAACTTATGGTTCTGGTTATTTTATAAGCACCTGAAGGATCTTTCTTGTTTTCTTTTGCGCAGGAGATAAGCAGCAGCATTAACAAATAAAATGTTCTCATGATCTTAATTGAAAGATATTTAGCGGGAATACTTTCATCCCAATAATTAAATATAATCAAAGCTAATTCACTAATAAACCGAACTCTCAACAAATTTATTGTACTAAGGATACCGATGTAGTATTTGTTTTGTTTTTCTTAAAAATGCTGCTTTTTTAAGTAATAAATAAGAGGAGTGGTGTCTATTATAAATTATTAATTAGTTTTATACATCAGTTAATGGTTAACAGATAACAGATAACAGATAACTGATAACCGCGTCTTATGCATCTAAACTGGAAATGTATATTTTTTGATGATCTGTTCAACAAGGATCTTTACCGTATTCTTCAGTTGAGATCAGAAGTTTTTGTACTTGAACAACAATGCCTTTATCAGGATATGGATAATAAGGATTTACAATCCTGGCATTTGATGGGGTTGAACAAAGAAGGCGAGTTGGTGGCTTATGCCCGTCTTTTGCCTCCGGGTTTATCATACATGGAACCCTCCATCGGCAGGGTAGTTACATCTCCGGCGGTAAGAAGAACGGGCGCCGGAAAAGAATTAATGCAGGTAGCCATTGCTAAATGCAATGAGCTGTTTGGGAATAATTCCATTAAGATCGGAGCGCAGTTGTATCTGAATAAATTTTACGAATCCTTTGGTTTTATTGTGTCCGGATCTGTTTACCTGGAAGATGGAATTGAACACGTTGAAATGACAAAACCAGGCTATTTTTAGTTTAAATAGGCGGATGACTAAGGGTAAAACTTTATTTTAGGAGGAAATATTTTGATATATACCTGTTCTTGTATAATATTGTTCTGCAATATCCAATTTAAACAGGAAACTGAAAAACCAATTCTCTCTCGCTATGCAGCTTCGTGCATTTATATCTTTTGTAATAGCAGGTTCAGGTTTGTTTATTTCAAATCGGGTACTTGCCCAGATAGGGTTTACTACCTCTAATTCCCATTTTGAAATCGGACTCAGCGCAGGCCCCATGAATTTTTTGGGCGACCTCGGTGGCAATAGAGGAAAAGGAACTCTTGGTCCAAAAGATACAAATATCCCGATGACCAATGCTGTTGGTGGTATTTCTGTAAGCTATTATCCGTCTCAATGGTTTGGTTTACGTCTTGCAGGTAATATTGGAAGCATGGATGGTGATGACAGATTAATACCTGATTATGAAAATCCATTGGGTGAAGAAGCACGCAAATATAGAAATCTGACATTCAGATCACCTTTATATGAAGGCTATTTTGGTGTAGAGTTATATCCTACTGTACTTATAAGTCAGAAAAAGGGATACGGGCTTCCTCGCTTTCGCCCTTATCTGTTAGGAGGTGTTGGAATGCTTTCATTTAAACCTCAGGGTCTTTATACTGCACCGGACGGCACGGAACGATGGATTGACCTGAAACCGCTTCGCCTTGAAGGTCAGGGAATGACAGAAACGGGTATTCCTGAATACGATTTGTATACATACAACATCCCCTTAGGGATTGGTATAAAATATGATTTAACTGAAAGGCTCACTTTTAGTGTCGAATTTATCCATCGGATGACAGGTAGTGATTATATAGATGATGTGAGTAATAAATATATTGATCCTGCTTTATTTGATAAGTACCTTTCACCCGACCAGGCTGCTATTGCAAAGGTGATGGCTAATCCAAGTTCTTTCTTCCCTTCAAATATTCCTGGCTACACACCATATCGCCCCGGTAAAGAAAGAGGAAACCCAAAATGGAATGATTCTTACTATTCAAGTACGTTTCGCCTGACCTGGAAAATCGGGGATGTATATGCAGATTGGTTCAAGAATAAAAATTCACTAAGGTGTCCCGACTACTTCTAAAATCCTTTTTTAATAATCCAAAACCCTAAAAAATGAAAATCCAAATCCAAAAAACCAAAGCAGTCAGCCCCGAAATAACAATGTGGGCACTCCGTTTCGCAGTTGTTCTTCTCTACGTTGTTTTTTACGTTTTTAAGAAAAAGTTATACCTGTAAGGTGCGAAAGCTATATTAACAGAAAACGAATTACGTCAACTTCGTTACGGCCGGATTGTGTTCAAGCGTAAGCAGCAGAACAATTTTTCTTGGTCCGTACACTACAGAAATCACCCCCGTATGGGGGTGTTTCTTTTAATTAAGATGCCAGCTCAGATTTAAGAAAACGACCTGTGTGACTTTCTGTACAGTTCAGCAAGCCTTCGGGTGTCCCTTCAAACAAAACTTTCCCGCCTCCGTCTCCACCTTCAGGTCCGATATCAATGATGTGGTCTGCTACTTTGATTACATCCATGTTGTGTTCAATAACAAGTACTGTATTGCCACGGTCTGTGAGTTTTTGTAACACATCCAGCAGCATTCTGATGTCCTGGAAATGTAAACCTGTAGTGGGTTCATCCAAAATATAAAATGTATTTCCGGTATCCCTCTTTGCAAGTTCGGTTGCGAGTTTTACTCTTTGAGCTTCACCGCCACTCAGGGTTACTGCACTTTGTCCAAGCGTGATGTAACCTAAGCCTACTTCCTGCAATACATGTATTTTTCTGAACAGGTAAGGCACAGGTCTGAAAAATTCACAGGCTTCATCGACAGTCATATTCAGAACATCTGCAATGGATTTTCCTTTATATCTGATTTCAAGTGTTTCTCGGTTGTATCGTTTTCCGTTACAATGTTCACAATGAACATATACATCAGGAAGAAAATTCATTTCAATTACCCGCATGCCGCCTCCTTCACATACATTACATCTTCCTGTTTTTACATTAAAAGAAAAACGACCGGCATTATACCCTCTGATTTTTGCTTCGGGTACTGAAGCAAACAACGTACGGATCTCCGTAAAAAATCCACAATAAGTTGCCGGATTACTTCTGGGAGTGCGTCCAATAGGCGACTGGTCAATTTCAATTACTTTGTCAATATGCTCAAGTCCTTTGATGCTTTTGAAATGAAGTGCGGGTATGCGTGACTGATAGCAATGTTTACTTAGGAGTGGATAAAGTGTTTCATTGATCAAAGTACTTTTCCCGCTACCACTTACACCTGTAACGACTATCAGCGTTCCCAGCGGAAAACGTACATTTATTTTTTTAAGATTGTTTCCTTCTGCTCCATTTAATTCTAAGATATTTCCATTCCCTTTTCTTCTCTGCTGTGGAACTTCTATCTTCTTTCTACCACTCAGGTAATCGGCTGTTTCACCGGGTTGTTTTAATACTTCCTCCGGTGTACCTGCAGCTACAACTTTTCCTCCGAAACGTCCTGCTTTTGGGCCGATATCAATCAGGTAATCAGCTGCCAGCATAATGTCTTTGTCGTGCTCTACCACAATCACACTGTTGCCCAGATCTCTGAGCCGCTGCAGCGCTTCTATTAATTGATGGTTGTCTCGCTGATGGAGTCCTATACTAGGTTCATCAAGAATATAGGTGATACCTTGCAACTGCGATCCGATTTGGGTCGCTAGTCGAATACGCTGACTTTCACCTCCACTCAATGTTCGGGAGCTGCGGTTGAGTGTAAGATAGGAGAGACCAACCTGCAACAGAAACTGAAGACGATCTCTGATTTCTTTGAGAATATCTTTTGCAATGATGGCTTGCTTTTTGCTTATCCGTAGTTCAAGTCCGTCGAACCAGGCCGCGAGATTGTCAATATTCATCTCACTGAGTTCGGCAATATGGCGATCGTTCATCTTAAACCAAAGACTTTCCTTACGGAGACGGGTGCCCTTACATCCCTTACAAGTTTGTTGTTCCATAAATCCTTCCACCCATCTTTGTACTGCATCACTGGAACTGTTCTCGAACCAGCGTTTTAATTGATGAATCAGTCCTTCATAATTCTCAGAAGAAGAAGGCAGATCTTCAGTTTCTTTTTCAATGCCTTCCTCATTGCCATAAAGAATCAGATTAAGTGCTTTCGGAGAAAGTTTATTCAGTGGCTCATCCAGAGAGAACCGATGTTTTTTTGCGATCGACTGCACCTGCTTAAAAAACCAGGAATCTCTTTCCTCACCCAATGGCTTTAATCCTCCTTCATTGATAGATAGTCCGGTATCGGGCATGATGGCTTCTCGCGACACATGATAGATTTGTCCAAGACCTTTACAGGAAGGGCAAGCACCGTAGGGTGAATTAAAAGAAAAATGATTGGGTGAAGGTTCTTCGTAACTCAATCCCGTTTCCTCACACATAAGGTGTTTAGAATAAGTGACTTCTTTGAAATTTTTTGTAGCTTTTTTAGATTCTTCCAATGGAGAAAGGAAAAGCAACCCGTTTCCCGATTTCAGTGCCTGTTGCACACTCTGGCTGATGCGTAAACGAAATTCATCTGCTACAGGCAGTCGGTCAATAACCACTTCAATATCATGAATTTTATAACGATCTACCTGCATGTTCGGTGCCAGGTCTTTTACTTCTCCGTCAACCCGAACCTTTGTATAGCCCTTTTTCCTTATTTC
>Ga0315902_10013205_pt1 | contig 10695 bp, 2 predicted proteins | sample LakEriMetagenome_9_FD_203523 | JGI IMG/M metagenome (GOLD analysis project Ga0315902, IMG submission 203523) | Freshwater fungal communities from buoy surface, Lake Erie, Ohio, United States - Buoy 12 MA117 | ecosystem: Environmental > Aquatic > Freshwater > Lake > Lake biofilm | place: USA...
GGCAATTCTTTTGGTGAAATTGTTGAAACATACGGAAAGACCGTGAAAATTTATCGGCTTCCCGAGCAAAAAAAGGAATTCAGGATACGCAAAATCCTTTTCTCGCAGAATAAAACTTTTACCTTTTCTGAAGGAGGTATCTATGTGAATTACAGAAGGAAGCTGGATAATCCTCCAAAAAATTTATTTTACCCTGCAAAAACTGCCATCAATTACAACGATAGCATCGCTATTTTCGGCCTGATGGGAGGTTTGAATAAGCTGAATACGATTACAGAAAAGGTTAGTCGTTTAGGAACCAACTTCACAAGGATTACTGCAATAACAAGGACAGTGGATGGCTTTATTTATTTCGGTTCCACTGATGGTTTATATAAATATGACTATGCGAAGAATCTCTATACATCTCTCGCTCAAAGCAACCCTCTCCTTAGCCATAGGATAACCGCTCTCTGCACAACAACTGATAGCTTATTATGGCTTGCAACCCATAGCAATGGCGTAGTAATCATAAAAAATGATAAAGTGTTGTTCCAACTCAATGAAAAAAATGGAATCATCAGTAACGCAATTCTCAGCATTAGTGCCGCACAATCGGGTAGGGTGTGGATAGGAACCGGGCAGGGAATTAGCGTACTTACCTATAAATTAGTTGCAGATGACGTTCTTTATTCCATTCAGAACTTATCGGTTATTGATGGACTGACGAATAATTCGATGAACGAAATGTTCTACCAAAACGATACCATTTATGCTGCTACAGGAAATGGTATTTCTGTAATACCTACCAATATTTCTATCCCTACATTCAATATTCCGGTATCATTGATTCGTATCAGTGTGAATCAGCAGGATACTACGCTTGCTTTACACTATAAGCTCCGCTACGACCAGCAAAATATACAATTGCAATTCGCCGGTATCGAGTTAAGTGGTCATTTTAAAAACCTGCAGTATAGTTTAGATGAAAATAGAAAATGGACTAATTTAGATGAAAATACGCTAACCATTCAACTGAACAGCGGCAATCATATCGTTCAGGTTAGAGCGGTAGATGTTAACGGAAATATCAGCGATAAAATCTTGAAAATTGGATTTGACATAGCCACGCCATTTTGGAAGGCCATCTGGTTTTGGGCACTATTGGCTATAATACTACAAGTGTTGTTTATTTACCTGATTAATAGGCGGCAAAAGCATAAGAAAGAAGCGAAACTAGCAAAAGAAATTGCGGGCGTGCAAATTGCATCTCTGGAGCAGCAGGCTTTTACTTCATTAATGAATCCACATTTTATGTTTAATGCCTTGAATAGTATTCAGCATTATATTAATGTGCAGGACAGGCAAAATGCTAATCGCTATCTTAGTGATTTTGCCTCGCTTATACGGAAGAACTTTGAAGCGGCACAGCTGTCTTTTATCCCGCTGGAACAGGAAATAGAGAACCTAAAAATATACCTGCGTTTGGAACAAATGCGGTTCAATGAGCGGTTTTCATATCAAATAAAGATTGAAGAAAATCTTGATACTGAAGATTGGATGATCCCCACGATGATTCTGCAGCCTCTGCTGGAAAATGCACTGCTTCATGGTATGATGCCTTCAGCTTTAGAAGGAGAATTGCTTATTGAATTGAAACTGGAGGACAGTAATTTAGTAATTATCATTACTGATAATGGGATAGGTGTTGAAAACAGTATGGCTCTGAAAGAAATTAGCGGACACAAAAGCCGGGGCATGGAACTGATTAAAAAGCGTATCGCAGCACTCAGCCACTTTGGTTCGCAAGTTATGTCTATTTCAATGTCGCCTGCATTTGAAAGTGAGAAGAATCCAGGTAATAAAATAACTCTTTTTATTCCTGTAACATTGCACTCGGCCTGGCTGCAGGCGCAAAAACACTAAACTTTTTACCGTACACTCATTCATACTTTTCATATACACAATTTTATTAGCGTTTCGCACAATGACTCTTTAGCATGGGTTTAATTAAATTAAATTTAAATATTATTATTCTTTCATAGTTTCTTCCAATACCACGGTAGGAATCAGTATTAAAAGTAAATAGCAATGAAAAAAATCATTATTTTTTTCTCATTATTGGTTTCCGTGCAGGTTAGTGCACAAACATACCCCATTACTAGTATCACCATCTCATTGCCGTCCAACCCCGATGCAAACACCGCAAATTGGGGCAGCGGAACCTCCTTATTTACCATAACTGCCAACTCCAAAGCAGTGAACGGAAGGGTTGATGGCCGTGTAACGGAAAGTAAGATATTGGTAACTATTAAAAAAGGCGGAGCTAAAGCATGTGGTTCATTTACTACTAATACCGCTCCGGCATCCAATTTTAATACGCTTACCAAAGTTTGGAGCGGCACTAATGCGGTTTCATTATTAGGCCAGAGCTGTGCATTGCCAGCGGGAGAGTATGAACTTACTGTGCAATTTTTTGGTACTGGAGCTGCCGGGCTTTCTCCTTTAAGCGAAGAAAAGATAAAACCATTTTCAATAATAGCAAAAGAGCAGCTAAGTTATCAACCGCCACAGGCTATTGCTCCGGCAAATGGTACGGTATTAAGTGAAATCGACATTAAAAAGCCCATAACATTCCGATGGACACCCGTCATTCCAAGGCCACAAGAACCGATAACCTACCGCTTAAAAGTTTGGCAATTGATGCAGGGACAAAATGGTGCACAGGCAATGGCCACCAACCAACCCATCATTACCAAAGATGTTGACAACCTTACGCAGACAATGATTTCTAATTTAATCTCCGGGCCTTGTTTAGCTCCTTACCTGTGCGATTATATATGGAATGTGCAGGCGCTGAACCGTGAAGGGAAACCGGTAGGAGGGAATAATGGGATGAGTGAAGCATTGAATTTCAATGTACAAACTGTAAATGATGCTCCAACAAAAATTACTCTGGTTCTCCCTGCAAATGGTTCTACCATCTCTGCCAACGAAAAGCCAAAATTTACATGGAAGCATGAAAACCAAAACACCGAGTCATCGAATACTTACAAAATAAAGATTGTTGAGATTATTGGAGATCAATCACCTGAAGAGGCGTTAAGAACCAATAAACCGCATTTTGAGAAAGATAGCCTTAAAGAGATAACTTTTCAATATCCTTCAACTGCGCCAAGTTTTATAGCTGAAAAAAAATATGGATGGAATGTGCAGGCGCTGAACCGGGAAGGGAAAACAATTGGAGCAAATGATGGCAATAGCAGCCCAAATACTTTTAGTGTAAATAATAACAAATTAAAAACAACTCCAGCCACCGATACTGGTGATAGTTTAATTACAGTAAAAAGCAATCCTCCTCCTGCCGTAGTTGACACAGGGAGTGCGGCTATTGGTGATACAATACGTGCAGGATTTGATGGAGAATTTTTAATTGCAGTAACTCAAGTTACCAAAGAATCCGACGGTTCAATAACAGGGAAAGGCACGGTAACAGTAAACTGGTTGTCTACCAATATTGCAGTTGAATTTAGTGAGATTCGTATTGATACATCGAAACGATTAACAGCTGGAGGTATCATTACTGAAAAAAGTGCAGGGGCCGATTATATCCAGGCATGGTTGATTGCTAACTTAACTGCTGAAGCCGCCACCATTCCTTTGGATAAACCGCTAAACTGGACCAATAATACAGTTGATAATTTAGTTGGCTGGTATAACAATAATAATTTCGGATTGCCAGACTTCAAATACCAAAGCAATGTTACAGCCCCACCAATTCCCGCAAACTCTCTTAAAATGCCTTACGGGATAAAATTTACTGATACAACCGATAAGTTGATGATAACCGAGATCGTTTTCAAGCCCAATGTTTCCAAAATCAATTTTTTAGCACAGAAGAAATTTACAAGAGGTGTTTCAGATTATAATCTCGGCTTTGCAGGAAAGTATTTCGAAATTCATCCCAACCAAATTAATTTTTCAAACGGCCGCGTAGAACTTGTAGAAGATATAGATGTACCCAATCTTGTTTCAGACCCTAAAATGAAATTTACTTTTAAAAAGGGCGCACCGGCTGCTGGTTGTTATATTGAATGGGATAGTACCGGTGTAAAAGATGTTGGCCTAGGACTTGATGTTAAGTTTTCAAGGGATTGGTTGCTTCCTGTTCCAACCGCATCTGATTCAGTAAAAGCAACCATTACAGGAAATGGAACCAGCCTTCAAAATATTTTGCTTACTGGCAGCTTACCAAATTGTGAAATAGTAGGAACCAATGGAGTAAAAATGCTGGCCGATTCAATCACGCTTGATTTGTCTGATACTAGAAATCCTGCGAGCATGTATTTCCCTGCAAATTATACAAGCGACACAACAGCACAAGGGAAATTACTATGGCAGGGATTTTATATAAAAACTTTAGGTCTCACTTTACCCGATACCTGGAAAAATGGCGCCAACCCAACACAAATAACCGCCGCTAATACCATCATTGATGATTATGGCGTAACCATGAAAGTGAAAGCAATCAATATCATTACTTTCCCCATAGGCCGTGTCTCGGATATGAGTGCAAGCCTCGACACATTGAATCTTTCAATTCTCAAAGGCTCACTCACAGATGGCAATGCAAAAGGTAAATTGGTATTACCCATCAGCCGGGATACAATAACAAATACCTTAAAGTACACGGCAACCTTTGCACAAGCAGGAGGGGCTAATAATTTTCAAATAGTGATTGTACCTACAGGCCCGATTGATGCCGATATTTTGAAAGGGAAGATGACCTTAAGCCCAACTTCAAATATCACAGCAACCAAAACCCCAACCCTGCTTACTCTTTCTATAAACCTAAATGGTAGTTTCAAGTGGGATGATCCTGTGCCCACTGTCATCAAAGGAATTAAGATGGAAATGGATTTTGAGAATCTTGGTTTGGTCTATAAAAGTGATCCCGCAGAGACAAATAATTCAATGACTTTTAATTGCGGTAGCTGGAGCTTTGCAAGCCCTCAAAAATTTATGGCTAATTTTCCGGTAACGATTAAAAATATTCGCTATCAATCTTTAACAACAGTTTCAACCACTCCCAGAAAGGAGCTTATAAGGGGTAAAGTATTGATGGACATAATAGTCAACCTGACTGATGATATTGGAGGTACAGTTACAATGGGTGCCGCGTTTTCAATGGGACGATTGACAGCTACTAAGAAGTTTGATCCACAATTTATCAATATTTCTGTTGACAGTATTGAAGTTCATGCAAGTACTCCGGCTGTAAAAGTTGATGGAAAGCTTAGTATTAGAAGTGAACACCAAATTTACGGTAATGGTTTTTTAGGAGAATTAACCGTTGCTTTTACTGCGGTGGGAATTAAAGCAAGTGCCTTAGTAGAATATGGGAATACTAATCACCAATCTCAATCTGGTAGTTTATATAGATACTGGCGGGTTGAGGCCGATGTAGGCTTACCCGCACCCGGTGTTCCTTTTTTACCTGGTATTGCATTTAGAGGTTTTGGAGGAGGCGCTTATTATAATATGGTAGCCGGCCAGCAATCTTCGACCAAAACACCATCTGGTAAAAAATTTACGTTTACACCTTTACAAGGAACTCTGGGTATGAAAGTGGCAGCTACCATAGCAACTACTCCTAAGGAAGAAACTTTTAATGCAGATGTGGAGTTATTAGCACAGTTTTCGCAGAGCCAGGGTTTGGAATTAATCGCTTTTTCAGGCAACTTTTATGTAGCTGCAAACCTTACACCAGCAAATAGACTTAAGGCTAAAATCAATGGAAATGTTAGTGTAGGCTATAATTTTCCAATCAAGCATTTTATGCTTTCTGCGGCTGTTATGGTCAATGCACCGCCTATTACAACCCCAAGTCCGGCAACTCTTGCGTTGGATATAAACGGTAAAACAAATCTGTGGTCTTTTAAATTTGGTGAGCCAACAGGCAATGACAATTCATTGGTTAATATAAAAGTCAATGTTTTAGGTATAAATGCCAATTTATATGAGTATTTGATGTTTGGAAACAATATAATAACCCCATCAGGGTTTACTAATAAATTTACAACTGCGTATACTGATAAGGTAGGCACCCCTCCGGAATTTACTATAGAGGATAATCCTCTAACCGCCCCCGGTAAAGGATTTGCTATGGGTATTGGCTTCGCATTTGATAAGACTGTAAATTTTAACCTACCATCTAACTACCAGGCACAGTTAGCTCTAGCTGCAGGAGCAGAATTGAATGTAGCATTTGCTGAATATCTTGGTAATAGCTGCGTTGATGGCACTCGAATAGGAATCAATGGTTGGCAGGCTACGGGAAGCATTGGATTTTATGCCTCTGTTTTAGCCTCGGTAGTGGGGGGGGGTAGTAGCTATAATATTGCAACTATTAAAGCAGGAGGTTGGTTGGTAGGTAGATTTCCAAATCCTTCTTATGCAGCCGGAAAGGTTGAAGGACTGATTCAAATTGCAGGTATAACAACCAGTACTCATACATTGGGTTGTTGTACTACATGTGGAACAACCAACGGTTCTTGTCCTGGCTATTTTGCTACACACAAAAGCTGCAATGGCCACAAGTTTGCTTGGCGAGCTTGTAATCATCCAACCACTAATTATTTGGTAAATCATACTTTTAGTAACACTTTTGAGGTAGGTACAAATTGTGCCCCCAATGCCTCTGCAGGGGGAGGTGCAAGTGTTGCGCAAGGAGATGCTGCAGAGGCACAAAAGCAATTATTAATACAATATGTATATCCAACGCTTCCTAACCCAACAGTGCAATACAACTACTCCGTAACCTCTCCCATAGTTGTAAGATATGGGTTGACACCTAATAATGTTTTTGATGTGTCGGAGATGCAAGCCAGCGGTGTAGTAAAAACCCGGACATTTAAGATGGTGGTAACTACAAGCCTGAAAATGATGAACGTGGGTACTACCGGTTTTTCGCTTGTTCAATTACGTAGGAATGTAAACAATACAGGCGAACATTTATATACACGTCAAGTGCCTATATCGACAACAGTAACACAGCAAAGTCAGCAAATGGCAGCTGTCAAAACCAATATGTATGATATGGGGAATACAGCTGTTTTTACTTATCCTCCGCCAGCGCCCACCAATACTTATACTAATTTACCTCCACCGTCTGCTCCAATTGTAAATACGCTAACAATCGATAGATCTTATCAATTTTCTGTAACTGCCACATTAAAGGAATGGAATGGAAGCATCTGGATAGATGCCAAAAACATTAATAATCAGCATGTTACTCAAACTGTCGATAAAAAATTCAGAACAGGGCCGCAAGCTAATAGTCCGGCAAATACTCAAAATACCAGCAAATAGATTTAATATTCAATTATAAAGAACTTAAAACAACCCAATATGATGAACAAAATAAAATATTTAATTTCTATTGCGGTAATGCTTTGTATAGCTAACATCTGCCTTGCCCAAGAGGAGGATACCACTGCTATTCCAGTCAGTAATGTTAATGCACTCGGCAGGTACACGGATGGAAAGGGCGTGGAAATGCGGTTTTTTCCTGACCAAAAATCTGTAATGGAGCTGGGCTTTATAAACGGATTTAGTATTGAAAGAGCTTTGTTTGATATAACAGTTTTAGAAAGCGAAACTGACACTTTAGTTTATAAGGAAATAGCAAAGGTAAAGCCATATAATGCGGCACAGTGGGAGACAGCTATTAGTCAGGAGCAAAATTCAAAATCGAAACAGGAATTAGAAATTGCCAGAGACTTTCTTAATAATATTTCGAAAAAGGAAGGTGGTGTTTTTGATTTAAATGCCGGGATAGCAGGATTAAAGGAGCAAAAAAGCAAGGAAGACTTTGAGTATTTGGTTTTTGCAATAACGGCATTGCAAAATGCAGGGGTTGCTAAAGCATTGGGTTTAGGTTATACTGATAATACTGTAATAAAAGGGAAAACTTATATTTATAGAATTAGACCTTTAGGGGTTTCAAGCATTTACAAAGTTATTCCCGTCCCCTTTGTTGTGGAGACCGAAAGCATTGAAAATAACTACGATAACGAGGTATATGTTATGCAAGGCGATAAAGAGTTATTCTTTGCATGGCTGAATATGCCGGAAGTTTCAGGTTTTATGGTTGAACGGGCTAATCCCGGTGAAACAACATTTACACAGCTAAATGAAGCTCCTATACGTAATCTTGAAGGTAGCGGCAACGACAGAGAATCGAGAGGCGGTTATCACGACACGAACCTGATTAACTATCAGATATACACCTATAGATTTTTTGGCTACACTGTGTTCGGGGAAAAAGTACAATTTGCAGAAGTTAAAGCAATGCCCAAAGATTTAACTCCTCCCGAAAACCCATTTCTGCCGCAACCCACGCATTTAAGACCAAAGGAAGTTTTAGTGACGTGGAAAATGAATGAAATTCCTGCCTCAGACTTAAAAGGCTTTGTAGTAGGCCGATCAAATAAAAGTGATGGAGAGTTTAAAATAATTCATAAGTCTATGCTTTCTAAGGAGACCAGAACTTTTACCGACACCGGTTTTGTGGCGGGGCAATTAAACTATTATGTTGTTCAGGCATTCGATACTTCAAATAATGTCAGCTCTTCATTTCCGGTATCTGTAACCTTAATAGATTCAGTACCGCCTGCTAAACCCCAAATTATCTCAGCTCTTATTGATTCACTGGGTGTTGTTACCTTAACCGTAAAAAAGGGAACAGAGAAAGACCTGATGGGGTATAAATTATTCAAAGCGAACGGCCCCGAACACGAGTTTTCTGCTATTCAAGAGGCTTATAAGGAAGATATTGATGACACAATTTCGGTGAAGCTCTTATTTACCGATACAATTACATTACAATCCTTAACTCCCAAAATTTATTACCGGGTAAAAGCGCTGGATTATAATTACAATCAATCAGCTTTTTCAGATATAGCTGCAGTTAAAAAGCCTGATACCATTCCCCCGGTAACACCGGTTTTTACCAATGTTGTTGTAAAAGAAAAACAGGTGGAATTATATTTCGCGCCAAGCGAAAGCATTGATGTGAAAGAACAAATAGTTTACCGTAAAACGGATATTGCTGCTGACTGGACTATCTTATTAAAATTGATCTCAACTCAAAAACAGGTTATAGATACTGCCGTACAAACCGGCACTACTTATTATTATTCCATAAGGGCAATGGATGAAAGTAACCTGTATTCTGACTATGCCCATACAGTATTTGGTAAACCTTTCGATAGTGGTATAAGGCCACCGGTAACAAATGTAACTGCAAGCCTGCAAGACAAAAAAGCCGTGCTTACATGGGACTATCCCCCCATGAGTAAAGAAGTATTTTTTGTCATCTATAAAATAAATGCAAAAGGTGAATTACAACAATATACCAGGATTACCGAAAAAACATTTATTGATAAGAATACGGGTAAAGAAAATGTGTATGCAATAAAGGCATTAACAGCAGATGGTGGACAATCAATTCTCAGCGCTTCTGTCACACAAAAAGTAGAATAATGGCCTTGCGGAATATTAAGTTTCATCAAAATATCATGGAAATAAATGTATTTTATTTTAGGAGGGGAATATTTTTTTGGATGAACCACCTTGCCAAAATAGCCTTATTTATGGCCTTATTCCTTGCTTTTGAGGCAAACGCCCAGGAAAAGAAGAAGCCTTTTACCATTGGCGGCGATATGGGTATCTGGTACGAAGGTTATGGGCTCGATAAAGCGCCAAATCCGGCTGTGCCCGATTTTTACATGGCTCGTCGCCCGTCTCATTTGTTGCGGTATTCCTTTAATCCAACGCTCGCTGTTGGAAAATGGAACATTCCACTTAATTTCAATTTCAGTCCAACGCAGACTAATTTCACCACACCTTCTTTAGGTGGTAAACAAAGTTTCTGGCAGTTTTTAACGAATCCTATGAATAGTTTTGGCATTCGCCCTAAAATGGGCACTACAGATATCCTTCTGGGCACACAATATCTGAAATATAGTGATCTAAGTACCGGCGATTTGGGTATATTCGGTTATGGCGTTAATTTGGCGCCCGGAAAATTTCGGATTAAGCTATTTAACGGGGTATCGCAAAGACCTGTCGATTATCTGGCACCTACCATTATACCACCATCAGATGGTGTGATTGGCGCTTATCAGCGCAATCAGTGGATGGGCCAGCTAGGACTTGAAAAGGAAGGAAAATACTTCACGGGATTCAATTTTGTAAAATCAATAGATAAACGAAATTCTGTTATCTCACCGCCCTTGCCTCCCCTTGATCCGCAGGAAAATATGGTAGTTAGCTTTTTAACCAAAGTTACTACAGATAATGGATGGAATTACCATGTAGAGCTGGGACAGAGTTTTTTTACCCGGAATTTAAATACTCCGCTGGCATCCAGTCCAGTGGAAGACTTTAAACCCTTTATGAACTCCCATATTTCTACAAATAAAGATAACGCGGTAATGCTGGGAATTGCAAAAAAGGGAAAAGATTGGGAAGTAGGCGCCAAATTTAATTATTACGGAGCTGGGTATTATACAGCAGGTTACCCGTTTATGAATAACGACCGGATGGAGTACCTGGCCAATACCCGCTTTAATGCCTGGAAAAAGAAAATGAATGTAGTGGCCAGTATCGGCCAGCGCTTTGGTAATCTGAGTCGTATCTCCGGACCCAGCC
>Ga0315902_10013208_pt1 | contig 10694 bp, 10 predicted proteins | sample LakEriMetagenome_9_FD_203523 | JGI IMG/M metagenome (GOLD analysis project Ga0315902, IMG submission 203523) | Freshwater fungal communities from buoy surface, Lake Erie, Ohio, United States - Buoy 12 MA117 | ecosystem: Environmental > Aquatic > Freshwater > Lake > Lake biofilm | place: USA...
TGGAAGCTCAACTGAAGTGAAAGTGTCCATGTGTCCGCCAAGAACTAAAGCGGACACCAGCATCCTTCAACTCTCAGCGGGCCTCAAGATGAGTTCGCCGGACGCTTACTCGGTAACGTCAGCCGCCAGATGCGCTCCTTCATCGACCAGACCGGCGGGCTGTGGGCCACCGGCGCGCTCATCGGCAAGGTGGGCTCGGTGTTCACCGCCAGCGCCACCCAGCATGGCGGCCAGGAGAGCACCATCCTGACCTTCCACCCCACGCTGCTGCACCACGGCATGGTCGTCGTGGGCCTGCCCTATGCCGAGGCACGCCAGATGGGGCTGGACGAGATCAAGGGCGGCAGCCCCTATGGCGCGGCCACCATCGCCGGCGGCCAGGGCGAGCGCCAGCCTTCCGAGCAGGAACTGGGCATGGCCCGCTTCCAAGGCCGGCACGTCGCCGGCATTGCGACCAAGCTGTTCGGCTGAGTCAGAACAGGGTGCCGTCGCTGTCGATCTTCAGCGGCGGGGCGGCATCCTCAGCAGGCTTGCCAAGCAACAGCGCCAGCCCCAGCGTCAGCGGCAGGTCACGCATCGGAGCCGCGGCTCCGCGGTTCAGGGCTGAAGGCTCCCATTGCGCAGAAGCCTCTGACAGCTCGCGCACAAGCCCCGCCAACTCATCCATCAGCGTGACGGTCAGGGCGCGCCACTCGACCACCAGATCGCTGGACGGCTTGTAGGTCTTGGTCAGGTCGCCCGGGTGGCGCGGCACGATCACGCCAGCGTCCACGAGCCGCGCGCCGAGGGCGATCTCCGGCAAGGCGGTGAGGGCCTCGAGCCCGCTGACCTGGAGGCCGGCCCATCCCAGCGGCTCCACGAGCGAATACGTCATCCACTGACCCAGCAGGTGGAAAGGCACCCAGCCGGCGGTGGCGCGGTCGGTGGCGGTCGGGCGTTGTGCGGCTCCCGCGCCAGGGTCGGCCGCAGCTAAGGTCACATCTGTTGCGGCGCCCGCCCAGAGATGCGGCCATACATCGCCGGCCGGCAGGCCGAGCACACGGCTGCCGCTGATCCAGGCAGGGGCATGGAGGCGCTGCACCTCCCGCAGCAATTGGGTCGCCGTCAGGCCTGGTGCGCCTTCAGCACCGCTGAGGGAGTCGATCAACCGCGCTGGACGGGCCAAGCCGCCGTGCCTCTCGGCCTGTTCCTGCAACACCTCGCCCAGGTGGGTGAGCACTGCGGCTCGGGCCTCCAGCCCTGGCAGCGGATTGGAGGGGCTGGACTGGAAGACCGCGCGCAATGCGGCGGCATCCAGACGCTTGAGTGCCAGGGCGTCCACACGCAGCGGGTCCGCCGGGTCTGAGGAGAAGACACCGGCCACGAAAGCCCTGAACACTGCGACGCTCAATCCCTCGGTGCCGCTGAAAGTGGCCAGCTGCCGCAGCTTGGGCTGCGGGTCTGCAGCCGGCGCCTCGGGGACATGCGCCTGGGCGACAGGGGGTTCGGTGGCGGGCGGCTCGGTAATGGGTGGTTCGGTGGTCGAGGTCTCGGTGACGGGCGGTTCCGTGGCTGGGGCCTCAGCCGTGTCCGGTGCAGTGGCGGCGGCTTGCGTGGAGGCAGCAGGCGCCTTGCCGGCGGCGGCGCCCAGCATGGCCAGCAGGTCTTCGCCTTTCTGGCGGTGCACGGGCAGGGCGAGGGCGTCCAGCTCTGGCCGCTCCACATACCGCCACGCTCTCCCGGCGCCCGCGCCCAGCAAGACGCTGACCACCGTGAGATCGATGTGGGCGTGCAACCTTTCAGCAGGGAAACGCGGCGCAAGCAAGGCGTCCAGCTCGCCCTTGCGATCCAGACCACCGGCCCCGAAGCGACCCCACTGGCCGAGGTGGGGTGTCTTCAGGTCGGCGAAGTGCTCGCGCGCCAGCACCGCTGCGCGCTGCGCGAGGTCGGGCAGGCGGCTGCGGTCCAGCTTGAAGTGGCCCGAGCGGCCCTCCTCCACAGCCCGGGTGACGGCCGCGCACCGCGCGCGGATGGTGGCAGGCTCGCGCAGAGCCCCTAGCGGGTCACGAAAGTTCATGGATTCCTTGTTCAGCTGTGCCTCAGCCGCAGGCGCTGGACCGCACCCGGTCCTCTTGCGCCCCTGCCGAGGTTGAGAAGGGCCTGGCGCGGGCCCTTCGGGTCGCTCAGGAGCATAGCGAGTGGCGTTGCGGCAAAGGCCATGCGCGGATCAGGGCCTGGGCTTGCTGGCGCACCGAAGGCGCCAGGAATGAGGCCTCTGCAGCCTGCAGCGACATCTGCTGCAGGTCATCCCAGGCCAGGCCCGCCTCGGCCACCAGCAAGGCAGCCTCGCGGCTGGCGCTGGTACGGGACATGAGCCGGTTGTCGGTGTGGAACGACAAGGACACGCCGGCCCGCCACAGCGCGCGGATGGGGTGCGTGGCGATGGAGGCGGCAGCGCCCGTCTGCACATTGCTGGTGGGGCACACCTCGAGGTGCAGGCCCCGTTCGCGCACCTCCTGCAGCACGGCGGCAGCTTGCGGACCGTCCAGCAAGTCGGCCAGCCGCACACCATGCCCCACCCGGGCCGCGCCCAGGCGGGCCGCCTCCAGCACGCGCAGGCCCTCGTCCGCCTCGCCGGCGTGCAGGGTCAGCGGCAGACCCGCCTCGCGCAGGCGCTGCAACACGGCGGCGTGGCGCAAAGCGGGCCAGCCGGCTTCCGGACCGGCGAGGTCAAAAGCGATGACGCCGCGGCCGTGCCAGCGCAAGGCCAACTCGGCAGCGCGCGCGATCTGCGCGTCGCTCTCCTGACGCATGGCGCAGACGATCAGGCCGCTGGGCAGCGGGCTGCGCGCCAGGCCCGTCATTAAGGCTTCCACGGCGGCGTCGCCCGCCACACCCAGGGGCTCGAACAGCAGCGGCGCGATGCGGAACTCCGCCAGCACGCAGCCGTCCAGGCGGGCGTCTTCGGCCGCCTCGAAAGCCACGCGCTCCAGCGCCTGAGGCGAGGCCATGGCGGCCACGGTCAGTGCAAAGCCCTTGAGGTACTCCACCAGCGAACCCGCATGCGCGCGCTCATCAAACCAGCGCACCAACCCAGGCACATCAGCGGCAGGCGCCGGCAGTCCGCGCTCGGCCAACAGCTCCAGCAGGGTGGCCTCGCGCAGGCCGCCATCCAGGTGCTCGTGCAGCAGCACCTTAGGCAGGGCCCTCGCGGATGTCAGGAGGCCATCGGGCAGGCAGGGTGTCATGGCCGTGCGAAGCATCTCGGGTCAACAGTCACATCCTGATGGATCGTACGCCGCTCACCCTTCATGCTCACCGCCTGTGGTCACTCTTGCAGATGACAGGCGCGGCCCCCAGTTGCAGCGCAGGGCTGGGACAAGGCCTGCGGAATCGGGAGGCTACATAGCCTCGCCGTGCACTAGAACCCTGACGCCTGCTGGCTGCTGCAGGCCGGCGCGGCCCAGGCTGCTGAAGTCATCGAGCGGCAGACACCTCAAGCGCCGTCACCACATACCCACTGCCGACCTTCTCCGCGCGGAACTTGACCTTGTCACCAGCCTTCACCTTCTCCAGCAACGCAGGCTCCTTCACCTGGAACACCATGGTCATGGGCGGCATGTCCAGGTTCTTGATCTCGCCATGCCGCAGGGTGAGCTTGCCGGCCTCCTTGTCGACCCTACGGACCTCACCATCGCTCATTTCGACCACACCAGCCGAAGTGGCTCCAGAGCTGGTGGCCGAAGAGCCGGCGTGGGAGTGGCCCGCATGCTGCGCCAGGGCAGATCCGGCCAGAAGGGCCGCGCACAGGGCAGCCAGGAGCGGGCGAAAGGCAACCGTGACGAGGTTCATGGTGTTGGCAGGCTGGGGTGAGATGCGCAAAGGATACAAAAGGCCGGAGGGCTGGAGGCGGGTCGGAGGTGGAGAGAGCGGGGCGGGGTCAGGCGTGGGCCAGGCCGGCCGGCAGGCTCAATGCCCGCTGTGCCCGCCCTTGCCTGAGGGTTTGCGCACCGCCACTTTCACGTCGGTTGTTGGCCGTCCCACGGGGGCCATGGAGGTGCCGCCTGGGCGGCTGCTGCGCGCAGGTTCGGCCAGGGCGCCGGTCCACTCGTAGGCCACGGTGCCGGGGGGGTGCTGGAACCAGCCCGGGTCGCGGTAGTCGCCGGGTTTCTGCTCCTTGCGCACCTTGAGCACACTGAACATCCCGCCCATGCCCACGGCGCCGAAGGGCCCGGTGCCAGCCATCATGGCCGCCGTGTTGTCAGGCAGGGGCATCTCCATCTCGGTCATGTCCTTCATGCCGCGCTCGCCCATCACCATGTAGTCGGGAATCAGCTTGGTGATCTGACGCGCCACGCCGGAGTGGTCCACGCCGATCATGGTGGGCACGTTGTGGCCCATCGCGTTCATGGTGTGGTGGCTCTTGTGGCAGTGGAAGGCCCAGTCGCCCTCCTCGTCCGCCAGGAACTCCAGCTGACGCATCTGCCCCACGGCCACATCGGCCGTCACCTCCGGCCAACGCGAGCCTGGCGGCGTGGGCCCGCCGTCGGTGCCGGTGACGGTGAACTCGTGGCCGTGCAGGTGGATGGGGTGGTTGGTCATCGTCAGGTTGCCCACCCGGATGCGCACCTTGTCCATGTGGCGCACGTTCAGACTGTCGATGCCCAGAAAGATGCGGCTGTTCCAGCTCCACAGGTTGAAGTCCAGCATCGTCATGATCTTGGGCGTGGCGCTGCCGGGGTCGATGTCGTAGCTGGCCAGCAGGAAGCAGAAGTCGCGGTCCACTTCCTCGATCAGCGGGTGCTTGTCGTTCTTGTCGAGCTTGGGATGCGTGATCCAGAAACCCATCATGCCCATGGCCATCTGCACCATCTCGTCGGCATGCGGGTGGTACATGAAGGTGCCGGGCCGGCGCGCTACGAACTCGTAGACAAAGGTCTTGCCCGGCGGGATGCCCGGCTGGGTGAGGCCGGTCACGCCGTCCATGCCGTTGGGCAGGCGCTGGCCGTGCCAGTGGACGCTGGTGAGCTCACCCAGCTTGTTGGTGACGAAGATGCGCACGCGGTCGCCCTCCACCACCTCGATGGTGGGCCCGGGGCTCTGGCCGTTGTAGCCCCAGAGGTGCGCCTTGAAACCCGGCGTCATCTCGCGCACCACGGCTTCAGCCACCAGGTGGAACTCCTTGACGCCGTTGTTCATGCGCCAGGGCAGCGTCCAGCCGTTGAGCGTGACCACCGGGCGGTAAGGCCGGCCGTTGGGCGGCACCAGCGGCGGCATGGTGTCGGGCTTGGTCTGCAGCACCGGCTCGGGCAGGGCAGCCAGCGCTACCTTGCTCACGGCGGTGGCGCCGGCCACGGCGGCTGCGATACCGGCGCTGCCGAGGAAGTCTCGTCTCGAAGCCATGGGTGTGGTTCTTGGTGGGCAGCAGCCGGGTGGGTAACTTCAGTGGCCCGCGCCTGCCGACTGCGCTCCGGCAGCCGCCGGCGCCGCCACCGCCGTGAGGCTGGGTTTGCCCACCAGGGCCATGTCGAGCTCGGCCTGGGCGATCCAGAAGTCGCGCAGCGCATCGATGGCCCCATGCACGCTGGCGATCTGCACGCGGGCATCGGCCAGCAGCTCGAACACGCCGATCAGCATGCCGTTGTAGCGCAGCAGGTTCTCCTCGGCGATGCGCGCGCGCAGCGGCACGATCTCCTCGCGGTGGTGGCGCGCGATGTCCCAGGCCGCGCGGTAGGCGCCATAGGCCTCGCGCACTTCGGAGCGGGCGTTGATGGCGGTCTCGGCGGCCTCGTGCAGCGCCCGCATGTAGATACCTTCGGCGCGCGCCACGCGCGCCTGGCCCCAGTCGAACAGCGGCAGCTCCAGCGCGATCTCCCAGCCGCGCTGGGTGGGCGCATCGTTGGAGCTGTTGCGCCGCGCGCCCAGTTCCAGCACGTTGATGAAGCGTGTGGTGCGCGTCAGGCCCAGCTGCTGCGCGGTCTGCTCCACGGCCGCGCGCGCCGCGGCCACGTCCAACCGCTGGGTCAGCGCGGTGCGCTCGAGGTCGGGCAGCGCGCGCGGCTGGGCCGGCAGGTCTGGCAAGCGCTCGGGCAGGAGGAAGGCCGTCTGCTCGCCCCACAAGCCCAGCAGCCGGGTCAGGCGCTCGCGTGTGGCCAGCGCCTGCTGCTGCGCGCGCACCAGGTTCAGCGCGGCGTCGGCGTAGAAGGCCTGCTCGCGCGCCTGCTGCAATTTGTTGAAGTTGCCCACCTGCGCCATGCGCCGCGCCAGCTCCGCACTGGCCTCGGCCGCCTGCATCACCTGCTGGCTGTAGCGCACGCCCTCCTGCGCGGCCACGGCCTGCACCCAGGCCTTGCGCGTGTGGGCGGCCAGGGTGAGCACCTGCTGCGCCACGGCAGTCTGCTGCTGCTGGAGCCGGCGCGCCTCCAGGCGCTGCACCAGCGGCAGGGCCAGCAGACGGGCGAGGTTGAAATGCAGGCCGCGCTCGAGTTCCACCTCGTCACCGCGCGTCACGCGGCCGAAGCTGAAGCCCAGGTTGGGCAGCCGGCCGGCCTGCACCACCTCGGCTTCGGTGATGCCCAGCTCGGCAAAAGCCGCCTGCAGGCCGCGGTTGTTCAGCAGGGCCACCTGCACGGCAGCGTTCATGTCCAGGGGCTGGGCCAGCAGGGGTGCCACGCGCGCGGCAAGGCGGCCTTGATCGGCCGGTTCGCGGGCCCAGTCCAGCGTGGCTGGCGCACCGAGGCGCTGCTCGGCGAGTTGGCGTACTTCGCCCATGCCACCGTCCGCACTGAAGTTGGCGCAGCCGTTCAGGGTCAGCAGGGCCAAGAGGGCAATTGCCGCCATTCCGGCCGTGGCAAGTCGCTGAAGGATCATGCGAAGCCCGTCAACGCAACCCGTGGCCACGGTGGCCCGGTGCGGGGCTGGGGACTGCAGAGGCGGCGGCGCCAGGCACGGTGACGGTCACGGGCGCTGCGCCGGCCTGCGGCACCGGCCCTGGTGCCATCGTGTCCGGCTGCTGGGCTTCCCGCGCGTAGCTGCGCCAGCCGCCAATGCGGTTCACCGTCTCGTTGGCCTGCGTCCAGGGCACACGTTTGTCCTCGCCCAAGCGGCGGTAGGTGGCCAAGGGCGAGGTGTAGATGACCGCTGGCACCTGAGCCTGGGGGTTGAGGGGATCGGTCGGGGCGACGGGCGCGGTGCGCGATGGCAGAGCGGGGCGGTCCGGGGACGGTGTGCCCTGCGCCTGCGCGGCAAGCGCCACCCACACTGCCGCCGCCGCGACGGCGAGCTTGGGGCTCCAGCGCAGAAATGGACGATCGGGGTGCAGGGCCCAGGCTTGCAAAGGCATTTCCAGAAGTCTCACCGCGGATGCTGACAGAAATGCGGGGCACGCAGTGGACCCCAGGTCAAGGTTGGACGAGACAGGGCCCTGACGAGCCGCCTCAGAAACGAGCGCGGGCCGCGGCTATCCTGGGGGTCCTCGCCGCTCAGCTGCCCTTCCCATGACCACCACACCGCCCAGCGCACTGCCCGACACCCTGCCCCCGCCCCACGAGCTGGACGCCGATGCCAGCTGCCCCCAGCGCCTGGGCTGGATGCAGGGCAGCCCACCTGCGCCTGACAAGGTGGTCCGCTTTGCCAACGGCAGCAGCCGGCAGTTTCCGCAGCTGCGCTGGAGCTTCAGCCACGCGCGCGAGTTGCACCCCACGCTGGACATTCCGCGCGGTGCTGGCCCCGCGTCGTCCCTGCCCCAGGCCCTGCGCAGCGATCTGGACGACGTGACCTTCACCCCGCTGGGCGCCGCGGGGCCGATAAGCTTCGCGCAGTCGCTGAAGGCCAACTACACCGACGGCATCGTGGTGCTGCACCGGGGGCGCGTGGTGATGGAGCGCTACTTTGGCGCGCTGGACGCGCAGCGGCCGCACATCGCGTTCTCGGTCACCAAGTCCTTCATCGGCACCCTGGGTGCGCTGCTGGTGGCTGAAGGGGTGCTGGACGAGTCGCGCCCCGTCACGCACTGGGTGCCGGAGCTGGCAGCGTCGGGCTTCGGCACGGCGTGCCTGGGCGAGGTGATGGACATGACCACGGGGCTGGATTTCAGCGAGGTCTACACCGACCCAGCCTCCGGCATCGCCGCCTATGCTCGCGCCGGCGGCTTCGCGCCCCCGCACCCTGACCACCCCAGCGCCGACGGGCTCTATGCCTTCCTGCAGACCGTGGCGCCAGCGGGTGCGCATGGGCAGGCCTTCTCCTACCGCAGCATCAACACCGACGTGCTGGCCTGGGTGATCCAGCGCGCCACGGGCCAGCGCATCGAGGCCCTGCTGTCGCAGCGCCTGTGGGCGCCGATGGGGGCCGAGCGCGATGCTCACATCACCTGCGACCCCCACGGCATGCCCTTTGCCGCCGGCGGGCTGTGCACCACCTTGCGCGACCTGGCGCGCATGGGCGAGATGATGCGCTGCGACGGCGCCTTCAATGGCCGGCAGATCGTGCCGGCCCGCGCCGTGGCTGCGATCCGTGCTGGCGGTGAGCCACCCAAGTTCGCCCAAGCCGGCTACGCCCTGCTGCCGGGCTGGAGCTACCGCCACCAGTGGTGGCACAGCCACACCGCCAACGGCATGTTCATGGCCCGCGGCGTCCACGGCCAGGCCCTGGTCATCGACCCCGCCGCCGAGATGGTGGTGGCGCGGTATGCGTCGCACCCGCTGGCGGCGAATGCGAATCTGGACCCGACGTCGCTGCCGGCTTGGGAGGGCTTGGGTCAATGGCTACAGCGGAACTTGGGTTGACTGGGACAGTTTGGCCTTCGGATGCGACATAGCCGTACAGGGTTGAGGCGGTGGGGTAAGTCCATCCGCGCCCAATTCAAATACGATTTGAAGATGTACAGACTGTTTCTGGTCCTCTGCCTGTGGGTGCCGCTTGTAGGAGCTGCGCAGTCCTTGTTGCCGCCGTGTCCCGGAAATTTCCCCACGTCAGGCTGGAACGAGTGCTTCGGCTCCTTCACCAGTTTCGCTTCACCTTCTCAGAATTCGAGATTCGACGGCGAATTCCGAAGAGGAAGGCCAAACGGCTATGGTGCGTATCTCTATTCGAACGGCGAAAAGTACGTCGGTGAGTGGCGTGATGGTCTCCGAGAGGGCATGGGAATCCAATATCTGTCCAACGGGTCCGTACACAGGTCGGGCCGTTGGCAAAGAGATTCGCTCGAGCAATCGCTTTGGGTTGATACGACTCGATTTCCCTACGAATTCCCCTCCACCCCCGCTGCACAGCTACTCAGCGCGGCAGCCCTTGAAAGGGCTCGCTTGGCTGCAAATGTGGATGCTGAACGCAAGAGGCGCGAGGAACTCGAGCAGCTCTTGGCCGCGGCCGAAGCCCGCGAACGTGAACGCCTTCAAGCCCAGGCCCAGCCAGCACCGCAGCCCCCGCGTCCCCAAGCGGCCTTACGCCCGGAACGCCGCGTGGCCCTCATCGTCGGCAACGCCTCCTACAAAATCAGCCCGCTGGACAACCCCGTCAACGACGCCACGGACGTGGACGCGGGTTTGAAGCGGGCGGGCTTTCAGACCACGCTGCTGCGCAACGCCACGCTGGCCCAGATGCGCGAGGCCACGCGCCGGTTTGCTGACCAACTGACCACCGCCGACGTGGCGCTGATCTACTTTGCCGGCCACGGCATCGAGTCCCGAGGCCGCAACTACATGGTGCCGGTCAACGCAGACCTGAAGTTCGAGCACGAACTGCTCGACCAGGCTTTCGACGCCAACCAATGGCTGGAGATGCTGGAGGGCATACGCTCCGCCAATGCAGACCGGGTGAACATCGTGATCCTGGACGCCTGCCGCAACAACAACCTGATTGGCGCCCGCAGCTTGAGCCGCGGCCTGGGCCGGCTGGACGCGCCCTCGGGCACCTTCCTGGCCTACTCCACAGGCCCAGGTAAGGTGGCCGCCGACGGCCCGCGCGGCCAGCGTAACAGCCCCTTCACCAAGCACCTGCTGCAGGCCATGCAGCAACCCAACCTGCCCATCGAGGAAGTATTCAAGGAAGTGCGCCGCAACGTCAGCCGCGAAACCGCCGGCGCGCAGGTGCCCTGGGAGAGCACCAGCCTGACGGGGTTCTTCTCGTTCAGGCCTGAGCGGTGAGAGGGCCGCCTTCTCCGGGCCGCAGTTGACCCCGCCCCAATAGCCAACTAAAGTTGGCACATGGTCGAGATCCGCAAGACCGAAGAGTTCGCGCAGTGGTTCGACGATCTGCGCGACCGACAAGCCAGATTCAGGATCCAGGTCCGGATCGACAGGTTGGCAATGGGCAATCCGGGGCAGCACCGGGCGCTGGCCGGCGGCGTGTCTGAGATGAAGCTGGACTTCGGGCCAGGCTACCGGGTCTATTACGCCGAGCGTGGAAACGTGCTCACTGTGCTGCTGTGTGGAGGTGACAAGTCCACACAACAACGCGACATCGATCTGGCCCGTCAACTGGCTGCGCAACTGGAGTGATGAACATGGCTGTGAAGACCACCCCTTGGGACAGTGCCGACTACCTCCAGACCGAGGAGGACACGGTGGCCTATCTCGATGCCGTGCTGGAAGAGGCCTCTGACGACCCCGCTTTTGTAGTGCAGGCGCTCAACACCGTGGCGCGGGCGCGCCAGCGCAACATGACCCAGTTGGCCAAAGACGTTGGCATCACCCGCGAGGGCTTACGCAAGGCGC
>Ga0315902_10013209_pt1 | contig 10693 bp, 7 predicted proteins | sample LakEriMetagenome_9_FD_203523 | JGI IMG/M metagenome (GOLD analysis project Ga0315902, IMG submission 203523) | Freshwater fungal communities from buoy surface, Lake Erie, Ohio, United States - Buoy 12 MA117 | ecosystem: Environmental > Aquatic > Freshwater > Lake > Lake biofilm | place: USA...
CGGCGTCCACGCGCATGGAGCGGAACTTGTAGATCCGGAAGAGGATGCCGCCGAGGTTCTCTCGCCGGCGCTCATTGAGCGCCCGGGAGCGGGTCCACCGCCGGTCGAGCCCCACCCGCATCTGCGTATAGAGCACCGGCCCCCGTGAGGTGCACTTGATCAGCACGGCGGTGATGAGCATCACCGGCGCCGATACGGTGAGCAGGACGACCGCCATCACGACATTGAAGATCCGGGTCATCCATTCCGAGCGCGTCCGCGGTTCGAACTCCTCGCTTGGCCCGGGACCACCGAGCGGGGCCCGACGCCGCGGTTCCGTGAACGCCGGGCCCGATCGGGCCGGGGTCCGGCGGGCCGGGCGCGACACGGAATCGAATGGGATGATCGACGGATGGAAGCCCGGTTCGGACATACGGAAGATCAGAATTCCTGTCGGTTGTAGTACCACTGCAGGAACTGCAGAAAACCGAAGAAGAGCGACGTGGCCACGAACAGGAGCTGGACGATCACGCCCCAGTTCACCTTCCGTTTCACGGGGATCCGGACCTCGTCCCCACTCTGGATATCGATCTGCTCGAGCGTACGCCCTTCCCGGAAGAAGCGCTTCGCGTCCTTGCTGGCGATCACCCGCTCCGAGCCGCGCGACACCTCGAGCTGGTCCACGGCCGCCTCCGGAGCTGGTCCGCCAGCGACCATGAGCAGATCACTGACGGGGCGGTCCGGCGACACGTAGTAGATGCCGGGAACGCGAACGGCTCCGAGGACCGCGACCCGGGTCAGCACGTTGGTCCGCACCGTCGCATTGCGCAAATACCTCGCCACATGGGTGCCGACCCGCTCATCGAGTTCGGAGCGCAGGACGCCGGCCAGCGAGAGATCGGGGAGATTCAGAATGCTGACCTTGAGACTGTCGCGGACCGAGGCGGTGTCGACCCGCATGGTGTCGTGGCGCACCACGATCGTGAACCGGTCACCCACCCGGAAATCGCCATCGATGAGGCGCCGCCGCAGCGACGTGGCCTGCCGGTCCGTTCGCGTCCGGGAAGCCCCCTTGGTGTTGGCGTTGGCCAGCTGCGCTTCGAGATCACGCAAGCGGGCCGTGAGCTCCAGCCGGGACGCCCGCTGAACCACGTCCGTGCCGGGGCGGGCGGACTGCGCGGGGAGCGTGGCACCTCCCACCAGCGCCAGTCCGAGTCCTGCCCGAACGATCTGGCGCAGTACCGAGGGCATGCGGCCCGGTTGGTCCGCGCGCCTCACCGCAGTTCTCCGGGTACCACCTCACTGGGAGGGCGCCGCCGTCTGCTCCGCGACTCGATCGCCGGTGCAGGAGGCGGTGCCACCTCGGGCTCCTCCGCCTCGTCCTCGTCCATGGCCTCGTAGTCCTGATAATACGAGTAGTACTGGTAGACCCCGTCCATGCGGATCCCGTTGAGTACGGCCCCGAGGATGCGCACCGGCAGGGTATCCACCACGGCCAGTTTGGCCTCAGCCATCCGCCGATCGGTCACGCCGGCGCGCAAGACGAGCGCCAGATTGCCGGTGGCCGTTCCGAGCGCATAGGCGTCGAAGCCGGCCCCGAGGGGCGGTGAATCGACCAGGACAACGTCATACTCGGCCGCCATCTGTGCGATGAGTTCCGGCAGGCGGTTGCTCGCCAGCAGCTCGGGCGCGCGCCGGCGGCGCGCGCCGCCCGGCATGACGGTGAGATTCGGATGCGACTGGGTGGGTTGCAGCACCTCGGCAATGAGGGCCGTCCCGTCCAGATACTCCACGAGTCCCGGCTGGATCCGGACCCCGAAGGTCTTGGCCAGCTCGCCGCGTCGGATGTCCCCATCGATCAGCAGCGTGCGGGCGCCCGATTCCGCAAAGCTGAGCGCGAGATTGGAGGCGATCAGGCTCTTGCCGTCGTTGGGGCCCGGGCTCGTGAGCGTCAGCGTGAGCGACCGTCCCTGCGGCGCCGCGTAGCGGACATTCATGCGGATCGTTCGGAACGTCTCCACGACCTGCGCCGCCTGATCGGCACTGCTGCGGGACCGCCGGCCCCCGATGACCGGCACCACCCCGAGCACCGACAGCCCCAGCTCCCGGGTGGCCTGATCCGGATAACGGAACCGGCGATCGAGCTGATCAAGCAGGATGGCGAGGAAACAGCCCAGGAGCAGCGCCCCGGCAAAGGCCGCCAGCGTGATCATCGGCGCCGTGTTGCTCGTGGGTTTGAGCGGCGGGACCGCTGCATCCAGAATGCTGACATCCGGGATCGTGGCGGCGTCCGCCAGCTTCGCCTCGGCGGCCTTGAGGTTCAGGTTCTTGTACATCTCGGCGCTCACTTCCACCCGCCGCTTGAGCCGCTGCTCCTCGATCGTGCGCGTCGGGATCCCCTTGAGATCCTTCGTCGCCTCCTCGACGGTGAGGTTCAGCGCCTTCTCCCGCAACCGCAGTTGCGACAGGTACGCCTCCAGCGCGCCAGGCAACGTGGCGGTGTCGAGCGCCTGCAGCGCGGCCACCTCGTTCTTCACCGCCTGAAACTCATCGGAGTAGGATTCACGCAGCCGACGGAGCCGGGTTTCCCGATCCGACTGCTCGGCCAGCACCTTGCGCAGGTTCTCGGCGGCCGGATCCGTGGTCACGGCCGGAATGGACAGGACCGCTTCGCGGGAGATCGGCTGATTCTGCGCCCGCTGGGCCTGGATGGCCTCGAGTGCCTCGCGATCCCGCTTGTACTGCTCGGCGATGAGCCGGTTGCGGAAGTAGCTGTCGAATACCGGGCTGTTCGTCATTTCCAGCCCGGGGGCGATCGTCTGCCGTTCGTTCGGTTGCGTGACCGTCCGTACCCGGAAGCTCTCGAGCTCCGCTTCCGCAATCTGCAGATCGCGCATGGCGTACTCGCGCTGGCCCTCGAGGATGCCCGCGAGCTGGGCCACCTTCTGCTTCTTGAGCCGCATGGCCACCGCGACGAATTGCTCGACCCACGCGTTGAGGGTTTGCGCCGTTCGCTGGGCGTTCTCGCCCTTCAACGTGAGAAAGATGAACGAGGACCCGTCGTTGGTCCGCATCCCCAGCTTCTTGATGAGATTGAGGGAGGCGTCACGCGGCGGCATGACCTTGAACTCCACGTACTTCCGGCCGGAGAACAGGGCGGGTTCGGGCTGCCACCGGAACCCGACCGGTCGACCGATGCTGTCACCGATTACTCCACGCTCGACCTCGATGCCGGCCTTGAGCGCCAGCATGTAGCGATTGCCCGTGATGGTGAGGGCGTAGTCGCCCGGACGCAGACGCTGCTGCTGGTCGACCCGGAAGGCGCGGAAGACGGTCGTATCCGCCTCGCGCGCCGGTTCAACGAAGAGGGCCAGATCGTTCACCACCGGGTCCGCGATCGCGAAGGAGCGCAGCAGGTCCTCCCACCCCGACTGGCGCAGCAGTTCGTCCGCCTGGATCGGCCCGCGACCGCCGCCCGTCCCGGTGCCCTGCTCGAGCAGGATGGTGGCCTGCACCTGGTATTCGGGCGGAATGAAGCGCGTGGCAGCGTACCCGCCCGCCAGCCCCGCCACACCGAAGAGCACGATCAACCACTTGAAGCGGCCGAGCGCCGACGCGTACCGGGCCAGATTGGGACCGGACGGAGGCAGCGCGGACCCCTCGCCCGGCCCCCCCTGCCATTCGGCGGGGAGCGGTCGGTCCGGGATCGATTCGAGGGCCGTGGTGGTGGCCGCAGGCTGAAGCTGCTGTCCGGGCATGGCGTACCGGCTGGGGACGGGAAGACACGGAAAGGACGGCCGAGTGGGGGACCACGCAACACATCACCCACCCGAGGCGCGGACGCCGCAGCGCCGACGCCACAACCATGTGACCTCGGGCGGGGTGTTGCAGTCCTCACACACAGAGTGTGGGAAATCAGCCACGTTCGCCAGCCGACCACGCAATGACCGATCCATTTCTCGCCGACGATTTGACGGGTACCGTCCCCGACCGGGCGAACGGCCTCCGTATTCTGGTCGTCGACGACGACCGGACCCTCCGGGAGGGGTGCGCCTCCATCCTGCAGCTGGACGGCCACGCGGTGACCGCCATCGGCCGGGGGGACGAGGCCATCGAGGTCGTGCGCCGGCGGCGATTCGATCTGGTGCTCGTGGACCTCTATATGACGCCGGTCTCCGGCATGGAGGTCCTCAAGGCGGCAGTGGCGGCGCACAAGGACATCATCGTCGTGGTCATGACCGGGAACCCGACCGTGGCCTCGAGCATCGAAGCACTGCGGGCCGGTGCGTGGGACTACCTGCCGAAGCCGTTCTCCGCGAGCCACCTGCAGGTGCTGATCGGTCGGGCCAGCCATGCCGCCATCCAGCCCCGTCCTGCCCGCGAGCCGCTCAAGCCGGCGCCCCCCGCCCCGGCTGCGAACGGATCGTCCTCCGCCATGGCCCTCCTCGGCGCCTCCCCGGCTTTCCGGAAGGCGGTGGAGCTCGCCCGGAAGGTCGCCGGCACCGACGCGTCGGTGATGATCAGTGGGGAGAGCGGCACCGGGAAGGAGATGATTGCGCAGTTCATCCACCAGCACAGCCGCCGGACCACCCGCAAGCTGGTCCCCGTGAACTGTGCCGCGCTCCCGGAGCACCTGCTCGAGTCCGAGCTGTTCGGCCACCGCAAGGGCGCGTTCACGGGAGCGGACCGGGACAAGCCGGGGCTGCTGGAAGTGGCCCACGGGGGGACGATGTTCCTGGACGAGCTCACCGAGATGGAAATGCCGCTCCAGGCGAAGCTGCTCCGTGTGCTGCAGGACGGCGTGGTGCGTCGCCTGGGGAGCGAAGTGCAGGATGCGGTCGTCGATGTGCGCTTCATCTCCGCCACGAACCGGGATCCGCAGGAGGCGGTGCGCCAGGGGCTCCTCCGGGAAGATCTGTTCTACCGGTTGCGTGTCGTGCCGATCAAGCTGCCGCCGCTCCGGGAGCGGCTCGAGGACATCCCGGTTCTGGCCGAGTTCTTCCTGACCCGTTCCTGGGAGCGCCACCGCGGGGGCGACCAGCCGACGTTCGCGCCGGAGACGATTCCGTTCCTGCAGTCGCGGCCGTGGCGGGGGAACGTGCGGGAACTTCAGAACGTGATCGAACATGTGGCGGTGATCACCGACCCGGGACAGGTGATCACGCCGGATGACGTGCCGCTGTATGACGAGGCCACCGGGCCGGGAGGCGACGGGGGGCTGCCGGCCGGGATCATGCAGGAGCCGTTCCATCAGGCGAAGGATCACCTGATCTCCCATTTCGAGACGACGTATCTCACCCAGCTGACCGCTCGGGCCGGGGGGAACATGTCCAAGGCGGCCCGACTGGCCGGGATCGACCGGACCACCCTCTACCGGCTCATGGACAAGCATGGCTTCCGCCGAGAGCTGCTCGGAGTGGCCGAATGATCACGCCGGTCCTGACGCCGGCCATCCGCGAGGAGGCGTTGTCCGCGAGCGGGTCCGTGCGACCCGCCGTCGAACCGCCGGACGTCAGCCCGGAAGCCATCACGGCGCTGGTCGCTCGCGGTATTGCCGCGACGGAGGCCACGGAAGACGCCACCCTTCCGGTCACCGATCCCCGGGCCGTGCTGCTGGCCGTGACCCACGATCTGCGCTCGCCGTTGAATGCGATGCTGATGCTGATCGAGTCGCTCCGGACCGGGCGGGCCGGGCCGCTCACCTTCCAGCAGGCGCAGCAGCTGCTCCTGTTACAGGAGGCCGCCCAGGGGATGGCCGCCATCACCAACGACGCCTTTGACCTGGCGCGTGGCGTGGAGGCCGGCGTGACCGAAACCGGGGCGATGGAGGTGTTCGACCCCCTCGACGTCCTGCAGGCTGTCCGTCAGCTGGCCCAGCCGCTGGCCGAAACCCGCCGGATCCCGGTTCGTCTAAGCGCGCCACCTTTGGGGCGTCGTCGTGGGCACCCCGCCCTGCTCCAGCGGGTCCTGCTCAACCTCGTGACCAATGCGCTCAAGTACACGACGGATGGGATCGTGACCGTGGAGATCGCCGGGCAGGTCGGGGACCCGATCGTCCGGTGCATCGTGACCGACACCGGCCCGGGGCTGACCCCGCGTCAGGTCGCCGCCCTGCAGCAGGGGGCGGGAGGGGTGGCCCGTATGGACGGGAGCGCCGGGGTGGGGCTCGCCCTCTGCCGCTCCCTGCTCCACTCCCTCGGAACCGAGCTGCACTATGAGCCGAATGCGCCCCGAGGGGCCCGGTTCCACTTCCTGCTGCCGATGCCGCCGGCGGCGTAAGACGGTAGTCCATGGCGGCGGTCCATGGAGGCGGGCTCGGGGTACCGACAGTGCGGTGACGGCCCTTTATCTTTCTACCGTCACTCCTTCACTCCCCTCTGCCGTCCCCCCCTATGACCGATCACTCCACCGCCGCGCCGGTGCCGGATGCGCTGGCACTGACTGACAGCCGTACGGGTACCGCCTACGCGGCGCCCATCCGAACCGAAGGGCCCGAAGGCGACACCTACATTCGGGCGATGGACCTCCGGCCCGTCAAGCGCGAGGCCGGCGAGTTCGGGCTGCTGAGCTACGACCCGGCGTTCATGAACACGGCCTCCTGCCGGAGTGCCATCACGTTCATCGACGGCGACAAGGGCATCCTGCGCTACCGCGGCTACCCGATTGAGCAGCTGGCCGAGAAGGCCACGTTTCTCGAGGTGGCCTACCTGCTGCGCAACGGGGAGCTGCCGAACCAGCAGCAGTACGACACCTGGGTGCACGACATCACGTATCACACGTACGTCCACGAAAACATCCGGAAGTTCCTTGAAGGCTTCCGGTACGATGCCCACCCGATGAACATGCTCTGCAGCGCCACGGCCGCGCTGTCGAGCTTCTATCCGCAGGCGCGCGACATCTACGATCCGCAGCAGCGCTACATCAGCATGGTCCGGCTCATGGCCAAGCTGCCGACGATTGCGGCGTTCTCGTACCGGCACGTGAAGGGGCTCCCCTTCATCTACCCCGACAACGACCTCACCTACACGGAGAACTTCCTCTCCATGGTGGCGCGCATGTCGGAGCCCCGGTACGAGGCCAATCCGGTCTTCGTGAAGGCGCTCGAGGTCCTCTTCATCCTGCACGCCGACCACGAGCAGAACTGCTCCACGAACGCCGTCCGCGCCGTGGGCTCGTCGCATGTGGATCCCTTCTCGGCCGTGGCGGCCGGCATCGCCGCGCTCTTCGGTCCGCTCCACGGCGGCGCCAACGAAGCGGTGCTCCGCATGATCAGCGAGATCGGCGACGTGAAGCACATCCCGGCGTTCATCGAGGCAGTGAAGAGCGGCAAGGGCGAGCAGCGGCTCATGGGCTTCGGGCACCGCGTGTACAAGAGCTATGACCCGCGGGCCCGCATCGTGAAGAAGCTGGCGGACGAGGTGTTTGCGCAGGTGGGGATGGACAAGGACCTCGAGATCGCGCTCGAGCTCGAGCGAATTGCGCTCTCCGACGACTACTTCATCGCGCGCAAGCTGTACCCGAATGTGGACTTCTACACCGGGCTGATCTACCGCTCGATGGCCTTCCCCACGGATTTCTTCACGGTGCTCTTCGCGGTGGCGCGCGTGGCGGGGTGGATGGCGCAGTGGGAGGAGATGATCCTCGACAAGGAGCAGAAGATCGCGCGCCCACGGCAGATCTACATCGGCCACGGCGAACGCGCCTACCAGGACACCCTTGCCGACAAGTTCCCGAAGGCGCGCAAGGACAGCATCCGCAAGTAGGCCATGACCGGACAGGCGTCCGCCGTGCCACCAGAACCGTCGACCAGCCGATCGGGGCAGATCCCGATCGGCTGGTCCATTCTGGTGAATGCCCTGTCCGTGATCATCGCCACGGCCGCCAGCTACGTCACCCTGCCGCTGTCGCTGCATCGGCTGGGCCCCTCGACCTACGGCGCCTGGCTGCTGCTCAACTCCGCCATTGCGTTCATTCCGCTGCTGCAGGCCGGGCTACCGACCGCCGCGGCCAGCGTCCTGTCGCGCGGCGTGGATGCCACGCACCGCGTCAACCCGGCCGATGCCGGTGCCGCTCGGGCCGTGTTTCTCGCCAGCGGGGCCGTGATCCTGGTCCTCTCGGCGATGGCCGGGATCGCCTACGCGTACCTGATCCCACCTCCGGGGACGCACCCGGATGAATTGGCCCTGGCGTCCCTCTGCATCGCCCTCTCGCTCGGGCTGGGCATGGCGCAGGAGTCGGAGGAGGCACTCGCCGTCACCTACGAGCGCCACCTGACGCGCAGCGCCCTTGTAAGTGGCCTGTCGGGACTCCGAGTGGCCGCGCTGGCCGTGGCCCTCACGGTGGCCCCGACGCTGCTGAACGTGGCCCTCGCCCAACTGTTCGTGGCCATCGTGGCCTACGGCAGCTTTCTGGCCATCGGCCGTCGCCTCGTGGCCACGCCGTGGCGCATGATCCGCTGGCCATCGCGGCCTTGGCTGATGGCGCTGTTCACCGACAGTTGGTACGTGCTGCTGGTCACCATTGGGGCCCAGGTGACCTCACAGGTGACCACGCTCGTCCTTGGGAGCCGGTTCGGCGCCGCTGCCGTCCCCGCCTTCAGTGTGCCCATGGTTCTCGGGAGTCTGGCGCTGTCCCTGTCGGCCGCCGTTTCGGCCGCCCTCCTCCCGCGAGTCTCCCGCCTGGTGGTGCAGGGTGCACACGACGCGGCGGAGACGCTGACCGTCCTTCTCTTCCGCCTGTTGGTCGTCCTCGGACTCGTGCTGGCGTTTGCCCTGCTGGCCTATGGTGATTCACTGCTGGCGTGGTGGATCTCGCCCGCGTTCGCCCGTGAGGCCCATCCATTTCTGGCGCCCGTGGCGCTGTCGTTCGTCCTCTTCCTCCCGGTACGAAGTGTCCTGTTTCCGTTCGAGCTCGGACGCGGATCGGCGCGCCTCATCAGCTGGAGTTTCGCCCTCGTCTCCCTCACGGCTGCGGGCCTCATCCTGTTGACCCCCGCGCGCTTCGGGGCCCCGGCCCTGGCCTGGGTCAGCGCGATGGCCATGGTGCTGTACTCGATCGGGATGGTCGTGCGCCTGGGGCGCACCGTGTTGTTCGGGAGTCCAGCGGCCCAGATCCGTTTCTGGATGGCCTGGGTAGCGGCGTTGTCTGCCGGCACTTTCGTCGCCGAACGCCTGCACGAGCGTGCCACCGGCCAGTTCCTGACGGACTTGCCGGTGGCGATAGGGAGCAGTCTGCTCCTGACGGGGATCCTGCTGATCCTTTTCCTCGGTCAGCACGCGCGTCAGCTCATGCGCGCGCCAGCCCTCCGGTAAAGCGCCAGATAGCGATCGGCCATGGTCTCGGCGCCAAAGGCGCCCAGGGCCCGCTCCCGGCCAGCAAGCCCGATCCGGACCCGGTGATCAGCGTCCGTGGCGAGCTCGGCCCACCGGGCCGCCAGCGTCGCCACATCCTCCGAAGCATGCAGATAACCGGAGACCCCGGGCACGACAACCTCGGGGATGCCCCCGACGGCCGCCGCAATCGCCGGGACCCCGCTCATCTGGGCCTCGATCAGTGCCATGGGGAGCCCCTCCCAGAGGGAGGGCATGAGGTACAAGTCGGCAGCCGCGAGCAAGTCCCCGACGTCGTGGCGCACCCCCAACAGGTGGACGCGCTCCTGAACCGCCCCCTCTGCCGCGGCATGCGCGATGACCTCCCGGGCACCTTCGTCACGCCCCGCAATCGCCAAGTGGCATCGCAGAGTAGGCGGCAACATCGCCAGCGCGCGTACGGCGACGACGTGATTCTTGCGGGCATTCATGGTGCCAATCGCGACGGCCAGCAGGTCGTCGGGCCCGAGCCCCAACTCCCCGCGCACCGCATCACGGGTGCCCGGGAGGGGAGCGACGCCATTCGGGATGACGGCGAGGGCAGTGGCCGATGCGCCGTAGGCGGCGATGGCATCCTGCCGCATCCGTTCCGAGACCACGACCCCCGCATCGGCCAGCGACAGCGCCAGCCGCATGGCCATCTGGCGCCGACGGGCCTCGGTCACCCCCGGGGGCTCATGCAGCGTGATCACGCAGGGAATCCCGAGGATCCGTGCGGCGATGGCCCCGTACACGGCCATGACGAACATATGGGCATGGATCACGTCAGGGCGCACCGCGCGCAGCGCACGCACGAGATCGAGCAGCTCCCGGATGTCCGGCCCCCGCCGACTGGGCAGGACTGTAGTTCCATGGCCGGCCGTCTGCGCCGCCGGCAGCAACCACCCGGCACTCGGTGCCAGGAGGTGCGAGCGGATCCCACGCGCCTGCAGCGTGTCGGCAAGCACCCGCATCATCCGCTCAGCCCCGCCCAATCCGGCGGATTCCGTCAGCATGGCGACGATCGGAGGCGCGCGGTGTGACCGTTCCGTCATCGCATCAGGGAAGCCGAGGCCATTCCGATGGGTGCCGGGTCAGTGCGCATGGCGTCAGTCTAGCGCGGCGCGGGGGAAAGCCCAAGGCAATGGAGCCGCGATGTAACCTGCCGCACAGTCCGCCGGTGACCGGGGACGGACCGAACCGGTCGTACGGGTGGCACCGGCCCGATTCCCAGAAACCGCCGGGCGCCGGATGACCGAACGAAACGGCAAACCGCGCGAAAGCGCGGGGCGCAATGCCAACGAGGCTACCGCATGCGCCCGATGCCGGGACATGCCATGCCGGTCGGGCTGCCGAACCCGTCTCCG
>Ga0315902_10013211_pt1 | contig 10692 bp, 9 predicted proteins | sample LakEriMetagenome_9_FD_203523 | JGI IMG/M metagenome (GOLD analysis project Ga0315902, IMG submission 203523) | Freshwater fungal communities from buoy surface, Lake Erie, Ohio, United States - Buoy 12 MA117 | ecosystem: Environmental > Aquatic > Freshwater > Lake > Lake biofilm | place: USA...
GTGGTCCTCGGTGGCGACCGTCAGGTCGGGGCGGCGGATGCCGCGGCCGCTCATGCGCAGTCCGTCGAAGGCCTGGGGACTGGTCACCTCGTGGACGAGATGAAGGTCGATGTAGAGGAGGTCCGCCTCGCCGGGCGCGGAGTGGACCACGTGCTGGTCCCACACCTTCTGGGGGAGTGTCATCGGGTTGGCCATCTGGGTGCTCACCTGCGTTTGTTGTCTCAATATTCGGGATATGATTCCCAAACAATGGACAGTGTATCGGGAGTGGGAGTCATCGACAAGGCGTTCGCGGTGCTGCAGGCACTGGCGCGGGGCCCGTTGCCGCTGGCCGGCGTGGTGGAGGCCACCGGGCTCCCGCGGGCCACGTCCCACCGCCTGTTGCTCGCCCTCGAGACCCACGGCGCGGTGCGACGAAACACAGCGGGGGAGTTCTGCATCGGCCTCGCCGTCGTCGGTCTCGCCACAGCCGCGACCGACCAGTTCCCCTGGCTCGACCGCGCCCGCGAGGCGGCGCGCGGGTTGCGCGACTCAACCGGCGAGAGCGTGCAGGTGTACGTGCCGGAAGGCAACGGCCGCAGGTGCATCGCGTCGTTCGAGTCCACCCACGGTCTGCGCTGGATCGTTCCCGTCGGTGCCCTGCTCCCGCTGTCGCGCGGGTCTGCGGGGCGCGTGCTGTCCGGTCAGAAGGTCACCGGCGGGGGATGGATCGAGTCGAGCGAGGAGCGCGAGAAGGGTGTCGCCTCCGTCAGCGCGCCGGTTACCGATTCCGAGGGCAACGTTGTCGCGGCGGTCAGCCTGAGCGGCCCGCTCGAGCGGATGGGGCAGAGCCCCGGACGCCGGTACGGCGCCGCCGTGGCGCGTGTGGCCCGCTCCCTGTCTGACTGAGTCGCGGGCGGCACACATTGCCGCCATGACCGAAGTTCACCAACATCCCTCGGAGGGCGGCGTCATGGCGCTCGCCGTCCACACCGAATCCGTGCTCCACGGAATGATCGATTCCTTCGAGCTCCCCGGCGCGCGCCTGTACGGCATCAACTCCGGCGACGGCATCGAGTCCCGCCCCGCACCGTGCCTGCTCGCCCAGCATCCCGACGTGTACGAGCTTCTCGAGTCGCCCACCAGCGGTCTCGCCCGCATGTTCGACGCCGCAGCCGTGGTCACAACCGGGTGGGCCGCCCCGCTCGACGAGAACGGCGAGGTGCGCGGTGCACCCAGCGAGCACGCGCAGCGCCGCCGCGTGCGGCTGGTGGTGCTGGTGGCGAACAGCGGTGTGGCCAGCGTTCTTCGCTTCGCCGACGAACCGGATGACATCGTCACCGATCCCGGCTCGGCCACCGGATCGCTCGCCGAGGCCATCGAGCGTTTCTGGTTCGACCCTCCGGTCGACCACGCCGTCGTGTGACCTGTGGCGGCGCCCACGTGCATGCGTTCACAAAAGCGCAATCTGCCCGCGCCGCTCCTACACTCGGTTTCGTGACAACCCCCGACGCACAGTGGGCCGATCGCGTCCGCGCACTCGCCGCCGAGAAGGACGCTGTGATCCTCGCGCACAACTACCAGGTGCCCGAGATCCAGGATGTCGCCCACCACGTGGGGGACTCCCTTGCCCTCTCCCGCATCGCGGCGTCGGTGCCGCAGTCCACCATCGTGTTCTGCGGGGTCCACTTCATGGCCGAGACCGCCAAGATCCTCAGCCACGACAAGACCGTCATCATCCCCGACGAGCGCGCCGGGTGCTCGCTTGCCGACGCCATCACCGCCGACCAGCTGCGCGCGTGGAAGGCCCAGCACCCCGGTGCCGTCGTGGTCAGCTACGTGAACACCACGGCGGCCGTGAAGGCCGAGACCGACATCTGCTGCACCAGCTCGAACGCTGTCGAGGTGGTGGCATCCATCCCGCGCGACAGGGACATCCTGTTCTGCCCCGACCAGTTCCTCGGTGCACACGTGCAGCGCGTGACCAAGCGGGACAACATGCACATCTGGATGGGGGAGTGCCACGTCCACGCCGGCATCAACGGGGCCGACCTGAAGGCCATGGTCGCCGCCGAGCCGGATGCCGAGCTGTTCGTGCACCCCGAGTGCGGCTGCGCCACCAGCGCCATGTGGCTCGCGTCCGAGGGCGTGGTGCCGAAGGAGCGCACCCGCATCCTGTCCACCGGCGGGATGCTCGACGCGGCTCGCGAGACGAAGGCGCGGAAGGTGCTGGTTGCCACGGAGACGGGCATGCTGCACCAGCTGCGCAAGGTGAACGTCACCACTGACTTCCAGCCGGTCAACCGCGCCGCAGTCTGCAAGTACATGAAGATGATCACGCCCGAGAAGCTGGAGAACGCCCTGCGCACTGGCAACGACGTGGTCGACGTGCCGCTCGACATCGCGCAGAAGGCGCGCGCCTCGGTCGAGCGGATGATCGCGATCGGCACGCCCTCCCGTGTCGGCGAGTAGCGGCATCCCCGCGCGCCTCGCCGCGCCCGAACCCACGTGGTCGGTGGAGACCGATGTGGTGGTGCTCGGCAGCGGCGCCGCCGGTCTGTCCGCCGCACTCGCCGCTCGTCCCGTGCGCGACGTGCTGCTCATCACGAAGGACACCCTGGATGCGGGCAGCACGGGGTGGGCCCAGGGAGGCCTCGCCGCAGTGCTCGACCCGAACGACTCGATCGAGAACCACGTGGAGGACACCCTCGCGGCGGGTGCGGGGCTGTGCGACGAGACGGCGGTCCGCACGCTCGTCAACGAGGCGCCCACCGCCATCCGTTACCTTATGAGGCTCGGGGCGTCCTTCGACCCCGGCGCGCACGAGGGTGTCGCCCTCACGCGCGAGGGCGGTCACTCGCACCGGCGCATCGTGCACGCGGGCGGTGACCAGAGCGGCGCCGAGGTGCAGCGCACGCTCGACGAGTCCGTGCGGCTCGCCGGCGTGCGCATCATCGAGCGTGCGTTCGGTCTCGACCTCATCATCGGGACGGATGCACAGGGCCGACGCGCCGTCGCCGGCATCGTGGTCGCCCTGCTCGACGAGAACGGCGGCGTGGAGAGCGTCGGCACGGTCACCGCGCGCGCTGTTGTGGTCGCCACCGGCGGTTACGGCCAGGTGTACGCGTCCACGTCAAACCCGCCCGCCGTCACCGGGGACGGCATCGCCCTCGCCATCCGTGCGGGTGTGCCCGTGTCCGACCTCGAGTTCATCCAGTTCCACCCCACGGTGCTGTGGCGCGGCGCCGAGGCGCGCGGCCAGCAGGCTCTCATCAGCGAGGCGGTGCGCGGCGAGGGGGCCATCCTCCTCGACGCCGCGGGACGCCGCGTGATGGCGGGCGTGCACCCCCAGGAGGACCTCGCCCCGCGCGACGTGGTGGCGGCCGCGATCAGCCGCCGCATGGCCGAGGCGCCCGCCGGCATCGACGACCACGTGTATCTCGACGCGCGACGCATCGACCGTTTCGCCGAGCGCTTCCCGTCGATCACCGCATCGTGCCTGGACGCCGGCATCGACCCCCAGCACGAGCTCATCCCCGTCGCGCCGGCCGCGCACTACGTGTGCGGCGGTGTGCGTGCCGACATCGACGGCACCACGTCGCTGCCGGGCCTCTTTGTGGTGGGCGAGGCGGCCTGCACCGGCGTCCACGGCGCGAACAGGCTCGCCTCCAACAGCCTCACCGAGGGTGTCGTCGCCGGCACACGCGTGGGCCGGGCGCTCAGTTGGTCGCTGCCCGCGCCGGTGCGCCCGGTTGCAGACGATGTCCCGTCCGGCCTCCTCGACTCCTACCACCGCTCCGCGCTGCGCACCGCCATGTCGAAGTACGTCGGTGTGCTGCGCACGCCCGAGGGTCTGAAGCAGGCACAGGCCATTCTCGACACGCTCGCTTCCAACGTGTCGCCCGCCGTCGTGCCCACCCGCAAGGCGTTCGAGGCCACCAACATGCTCACAATCGCCAGTGCAGTGGTTGCCGCCGCGCAGGCCCGCACCGAGAGCCGCGGCTGCCATCGTCGCATCGACGTGACCGAGCCTGACCCGGCCTGGCAGCGTCATCTCGTCGCCACGTTGAGCAACGGCCACATGGAGGTCCGGTGATGGAGCTGTCTCCAGTGTCGGGGGACACTTCGCAACGGCTCGCGGCGGCCGGACTGGATCCCGCACGCATCGCAGGCATCATCGGGGCGACGGTTGCCGAGGACCTCGACGGCGGGGTCGACATCACGTCGGTGTCCACCGTGCCCGCGTCACAGCGCAGCATCGTCACCTTCGGCGCGCGGGCCGACGGTTGTCTCTCGGGGCTCGACATCGCGTGTGCGGTGGTGGAGATGGTGTGCGGGGCAGGGAACGTGGTCATCGAGCGTCTCGCCGCCGACGGCGACCGCCTCACGAAGGGTGACGTCATTGCGCGCGTCGCGGCGCCCACGCAGCGCATGCTCACCGCCGAGCGCACGGCCCTCAATCTGATGTGCCACCTCTCGGGCATCGCCACGGCCACGTCGCGTTGGGTGGACGCGGTGGCGGGGACGGGTGCGGTCATCAGGGACACCCGCAAGACCACGCCGATGCTGCGTGCACTGGAGAAGTACGCGGTGAGGTGCGGGGGCGGCCAGAACCACCGCATGAGCCTGAGCGATGCGGCCCTGGTGAAGGACAACCACATTGCCGCCGCGGGCGGTGTGCGCGAGGCGTTCGGGTTGATCCGCGCCGCGGCGGCCGGATTGCCGATAGAGATCGAGGTGGACACGCTGGAGCAGCTGCGCACCGCCATGGATGCCGGTGCCGACGTGGTGCTGCTCGACAACATGCCGCCTGCGGTGATGCGGGAGGCAGTTGCGGCGGCGGCCGCGCACAAGGCGTCAACGGGTCACGATGTGCTGCTGGAGGCGAGCGGCGGCCTCACACTGGACAACGCGAGGGCCGTTGCCGAGACGGGTGTGCATTTCATCAGTGTGGGCGGGCTCACCCACTCATCACCCATCCTGGACATCGGCCTCGACTTCGAGACCGTTGCCTGAGGCGTCAGTGCTCAGGCGATGCGTCGCCTGCGGGCAAGAGCAACGCCCAGGGCGAGCATTGCCAGACCCAGCCAGGCGGGCGCCAGTGACGAACCTCCGGTGACCGGCAGTGCCGACGACCCGGCACGGATCATCTCGGTGGCCGTCTTGCCGCTCGTCGCCCCGAGCACTACGATGCTGGTGCTTCCGGTGCTGCCCGCCGGCATGAGAACGTCCGCGGTCACGGTGCCGTCAGAACCCGCAGTCGCGGTGACGGACCGGCCGCTCGATCCGACCCGGATTGTCACCTTCTCGCCCGGGGTGAATCCCTTTGCGACGACGGTGAACGTGGATCCTGGGCTGGCGGATGCCGGAACCTCGAGTGACGCAGTGGTGTTCGTCGACGGCGCGGCGGACAGAGTCTGGGTTGCCGCCACGGTGGTTGTGGGTGCGGCCGTGGTGGCGGGTGACGCGACGATGGTTGTCGTGGGCGCCACCGTGGTGGTTGTGGGTGCGGCCGTGGTGGTCGTCACGACGACCGGGATGACGAAAGTGATGGAGGCCTGTGCCTGGCCGGAGGTCTGTCCTGTTGCCTGGATGGTCACCGTTGCGTTCCCGCCCGTGCTGGTGGGGGAGATGGTGCCGGTGATCTGGCCGGTGGACGTGTTCAGGTTCAACCCAGTGGGCAGTGTGCCGCTGACAACCGAGTACGAGACTGTCCCCACGATCCTCGAGGGGACGAATGACTGGGTCGAGACCGCGCCGCCCACGGTGGCGTTCACCGTGACCGTGTCGGGATTGATCGACCCCCCGACGCTGCCCGCCCACCCCAGCGAGTTGAGGAGCAGTCGCCTGAACGAGTTGGCCGCGGTTGTGTCCAGCAGTTCGGGGGCACCGTTGGTGGTTGCGAAGGCGAACACGCGGCCAGACTTCCCGGCCGGCACCCAGCCGGCCATGCCCACGCCACCGTCAGAGGGCAACTGGGCCGGGTCGACGGCGGCTGGGATGTTGTTCACGTTCGAGTTCCACAGCGCGTAGTAGTACGGCGTGGCGCCGGACTTGAGGGTCAATTCGCTCAGCGAGCCGGCGAAGTCGGCCGGTTCGAAGACGAAGTCCGCGGCGACTCCCGTGTCGACGAGCGGTGCGAGCGGGCGGCTCCACCTGTAGAAGCGGACCTTCACGTTCGACTGGTATGCGCAACCCGCCTTGATGGTCACGGGCATCAGGGCATCGAGGCTGCCCCACGCGGCGGCGTAGCTCTTCGCGCACGCGTTCCAGGCATGCCACTCACCGAACACAACCCCGCCACCGGCGGTGAGGAAGGTGTCTAGGACTGCGTAGTCGCTGGCGTCGAACTGGTTGAGGTAGGTGCCGGACCAGTTGTTCTGGCCCTGCACGTAGATGACGTCGTAGTTGGTGAGGGTCACCGAGGCCGAGACGGTGGAGAGCTGGTAGTAGTTCACGCCCACGGTCACGCACAGGTCGGTGTTGGTCTCGAGGCTGGTCTTCACGCTCGCGTCATTCGTTGCATCGGCGCCCCCGGGGCCGGATGCCGTCATGTAGACCCTGACACCGCAGCCGACCTGGGGAGCGGCGGTCGGCGGAGGTGATGCAGTGGCCCCGGAGCCCGACCCGGCGGTGAATGCGAGTGCCGCCGAGACGAGAACCAAGAGCGAGCCTGCCTTCCTGCGGCGAGTGGCGGCACGGCCCGGGCGGGGAATCTGACTGGCTTCGGTGAGGTCCATACCGAAATCGTAATCGGAAGTGCCTTCCGGTCACCCCGAGCAGGGTCTCCTAACATGATGCGGTGAGCGGTGCGGGGGTCAGTGACGTCGTCCGACCCGTCCTGGAGCGCCTGCTCGGTTCTCGGGCCGACTGGCGACTGCAGCGCCCCGCACGTCCCGGCCGTCCCCATCCCGGGCTGGCCTGGGTCGGTCCGTCGGTGCTGATCGGCGCCACCGCGACCGGCTGGTTCGCGTTCGCCGACGCCGTCGGGAGGGAGGACGACGTCTCGTTTGCCCTCTTCATCGGTTCGGTGTCCGTCCTCCTCATGGCGTGGAGCAACATCCTCGCCACGAGGCTGCCGGTTCTCGAGCCGTTCTTCGGGGGCCTCGATTCCATGTACCGATGGCACAGGTGGTTCGGGGCACTCTCGGTTGCGGCGATGTGGCTGCACGTGCAGCAAGTCGACGACGTGAAGGGGATCGCCGGGGCCTCCAAGAATGTGGCCGACGCCGCCGAGGAACTGGCCGGACTGGGGGAGAAGTTTCTCTACGTTCTCGCCCTCGCCAGCTTCGTGCGGTGGGTGCCGTACCGCTGGTGGAGACAATCCCACAGGTTCCTCATCGTGGCTTTCGTGACGGCCTCGTGGCACTTTCACACCGCGACGAAACCGTACGCAAACGATTCGCTGTGGGGCCGTTGGTTCCAGTTCGTGATGTTGCTCGGGCTGGCCGCCTGGGTGTACCGCGTTGTGTGGCGTGACGGGCTGCGGCGCGGTCGTCCCCACCGGGTCGTGTCCGTGTTGACCGAGGGCGCCACCACGACAGTCGACATGGAGCCCGTCGGGCGGTCAATGGACTGGCGGCCGGGGCAGTTCGTCTTCGTCCGCATCGGTTCGGGTGCCCTCGCCGAGCCGCATCCCTTCACCGTCGCGTCGCACCCGCGGGACGGTGTCGTTCGCATCATGGTCCGCGATCTCGGTGACTGGAGCGGTCGACTCGCGGGGCGAGTCTCCGTGGGGGACACCGTCATGATCGAGGGGCCGTACGGAGCGTTGCGGCTCCGTCCGCGCCGGCGCGGGACGGTGGTGTGGATCGCCGGCGGCGTTGGCATCACCCCGTTCCTCGGGGGATCACGGATGAGGCGCGTGGACGAGGTCCCGCACCTCTTCTACGCGGTGTCCTCCCGGCAGGACGCCCCCGGTCTCGCCGAACTCGCCGAGGCGCACGGGGCGGGGCGGATTGTTCTCCATCTGCACGTCTCTGAGGAGGGTTCACGACTGAGGGTGGCCGACCTCGAGGACGCGTTCGGCCGCGCGGGACTGGCGGGTGCGCATGTGGTGATGTGCGGGCCCGCGACGCTCGTGCGTGACATGACGGAGGGTGCCCGTTCACTCGGTGCATCCCGTGTGCATGTCGAGAAGTTCGACATCAGGACGGGCATCGGCCCGGACCTGTCCGCAGAGGTGGACGACGTGGTGAAGTCGTTGCGTCACCGTCGGCGGTCCGCGCGCTCAGCTGCCCGTTGAGGAACCGTCAGTTCACGGTCCTGCCGGCCAGCCAGGCGGCCTCCAGCTCGCCCATGGGCGTGGAGGGCGGAGCACTCGTCATCGGCCACAGTTCCTCGCTGATCCGGCGGAAGTTGCCGCCGCACCCCAGCTGGCCGAGCACGGCATACAGACCCAGGTTGATGCGCTGGATGAACACGAACGAGCGCGGCACGGTGGCGTACTGGGCGATCGAGGAGGTGCGGTCGAACGTGTGGCGCACGATCGAGGTGGCGTACTCGGTGGTCCACTCAACCCTGCGTGACTCGCGCACCGGCTCGTAGAAGTGGGCGAAGTAGTCGCCGGCGTCCTCCGTGCTCACCGGGGCATCCTTCTGCAGCATCCCGGCATCCTCCACGATCCGCCGGTACTCGGCCATGTCGCCGTCCAGCACCGCCGACTTCACCATTGACTGGAACATCAGCATCTCATCGGGAGTGAAGTGCTTGATGAGGCCGAAGTCGAGGAAAGTCACCTTCCCGTCGCCGTGGAACAGGTAGTTGCCGGGGTGCGGGTCCCCGTTGAACGCACGGAACCGGTACAGGCTGCGGAAGACGAAGCGGAAGATCGCCTCGCCCGCCATGTCGCGCTGCTCCTGGCTCCACCCGCGCACCTCGTCGAACGTGTGGCCCACCACCAGTTCGCTCGTGAGCACGCGGCGGGTGCTGAGTTCGTCGATGACCTCCGGGACGTGCACGAAGGGGTGACCGCGGTAGAAGTCGGCGAATAGGCGCTGGTTGTCGGCCTCGCGGGAGTAGTCCAGCTCCTCGCGCAGGCGGTCCTTGATCTCGGCGACCATCTCCTCGGGGTTCAGGCTCTTGAACCCGAACGCGAGGAGTGTGCCGAGCAGGTCCGCGGTGCGCAGGTCGGCATCGATGGCCTCGGCCACGCCCGGGTACTGCACCTTCACCGCAACCGCGCGCTCCGAACCGTCGGTGCAGCGCATGATGGCGCGGTGGACCTGGCCGATGGATGCCGCCGCGATCGGTTCGTCGTCGAACTCGACGAAGAGGTCGTCGACCCCGCGGCCGAACTCCTCGCGGATGACGCCGTGCACGAGGTCGATGCTCATCGGCGGGGCCTGCGACTGCAGCTGGGCGAGGGCCATCCGCATCGGTTCGGGCAGGCCGTCGTCCAGGTAACTGGCCATCTGGCCCAGCTTCATGAGGGCACCCTTCATGTTGCCCAGCTCGGCGGCCACCTGCTGGGCCGTCTTCAGTTCGCGCTCGCGCGAAAGTGACTCGCGCCGTTCGGCCCCGGCGAACAACTTGCGGGCGGACGTGCCCGCGTGCCCCAGGCCAACTCGCGCACCGAGGCGGGCGAGCCTGCTGTTGCGCCTCCACGCACTGCGGAAACGCACCGCGGTGGCCATGTCAGTCCGTCCCGCCGGCGGCAAGGTCGACCGCACGGCGGTTCACGTCGAGGCACGCGTCGACGAGTGCGGGGACGAAGTCCTGCGCGTTCGCCCACACCGAATCGTGGTCGCCGTCGATCTGCCACGTGCGCGCGCCGGGGATGATGAGGGCCATCTGCTTCTGGCGGCTGGTGCGCACGACCCTGTCGTTCATGTTGATGACAACAGACACCGGCACGTCGATGTTCCCCAGCCATTCGCGCGAGTCGAACCGTCCGAGGGCGGCGCCGGCCTCCAGGATCTGGCGCCACTCGTGGCTCGCGATCTGGTGAGCGGCCCAAGGTTCCCAGGTCATGGTCTTGCGCGACACGTAGAGACGGTCGCTGATCCAGTCGCGCACCGGTTTCGGTGTGACGCGTGCCGCGCCGCTGATGCCGGTGAGCAGGGTGAACGCCCTTCGCTCGCGCGCCGACGACGCGAAGTACGCCGACGTCGCCGCGAGCACGAGCCCGCGCACACGCTGCTCGTGACGCCGCCACATGAGCTGCGCGACGGTGCCCCCCATGGAGTACCCGACGGGGATGAACGTGGCGATGCCCAGTTGGTCGGCGAGGGCCGCCGCGTCGTCGGCACAGTCCGCGAGGCGGAACGGCTGCGGGGTGCGGATGCCCCGGCCGTGCCCGCGGTGGTCGATTGCCACCACGCGGAAGTGCTCGGCCAGTGCGGTGTAACAGGTGAAGAAGTTGAGGTCTGCGGTGGCCGTCCAGCCGTGCAGCAGCATCACGGTGGGTGCTCCCGGCGGGCCAGCGAGCTCCCGGATGTAGGTGGTCCCGCGGCCGGGCAGCTCGACGTGCCGCCCCGGGGGGAGGTCGGGCACCAGGAAGTCGGTCAGCGGGACACCTTCGTGACGGTCACGGACACCTTCGCGCCGTTCTCCAGCGTGACGGTGACCTTGTCGCCCTCGTTGCGCCCGAGCAGGGCAGACCCGATGGGAGAAGACGGCGACATGATCTCGGTGCCCTCGGACTTCTCCTCGATGTGGCCGATCAGGTACGTCTCGGCCATGTCGGGGGAGTCGCCGTCGAAGAGGATGGTG
>Ga0315902_10013215_pt1 | contig 10689 bp, 6 predicted proteins | sample LakEriMetagenome_9_FD_203523 | JGI IMG/M metagenome (GOLD analysis project Ga0315902, IMG submission 203523) | Freshwater fungal communities from buoy surface, Lake Erie, Ohio, United States - Buoy 12 MA117 | ecosystem: Environmental > Aquatic > Freshwater > Lake > Lake biofilm | place: USA...
GCAACCAAGAACAGTCTTTGGCAGGTCTACGAGGAGCGCCCAGGTGGAACCATCGAAATACCACATAGTGGCATTGTCAATCGCATTGCCACCTTCCATGTAAACGAATGATACCGAAATGGAGGTGTAGGCCGAGGCGTTAATCACAGGTGACTCCACCCTTTTTGAGGTAGCCGCGCATGGAAGAAATCCGCATAATCCCGCGAAGCCTTCATAGTACGCTGCTCCGAGATCGGGTGGTGTGAGCGGCACCTGTACGTTCCCGAGGTGCAGCGTTTGATCTGATCCACAGCCACTTCCACATTGACCTGCCGCATTTCCGTTCTCGGTGGCACTTACGTACCACACGTTGGATGCACTTTCATTTGTGCCGGTATTGGTCACCGTCCAGGCCCCGTTGGCGCTTGCATAGGCCGTGGCGAGCTGACCGGTGTTACAGCCTGAACCGAAATCCTCGGTCCAGAAGGTCTGAGAAAAGGCAATGGATGAATGAACGATAAAGGCGAGAGAGGTCAGGTAAAATTTCATATCCACGATTTGAAGCGAAAGTAAACGAAAAATCCCCGGAGGTGTTCCGGGGATTTCCTGATTTTAAAAATCGGAAGAATGTGGCTTACACCACACCCTGATCTATCATGGAATCAGCCACTTTCACAAATCCGGCAATGTTGGCACCGCGGACATAGTTCACATAATCGCCCTCTTTTCCGTACTTCACGCATGCCTCGTGGATGCTCTTCATGATGCCATGGAGACGCTGATCCACTTCCTCACGTGACCAGGAAAGTCGCAATGAGTTCTGTGACATTTCGAGTCCGGAAGTAGCCACACCACCGGCATTGGATGCTTTGCCCGGGGAGAAGAGGAGTTTATTGTGAGTAAATACCTCGATGGCTTCAGGAGTAGAAGGCATGTTAGCACCTTCTGCCACGCAGATACATCCGTTGGCCACCAGTGCTTTAGCGTCCTCACCCTGCAACTCATTCTGAGTAGCGCAAGGCAAAGCGATGTCGCACTTCACGCCCCACGGCGTTTTGCCTGCCACGAACTCGCAACCATACTTATCTGCATAGTCCTTGATACGTCCGCGCTTTACGTTCTTCAACTCCATGAGGAAGGCGAGCTTATCCTTGTCGATACCCGCAGCATCATAGATGTATCCGCTGGAATCAGAAGCAGTTACCACTTTGGCTCCGAGCTCGGTAGCTTTTTCAATTGCATACTGAGCAACATTTCCTGAACCTGATACCACTACTGTCTTGCCGCTGAAGTTTTGTCCGCGGGTAGCGAGCATTTCCTGAGCAAAATATACTGTACCGTAGCCAGTTGCCTCCGGACGAATCAGTGATCCTCCCCAGTTGCGGCCCTTACCTGTGAACACACCGGTAAACTCATTGCGAATGCGCTTGTACTGACCGTACATGAATCCGATTTCACGACCACCCACACCAATATCGCCGGCAGGAACGTCGGTATCAGCACCAATATGGCGCGAAAGCTCCGTCATAAAGCTCTGGCAAAACGCCATGACTTCGCGGTCACTCTTGCCCTTCGGGTCAAAGTCAGAACCACCTTTACCACCGCCCATTGGAAGGGTCGTGAGGGAGTTCTTGAAAATTTGCTCGAAACCAAGGAATTTCAACACCGAAAGATTCACTGTTGGGTGGAATCGAAGACCACCCTTGTACGGACCGATAGCTGAGTTGAACTCCACGCGGTAGCCGCGGTTCACCTGAACCTCTCCCTTATCATCCACCCAGGGCACCCGGAAGATGATGGTGCGCTCCGGCTCCACGATGCGCTCGAGAATCCGGTGCTGCTTGTACTTAGGATGGTCCTGAATGAATGGAATTACCGTTTCAGCCACTTCCTGCACAGCTTGCAGGAACTCAGGTTCTGACGGGTTCATTGCCCTTACGCGCTCCATGAACGCGTCAATCTGAGATTGAAATGGATTAGACATGAGTTGTTTATTGGGTATTAAAAATTGCGGGCGAAGATAGGATAAGTCAGAACGTCAATACGCTGATTTATGTTCGTTTATGAGCTTTGAATACCGGCAGCAGTAATAGCAGGTTTTGGCGTTTCTTTGCGGGCTTATGTGGGCAGCCATTTCCGCTTTCATTCTGCGCAACCGGATTCCGCTGGGAGTTCTTATGGTTTGCTTCACTGCCTTCATGGGATGGCAGGCCACGAAAGTAAAAATGAGCTACAAGTTCTCGGGGCTACTTCCCGACGACGACTCGGTGGCCATCGTTTACCAGAATTTCATCAGCCAGTTTTCTGAAGACGGAAACGTCATGGTAATCGGATTAAATGATCCGGATATCTGGGAACTGCAGAACTTCAATCGCTGGAAATCACTCGGGGACCAACTTCGCAACCTCACGGTAGAAGTCGACACCGTTATTGGAGGAGTTCAACAAACCATCCGCAGGCACGCGGTAGATTCCGTATTCTCAGCAGCGCATTGCTACGAAATGTATGCGGATACTTCGGCGCAGCGTTTCCGCTTCCGAAAGATTGTTCCGGCAGGTGAGCTCAGTCAGCTTCAGGTGGACAGCGTGCACGACAAACTGCTCGCGCTGCCTTTTTACGAAGGACTTCTTTACAAATCAAAATCGGATGCCACGCTGATGATGGTGTTCGTGAATAACGACCTCTTCAATTCTGAAAAACGGGGAAATGCCGTTGAGCAGATTGAATTGCTGGCCGATCGGTTCACGGAAGAGACGCGCATAGATACCTACTTATCCGGACTTCCCTTCGTGCGCACCACGATGATGACGAAGGTGAAAAAGGAAATTCTCTTTTTCACAATGCTCGCGCTGCTTGTCAGTGCCATACTGCTGTTTATTTTTTTCCGAAGCGTTCGCGCAGTTATTGCCTGCATGCTCATCATCGCTATTGGTGTAATTGTGGCGATGGGCACCATTGCGTTGTTCAACTATCCCATCACTATGGTAATGGGATTGATCCCTCCGCTGATGATTGTGATCGGTGTACCCAATTGCGTATACCTGCTCACCAAATACCATCAGGAGTTCATACGTCACGGCAATAAAATGCGGGCGATGGCGCGGGTGATCCAGAAAGTCGGGGAAGCCGCCTTCATGATTAACGCTACCACAGCCGTTGGCTTTGCCACTTTTATTTTAGTAAAAAGCGAACTGCTCCAGCAGTTTGGTGTGATTGCCACCATCAACTCGTTGTTGATGTTCCTCATATCACTGATCACATTTCCTGTGTTATTCAGCTATTCCAAGGCGCCGAAGGCACGACACCTCCGCCATCTGGATATGCGCTGGCTGAATCGCGGACTGAACGAACTCGTTACGCTAATCTCCCGCAGCAGGCGCGAGGTATACGTGGTTACAATAATCGTTTTAGGACTTGCCGCCTATGGCATCACTGAAATGAAGACGACCGGCAATATCGTGGATGACCTGCCCGAAGAAGACCGCGTTATCACGGACCTGCGCTGGTTTGAAAAGCATTTCAACGGAGTCATGCCTTTTGAGATTATGGTGGAAACGAAGAAGAAAGGACTCGTGACCAAGCCTCAGGTAATCAGCAAGCTGGAAGAAATGCAGACTGTCCTTTCAGAGTATCCGCAATTCTCGCGTTCGCTTTCTATTGCTGACGCCTCCAAGTTCGCGCGTCAGGCCTTCTACAATGGTGACCCCGAGCGCTACACGCTCATTCAACGCAATGAGATGTCATTCATTGGCCCCTATTTCCAGAGCGAATACAGCACCGGCGGAAAGGAAAATTCCTTCCTTGACTCCACCAAAAGCATCACGCGTATCACGGCACACGTGGCTGATATCGGAACCATTGAAATGGCTGAGTTGCTGAAGGATATCCGCCCGAAGGCAGATTCCATTTTTGATAAAGACAAATTCAATGTCACTCTTACTGGGACTAGCGTGGTGTTTCTGGAAGGAACGCGTTACCTCGTAGACAATCTCTTTCAAAGTCTGCTCTTCGCTATACTCGTGATCTCACTGCTTATGGCGGCTATGTTCCGCTCTGCGCGCATGGTTTTCATCTCGCTTATTCCGAACATCATACCGCAGCTGATCACTGCCGGGATGATGGGCTTTATGGATATCCCTCTCAAACCGAGTACGATTTTGGTGTTCAGCATTGCGTTCGGTATCACAGTAGACAACACTATACATTTCCTTGCGAAATACAGGCAGGAGTTGCGACTGCTCAACTGGGATATTCGCAAGTCGGTCATTCTAGCGGTGAAAGAAACGGGCTCTGCAATTCTCTTCACGTCCATCGTGCTGTTCTGCGGATTCGGAATGTTTGCCTTCTCGCAATTCGAAGGCACGCGCGCGCTCGGACTGCTAACAGCTATGACGCTATTAACCGCAATGCTTTGCAACCTGATTCTCCTTCCGTCGCTCCTGATGTCATTCCAGCGCTCACTCACAACCAAAGGATTCGCTGAGCCCTTCGTACATATTATTGACGAAGAAGATGACCTCGATTACAGCGATTGGGAAGTGCGGCGCATTGACCCCACGCTTGAAGCAGGCTATCAGGAAGAAGAACAGTGAACTGAACCCATCATCCGACCATGAAAGGAATCATACTCGCCGGAGGATCAGGCACACGGCTCTACCCGCTCACACTTGCCGTGAGCAAGCAGCTCATGCCTGTTTACGACAAGCCGATGATTTACTATCCGCTGAGCACACTCATGCTGGCCGGCATTCAGGAAATTCTAATCATTTCCACGCCCCATGATCTGCCCGGATTTAAAAAACTGCTTGGCGACGGATCGCAGCTCGGATGCCGCTTTGAGTACTGCGAGCAGCATGTACCCAACGGACTTGCGCAGGCCTTTGTGCTGGGCGCTGAGTTTATCGGAAAAGAAAAAGCCGCGCTCATTCTCGGAGACAATATTTTCTACGGACGAGGCTTCGGTAAAGTGCTTCGTGAGAACACGGACATCGAAGGCGGGCTTGTTTACGCTTATCACGTGACCGATCCTGAGCGCTACGGCGTGGTGGAATTTGATAAAAACAACCAGGCCATTTCCATTGAAGAAAAACCCAAGGCACCGCGTTCGAACTATGCTGTGCCGGGCATTTACTTCTACGACAATGACGTAGTTGAAATTTCAAAGAATCTGCAGCCCAGTGCCCGCGGTGAATATGAGATTACTGACGTAAACAGAGAATACCTGCGCCGCGGAAAACTTCGCGTTCAAAAGCTCGACAGAGGCACTGCCTGGCTTGACACGGGCACTTTTGCGTCGCTGATGCAGGCCGGACAATACGTGCAGGTCATAGAAGAAAGACAGGGTTTAAAAATCGGAGCACCGGAAGAAATCGCCTGGCGCATGGGGTTCATCTCGGATGAACAATTGGAAGCACTGGCAGTTCCCCTTATGAACAGCGGATACGGCAAGTATCTGATGCAGCAACTTCGCGCAGGAAAATGACGCCGGTTTCATCCCTTCAACAGCTTGTAGAGCAGCGTATTCAGGCCTTTCGCGCCGAAAGTCCGGTCACTTCGCTCACCGAATCGATTGTGTATCTCATGGGCATCGGCGGCAAACGCATGCGTCCGGTGCTCACCCTGATGGGCTGTGAAGCGTTCGGTGGAAAAGCAGATCAGGCGCTCGATGCAGCACTTGCCGTGGAAGTCTTTCACAACTTCACCCTGATGCATGATGACATTATGGATCAGGCGCCGCTGCGCCGCGGACAGCCCACGGTGCACATTCGCTGGAATACCAATACAGCAATTCTGAGCGGTGATGCCATGCTCATTCAGGCCTACCAGCTCCTCGCCGGATATCCTGACCATCAGCTCGGAACCATGATCCGCGTGTTCAACGAAAGCGCGTTCGGCGTGTGCGCCGGACAGCAAATGGACATGGACTTCGAAAAGCGCGAAGACGTGACGGTGGAGGAGTATATTGAAATGATTCGTCTGAAAACTGCAGTACTTCTCGGCTGTGCCCTTGATCTGGGCGCATGCATTGCAGGAGCAACAGATATGCAGATGCAACATCTCCGGCAGTTTGGCGAAGAGCTCGGCATCTCCTTTCAGCTTCGCGACGATTATCTGGATGCTTTCGGCGATCCCGAGAAATTCGGTAAACAGGTGGGTGGCGATATTCTAGCCGACAAAAAGACCTACCTCCTCATCCGATGTTATGAAAAGGCCCGCGCGGAAGATTTGGCCGTGCTCCGCTCCCTTGCCGGAAAACGGGCCAATGCAGAGGATAAGGTAGCAACCATCCGCGGTATCATGATCGCACTTGAAGCAGACCGCGAAATCCTGGAAGCCTCTGAGCGCTATTATCAATCCGCTCTGACCCACCTTGATGCGCTGAATCTGCCTGCCGCGAGCACCGCGCCCTTGCGCCAACTTGCTGCCCAACTGCTGGAACGCCAGTCATGAGTGAATCGCTGCAATCCAAGGGCTCACTGCTCCCGGAAGAATCCATCTACGCCGACGTAGCCCGACAGATATATAAAGACTTTGCCTCATGCGGCGCTGATGTGAGTTTCCCGGAAAAACCCGGTTTTCCCTACGAAAAAACCTTGAGCGTGCACCTCCTGCCTGTGGTGCATGAGATGATGCAGCGCAACCGACCAATGCTGATGAAGATTATTTACCGGGTGGATATTCCCGAAGCGCGGCTCGGTCGCGTGCTGGAGAATCTCGCTCTGGATGAGGCTTCCGAAGCACTCACTAACCTCATCATCGATCGCGAAAAACAAAAAATTAACTTGCGTAAACAGTTGTGATCATTTCACATCATCCGGTGCACAGTTTGCCCCTTCACCGGCCCCCTGTCGATGTATCTTTGACCGTTCAAAAATCCATGCATGGATCCATTATCGTACATCAGTAACGCTGACCCTTCTGCTATTGACGACTTGTATGCCCAATACCGTCGCGACCGCAATTCCGTAGACGCCTCCTGGCAGCGGTTTTTCGAAGGGTTTGAATTTCAACACGCTTCGTATCCCACTCTTCCTGCCGGGGCAGGCATTCAGGAAATTCCCGGAGCCGCCGACCATGTGAGCAAAGAGTTCAAGGTGCTCAACATGGTGCATGCGTACCGCCAGCGCGGACACTTGTTCACTCATACCAATCCGGTACGGGAACGCCGCAAGTACACGCCTACACTGGCTGTGGAGAATTTCGGCTTATCTGATGCAGATCTCAATACCGTATTTCAGGCAGGCAACGAAGTGGGCATCGGACCTGCCCCGCTGAGAGATGTTATTGCTCATCTGGAGGCGAGCTACTGTCAGAGCGTCGGCGTGGAGTACATGTACATCCGCGACCCCGAGCGTGTGAAATGGATTCGCGAGCGCATTGAAGCGCGCAGCAAGCCCGTCTTCTCCGAAGCGGAAAAAAAGCAGATTTTCGGCATGGTCAACAAGGCCACGCTGTTTGAACAGTACATCCAGAAAAAATTCGTGGGTCAGAAGCGCTTCAGCGTGGAAGGCTGCGAAGCAGTGGTGCCCGCTATTGACTACATCGTACACAAAGGTGCTGACCTTGGTGTGAAAGAGTTTGTAATGGGAATGGCCCACCGCGGACGACTCAACGTTCTCACCAACATCATGAATAAGCCGCATGCGGAAGTGTTTGCGGAGTTCGAAGGGCTGGAGTATGAAGAAGAGCAGTCGTTTGACGGTGACGTGAAATACCACTACGGCTACTCCACAGATGTGAAGACTGCCAACGGCAATGAAGTGCACCTTACGCTTTGTCCTAACCCGTCGCACCTCGAAGCGGTGAATCCAGTGGTAGAAGGACTAACGCGCGCCAAGATTGATCATTACCTCAACTCAGAGGACAAGATCGTGCCTGTGCTCGTTCATGGTGATGCGGCGATTGCCGGACAAGGCATCGTGTATGAAGTCATTCAGATGGCGCTGCTGGACGGTTACCGCGCAGGCGGTACGATACACATCGTCACCAACAATCAGGTGGGATTCACCACCAACTACCTCGACGGCCGTTCATCCACCTACTGCACTGATGTGGCCAAGACCACGCTCAGTCCGGTATTCCATGTTAATGCCGATGACGTGGAGGCAGTGATCCGCACCATGCAGATCGCACTTGAATACCGCATGACCTTTCACATGGATGTATTCGTGGACCTGCTCGGCTACCGCAAATACGGACACAACGAAGGCGATGAACCGAAGTTCACTCAGCCATCACTGTATACCCGAATTGCCAAGCATCCGTCACTTCGGGAAATCTATCTGAAGCAACTGCTGAATGAAGGCGTACTCACCGATGAAAGTGGCAAAGCCATCCGCGATGAGTTTGAACGCACACTGGATGCTGCGTATGACGATTCACGCCAGAAGTCACGTGCCTTTGTAAAGCACTTTTTAGAGGAAACCTGGAAAGACATTCGGAGGGCTACCGACAAGGACTTCGAGCAGTCTATTCCAACCGGAGTGGATAAGAAAAAACTGCTTAGCCTTGGTCGCGCACTGAGCACCCTTCCTGAAGGAGAAAAATTCTTCCGCAAGAGTCAAAAGGTTTTTGAAGACCGTCTTGCCATGCTCGAATCTGACAAGCTCGACTGGGGCATGGGCGAAATGCTTGCATACGCAACCCTTCTCAGCGAAGGACATCCGGTGCGCGTGAGCGGACAGGACGTGGAGCGCGGCACATTCTCTCACCGTCATGCTGTGGTCAAAACAGATGAAGATGCCGAGAAGGAATTCATCACGCTCAATATGCTTGGCGGGAAACAGGCGCCGTTCCGAATTTACAACAGCCTTCTTTCTGAGTACGGTGTACTTGGATTTGACTACGGCTATGCATTTGGCACGCCTCAAGGACTCACCATCTGGGAAGCGCAGTTCGGCGATTTCAACAATGGTGCGCAGATAATGATTGACCAGTTCATCAGCGCAGCGGAAGACAAGTGGCGCACAATGAACGGCATTGTGATGTTGTTGCCGCATGGATACGAGGGACAAGGCTCTGAACACAGCAGCGCCCGCCTCGAGCGATTCCTGCAATTGTGTGCAGAACTCAATATGCAAATCTGCAATTGTACCACGCCGGCCAACTTCTTCCACCTCCTGCGCCGTCAGGTGAAGAGCGAATACCGCAAGCCGCTCGTGGTATTTACTCCCAAGAAATTGCTTCGCTATCCGAAAGCCGTTTCATCACTCAACGAACTCGCCACAGGCTCATTCAGTGAAGTGCTGGATGAACCCGGAATCAATGCCGCGGAAACGGATGTACTGGTGTTCTGTTCCGGAAAAGTGTACTACGATATTCTCGAGAAAAAAGAAGAACTTGGCGTCACAGACCAGATGGCTGTAGTACGTGTCGAGCAGCTTTATCCGTTGCCTGAGAAACAGATCAGCGCCATGATGAAGCGGTATAAGAAAGCATCGCGCATTGTGTGGTGCCAGGAGGAGCCGGAAAACATGGGCGCATGGACCTATCTGTTGCGCATGGGCCTCGGTCGCGATATGCAGGTGGTGTCACTGCCTGCTTCCGCATCGCCGGCCACCGGATCTCCTAAGGTGCACGAGCAGCGCACCCGCGCCATGATGCAGAAATTGTTTGAAAACGTAAAAGTGAATGCCTGACCGATCATACTGACCTCATATGGGAAAAATTGAAATGAAAGTGCCCTCACCGGGCGAATCCATCAGCGAAGTCATTATCGCCAACTGGCTGGTAAAAACAGGTGACTGGGTGGAAAAAGACCAGGTCGTTGCCGAAGTGGATTCGGATAAGGCCACCCTCGAACTGCCTGCTGAAGAATCAGGCGTTATCACGCTCATGGCCACCAACGGCGATACCGTGCAGGTAGGCGCTGTGGTTTGTCTGATTGACACCGATGCCGCCCGCCCTGCGGGAGCTGCTGCGCCCGCTAAAAAGGCCGAGGCAGCGGCACCAGCAGCCACACCAGCTCCTGCTCCTGCACCCGCAGCGGTTGCAGCACCTGCAGCCAGCCCTTCTCACGCCACCGGTCACCCCTCACCTGCTGCTGCCAAACTGATGGCAGAAAGCAATATCAGCTCTGCCCAGGTGAATGGCAGCGGTCCGGGAGGACGTATTCTCAAATCCGATGTACTCGCTGCAATCGCGGGTGGTATTGATACTTCGAATGTACCTGTGCGCACAGGAGGACGGGAAGTGCGCCGCGAAAACATGACCAACCTCCGCAAGAAAATTGCCGAGCGTCTGGTATCCGTGAAGAACACCACGGCTATGCTCACTACCTTCAACGAAGTGAACATGAAACCGGTGATGGACCTCCGTGCGAAGTACAAGGATGTGTTCAAGGAAAAACACGGTGTAGGACTTGGCTTTATGTCATTCTTCACAAAAGCCGTGTGTGAAGCGCTGTATCATTACCCTGCAGTCAATGCGCAGATTCAGGGCAATGAAATTGTCTTCCACGATTACTGCGATATCGGCGTGGCAGTATCCACACCGAAAGGCCTGATGGTACCGGTCGTGCGCAATGCAGAGTCACTTAGTCTGGCGGACATCGAAAAGTCCATCGGCGCGGTCGCAAAGAAAGCACGCGAAGGAAAAATTACCGTGGATGATATGCAGGGTGGCACATTCACCATCACTAACGGCGGTGTATTTAGCTCCATGCTCAGCACCCCGATTATCAATCCTCCGCAGAGCGCTATCCTGGGTATG
>Ga0315902_10013216_pt1 | contig 10688 bp, 12 predicted proteins | sample LakEriMetagenome_9_FD_203523 | JGI IMG/M metagenome (GOLD analysis project Ga0315902, IMG submission 203523) | Freshwater fungal communities from buoy surface, Lake Erie, Ohio, United States - Buoy 12 MA117 | ecosystem: Environmental > Aquatic > Freshwater > Lake > Lake biofilm | place: USA...
TAAGATACATTAACATATTTTGAACAATTTAAAAAGAAATAACATGGATGATTTAATGGACGAAATTGAACATATGATTAAAGCCAACCATGACGATAGAAAATTAGCTAGAGGTATTTTAGTTGGTCTAAAAACAGAAAACAAAGAACAACTCAAACGTAAAATAAATTTAATTATGATAATAGATTTTTTAAATAAAAGATGGTTACCAAAAACATTTCCTAATGCTTACATTAAAGAATGGTTTGGAAAAAATGCTTTCATAGGTTTGCTACTATTAACTCTAGGTTTTACTTCATGTAATGAAATCCCAGATCATCCTTACCCATGTTTAGATGGTAACTGTGATGCTGAGTTTTGGATTGAAACACCTGCTGCAGCTAAACAAGATCAAAATGGATATTGGCATGTTCCTGTTTGGGGACCTAATTATTTTTCTATTAGGGGTAAAACAGACGAGTTACATCCTGAGTATGTTATTAATGGAGTTCCATTAATGGAAACCTCTTTTGATTCTGATTACTGGGTTTTATTTGATACTATTCAGTATCGTTTCCCAGTGTATTCACATTTGGGTTTATACAGAGATAGGCGTTTTAAAGACCCCATACCTATTGGAAATCGTACTTATACTATGGTTGATATAGCAAATAATCACCCACCATTAAATATTGTAGGATATCAAATATCAAAACATTTTTGTTATACTTGTCCATATGCTATTGATTTATTAGCTGTGTATTCAAAATACAATTATGAACCTAAATGTAATATATTTTTTGATAAAAGTATGGTTGGTGATACTGCCACTATAACAATTGAAATTTTATTTAATTCTGATTATGGTGAGAGTATTAAGCGCCAATATAGAATGAATATAGTGTTTGATCCTAAATAAATATTTTTTATATCTGTATATACATATGAGAGGTCGCTAGGTGGAAGGACATGCATATAATCATTTTATAACTTAGATATATTTATGGTCAAATAATATTTTATTAAATGGCCATTTTATCAAAAGCAGGTATAACATCGGGAAGTATCATTCAACCCGCTCACGTGACTCAAATTATAGATGCTTTAACAGCATCGGGAAGTACAATCGATATTTTAATAACAGGATCACTAAGCGTAGAAGGTATTACTAATTTAGGAAAATTAGGAAAAAATACTCAATCACCATTAATTTTTAATCCAGACGCACAGGGAAACTCTGTTTTTTATGCTAAGAATCCTAGTGGTACTCTTACTATAGGTACAGGTGCAAATCCATATGCTGGTTCAGATTTACTGACTTTAAGTCCATTAGGTGCTTTAGGTGTAGTTGGTATAAATGTTGGATTTACTGCCTCTGCTGGTAGTGTTCTTGTGAGTGGTAATACTGGTTTAGGTACTTCTACTCCACTAACTAGATTATCTGTTTCTAATAACGGCTCTCAAAGTATTGAGATGGATTATTCTGTTGGATTAAATGCTAATTATATTGAAAGTATTAATAGGTCATCTTCTGCTCCTTTAGATTTAGTTTATTTTATATCTACAGGTACAACTGGTAGTCATAGATTCTATACTAATGGCAGTCAAAAAATGGTTATTAATAGAGATGGTAATGTAGGTATAGGTACTACTGCTCCAACTGTTCCTTTAAATGTTAGTGGTGATACTATTATAACAGGTTCAACAATATTATTTAATAATGGAGGCACTTTAGACTTACGTGGTACAAACCACAGTTATATTCAGTGGTATCCAGATAATAGTACTAGACGTGCTTATTTTGGTTTTGCTGCTTCAGGTTCAACAAATATCATTCTTGAAAATGAAAATGCAAGCGGAAATATAGCTATAGTAACTAATGGTGGATTTATAGGTATAAATAAATATGTACCAACATCTCCATTAGATGTTAATGGTAACGCTACAGTAACGGGTAGTATTACAGCTACAAGTAATATCACATCAACTGGTATTATATCTAGTTCTACTATGACCACTACTAATTTCACCACTACCAATTTCTCAGCCTCAGGTATTGTGACTATAGGTACCCCAGGTGTAACTAATGCAAGTCATATACAATTTTATCCTAATAATGCCTCAGGTAATGCGTATTATATAGAAGATTTTAATTCTATATTTAGTATAGGAGGTGGTGTTTATGGAAGTGGAACTAGTGTACTTTCAATTAATGGTAGTAATAATGTGGGTATTGGTAAAACTACTCCTACTACTAAATTAGATGTAAATGGAAATACTACTATAACAGGTAGCTTAATAAACAGACTCATTACTAATCCTACTAGAACAAATCCTCATATACGATTAGATTACTCAAGTTCAACTGCTGATCCTCAAACAGACCAAGCAATAGGAATTATAGCAGGATATACATCTAAATACAACCAATACGGTCCTTATATCAAATTTGTAGCCCAAGGAAATTGGACTGGAGGACAATACCCAGCAGGTATAGAGTTTTATACTCAACAACAAACAGGAGGCACGGAAAAATTAACTCTATCATTAAATCAAAATGGTGTTATAGAATTTAATAATTACACCTCTAACGGGACAGTTACAACTACAGGAGCTAACGGAACAATATCTGTATCCTCTGATAAAAATTTAAAAACAGCAGATGGTTTTATTGAAAATGGTATTGAAAAAGTAATGGCTTTAAAACCTAGATACTTTTATTGGAAACCATCAACTGGATTTGGAAATACTAGACAATTAGGTTTTTATGCTCAAGAAGTAAACTCAGTGTCTGAAGAAGCCGCTAATACACCTGCTACAGGTCAGCAATGGGGTATATATGATAGAGGTTTAATAGCTATATTAACTAAAGCTGTTCAAGAACAACAAACACAAATAGAAGAATTAAAATTACAGGTTGCGACTTTAATAAGTGGATCACTTTAATAATTTAAATATATGACTTACACAAAAGAACAAATCGAAACAGCTGTAAAAGCAAAAGGTTATGTATGGTTTGAAGGAGCAAAAGACTATGATTTAAACATAGTTGGTGTTCGTAATTCAGCTACTGGTAATAAAGTTACCAATGTATTTGATGATACAATGACTGTATCTTACAAAGTAAATGGAGCGTGGGTATTCAAGCAATGGGCTTGCACAACTGATCCAGGTACCAAAGGAGTAAGAGAATTCCATAATGCAGCAGGTGTTGCTCGTTTGGTTGAAGGACAGTATCGTGGTTCACATACTTTAGGTTTACATCAAGGTAAATATGAGGCTTTAAAACAAGCTAAACCAGTTAAAGTTTATCGTGATGCAAATAAAGATATGACTTATGATGAAACTAAAATACAAGAAGGTATCTTTGGTATCAATATTCATAAAGCAGGTGTTGATTCAACTTATGTTGAGAACTGGTCTGAGGGATGTCAAGTGTTTAAAAAGGCAGCAAACTTTGAAGAATTTATGATTATTGCTCGTCAAGCAGCAAAGATTCATGGTCCTTCATTTACTTACACTTTAATCGAGAGTGCAGATATAAAGTAATCACTTACATATTTTTAAAGAAAACGTTTGGCTCCTCAGGGAGCCTTCGTTATCTTTACATTATGAGTGAAAAGAAAGGTAATACAGTTAAAATTATTTATGATTTTGAATCATGGAGATGTCTAGAAATCTATGTTGAGTCAATGCAAAAATGGCATAGAGTAACACCTAGAGAATTTAGAGCATATAGTGGTAAACGTAGAATAACTACTTGGGATAAAGATAATAACCCAATTCATGATGAATATAATGGTCCTATCTATTATTTCATGACTAATACTATTTGTAAAGAACCAAATGGTGAAAAAATTCAACATCTAATCACACCAGTTCCAATGAAAAAACGTGAATGGGAAACATTTGATTTGGCTCCTCAAGAGTAAGATGTTATATTTAAGATGTAAAATTAATAAATAAAGGTTATGTTAAATATTCAAAACAACACGTTCTTAACTAAAGAACAAATTAAAGAAAAAGCAGGTTCAATTTTTACTAAAACATCTGCTCCATCAACTTCAACTAAGTATTCACATATCTCAACTGAACGTATCATTGATGATATGACTCTTTTAGGTTGGGGAGTGATTGATTGTAAACAAGTACGTGCTCGTAAAGGAGTTGGATTTCAGAAACACCTAATTGTATTCCGTAATAATGATTTGATCATTGAAGGAAAAGATGGTGATAATGTTTACCCACAAATTCTATTAACTAATAGTCATGATGGTAAAAATGCTTTTACTTTCACAGCTGGTTTGTTTAGAATGGTTTGTGAAAACGGACTAGTAGTATCAGATAAGAATTTTGAAGATATGAAAATTCGTCATATGGGTTACAATTTTGAAACACTACAAGAAACTATTAAATCAATGGTTGAGAAACTTCCACTAACAATTGATTCAATGAATAAGTTTAAACAAATTGAACTTAATCAAGATATGGCTCTTGATTTTGCTAAAAAAGCACTTGAAGTTCGTTTCAATGAGGATGAAGTTAAAAACATCACAATTGACTTAAATGAATTGTTATCACCAACTCGTCCTGAAGATAAAGGTTCTGATTTATGGAGTGTTTATAATGTAGTTCAAGAAAAATTAACACATGGAATGTTTAATTATTCATATGGTACTAGAACACGTAAAGCTCGTAAAATAAAGAACTTTCAACAAGACATGAAGTTGAATTCAGAGTTATATAAATTAGCTCTTGAATATACTAACTAATATTGATTACTAAACATAGGTTTGGCTCCTCAGGGAGCCTTTCCTATATTTAAAATGTAAAAATAAAATTTATGATAGATAATATTCACTCTGAGATTGCAAAGTACTCTAAAACTTTGATGTTTAAAGAACCATTTTATGGTCTATTTTTAATTGGTTTAAATAAAAAACTAAATAAAAGTATTAGCACTGCCTGTGTTTGTAAAGAAAATATAAACACATCCTTAATGATTAATCCTGAATTTTGGTCTAAACAAGATGAACAAACTAAAGTGGCTATTTTAAAACATGAGTTGTTACATATAGCATTTCATCATTTATCTCAACTTGATTCTTATGGAAATAAAGAATTGTTAAATATAGCCGCTGATATTGAGATTAATCAATTTATTGAAAAAGAATGGAAAGGTAAAACTTGGGAGGGTTTGGAAATAGATAAAAAACCATTTAAAGAACTTAACTTACCTAAAAAAGCAGGTACTAGAGTTTATTATGATTTATTACAACAAGAAATTCAAAATAATCCTAATGGTAATATAGCTAACATGGTTAATGCTTTGCAAGGAAATATAAGTATGCCTGGTATTTCTGGATCAGGAGATGGAACAGAAATAACTATAACATTAGATGATGGTTCAACCATGACTGTTCCTTGTACTCATGAAATGTGGAAAGAATTTGAGGGTATGAGTGAGGCTGATAAAAAGTTATTAGGTAAACAAATTGACCATCAATTAAAAGAAATAGCAGAACAAATAAACAAATCAAGAGGGACTATACCTTCAGAAATAGCAGATTATATTAATGGTTTATTTGAAATAGTAGAACCAGTAATTGATTGGAAAGCATATTTAAGACGTTTTAATGGTATGGCTACTAAAGTATATACTAAGAAAACAAGACGTAAATTAAATAAACGTTTTGTGGGTAATCCAGCATTAAAAATTAAACAACGTAAAAATACTTTAGTAGCAATAGATACCTCAGGTTCAGTTGGTGCTAAAGATTTACAAGAATTTTTTAATGAAATACATCATATCTATAAAACAGGCACTGAAATAGATATTATTGAATGTGATGCCGCTATTCAAAGAGTATACAAATATGATGGTAAACAAAAAGAAAAAATTGATGTTAAAGGTAGAGGAGGAACTGATTTTGAACCTGTAATGGTTTACTTAAATGAACATAAACATAAATATCAAAACATTATTTATTTAACTGATGGTGAATGTCCAGCTCCAAAAACTAAACCAGTTAGACCTATATTATGGGTTATAAGTGAAAATGGTACATCAACTTATAATTTGCCTGGAGCTAAAGTTCAAATTAAAAGATAATATGAAATCATATTTTTATGTTAATAATACTGAGGGTTTAGTATGTAGTAAAATGCTTCATCCAATGTATGAACAATTTATATTACCTTATTTTACTTTATCTGATAAAGTAGTTTTAGGAGGAAGCTTAGCTATGAAAATGTTAGGTTTAATGGAGTTTGAAGAAACACTTAGACAACCTGATTTAGATTTTTCTTTAACTGAACCTCTAACTCAACAAGAATTATCTATTATAGTTGATTTCTTTAATTTGATTAATAGAGATGAAAATCCTTATAAACCTGAAGGACATATTGTAGATGAAAAACTTTTAAAACAGGATTTGCTATTATTTACAAAATTAGAAGAGGTAGAAATTATGGATAGTAATCTCCAACCCAGTGGATATAAACAGTTAATACAAAGATATAAAATAGATTTTTTTAATCATACTTATCTATCAAAACGTGATTACCTACCAATCACATATAAAACACATGATGATCAAACATGGGGAATTAAATTAACACACCCATCAATTATATTAGCTGCTAAAGCTAAATATGCTTTTGATGTTAGGGTTGGTAAACAATTTAAGCATTGGGAAGATTTAGAAGAATTATTTCATAGAAAAAATGCGGATAAATATTTTCGTGTATTAAAAGATATTGAAAAATATAGAACCAATAAAAGAAAATATACTAGTGACCCAGATTTGGCTTTCTAGGAAAAATTTGTTATATTTAAAATGTAAAAAAATTAATTAATAAAGGTTATGGCTAAAAAAACATCAAAAACAGAAGCATTATCATTAAATCCAAATGAACTAAAGGATTTTTTAAAACACATTATCACTAACAATCGTTATTTACAAGATAATGGTAAATCACCTGTATCAACAGAAGTAGTTGGTGAATCAGGTATTGGTAAAACCTCATCAATAATTCAATTAGCAGATGAATTAGGTTTAAATTTTGTTAAATTAAATTTAGCACAAATTGAAGAAATTGGTGATTTAGTAGGTTTTCCAATTCGCCAATTTGAAATGGAATTAGATGGAGATAAAATGTGGGTTGATGAACATGCATTTGATGAATATAGAAAATTAGGTTATAAATCAACTTCTAAAAATAGAATGAGTTATTGTCCACCTGAATGGATTAGTGGTAAAACAAATGGTGGTGTGTTACTATTAGATGATTGGAATAGAGCTGATGTTAGGTTTATTCAAGCTGTTATGGAACTAATAGATCGTCAACAATATATCAGTTGGAAATTACCTAAAGATTGGCATATTATATTAACTGCTAATCCTGATAATGGTGATTATTTAGTTAATAGTATTGATACAGCCCAGAAAACAAGATTTATATCTGCTAATCTAAAATTTGATTTAAATACTTGGGGCAAATGGGCTGAAGAAAATGGATTAGATGGTAGATGTATAAACTTTTTATTAATGCATCCTGAGTTAGTTACTAAAGAGATAAATGCTAGAAGTATTGTAATGTTTTTTAATTCAATATCATCTATTAAATCATTTGAAAATGAATTACCTTTGATTCAAATGATAGGTGAAGGTAGTGTTGGTCAAGAATTTGCTAGTTTATTTACAATGTTTATTAATAATAAATTAGATAAAATGATTTCACCTCAAAATATATTTGAACAAGATGAAAAATATGTTATGACTACTTTAAAAGGTTTAGTTGGTAAAGATAAGAATTATAGAGCAGATATTGCTTCAACATTAGGTACTAGGATTACTAACTATTTAGGTGTTTATGCTAAAACAAATAAAATAGAAAAACCAATTATTGATCGTTTAAGTAAAATTGTAATTGAAGGTGTTTTTGCAACTGATATTTGTTATCAAATGGTAAAATCAATTTACAATGAAAATTCATCTAAATTTAGTTTATTGATGTTAAATAAAGATTTAGTTAAGTATATTGTTAAATAATAAAGATTATGAATAAAAATAAAGTAAAGGAAATTTATTATAATAGCTATAATGATGAATTACAACATTCATATTGGAATAAGTTTGTTTGGTTTGAATTAGATTATATAAATAATTCAAAAACTAAAATAAATGAATTACTAAATTCTAATAATAAATTAGATAGTAAAGATATTATATATACAAGTCAAGCTAGTGATATACCTCGTTTTAAATTAAAGGAATTTATAACAGAAAAAGGTATTAAACGTACAACTAGAATACAACAAAGTACTTGTATTTTATTAAGTAAAAAAATATTATTAGATATTTTAGGAAACAATGAATTAAAAGAATCTAAAACAGTTTATTTTCTTAATGAAGAGTTTGTTAATATAGTTTTTAAAACTATTAAAAGAAGTGAGGAATTATTTAAAGATAAACCTAAAGATCTTAATAAATGGCTTTATATCCCAGAAGAATATGTAAATAAAGGCACAAATAAAAGTCTATTAAAGTATTCAAAAAAATACTCATCATTTATTAATACTCATCTTATTAAAGATGAAGGATATCGTGTTTATAGAAATAATAAAATGATAGATGTATTAGAGATTATAAACTTTATTTATAATAATCCTAATATTAAAGTAGTATTTGATGAAGATCTTATATCAGATCTTAATAAAGAAGGTGTTCAATTAGATAATGAAATTGAAAATACATTAAAAGATATGATCTATAGTAAAGATGCAGCTAATATTAAATTAGGATTAGAAATGCTTTCTAATTTAGAAATTAATGATTATACATTATACAAAATATCTTTAATGTTAAATAATTTTGTTAATATGGGAAATAATAGTAATACTAGACGTAATAGAGGTATTATAAATCAATTAACAATGAATAATCGTAATTTAAAAACTCTATTAAATACATTTAGATCTAAAGAAATATATTGGGATAAAGATTGGAAACAATTTGCAGGTGGTTTAGTTAAAAATTTTACAAATACAGAACATGAATCACTAATTAAAGAATATTTCATTGACAGATTAAATAATGAATTTAAAAGTTTATCAGGTATAAAAATAGAGGACATTAAATTTGCCTAATTAAAGGAACATTTTATATTTATAATTAAACAATTAAAAACAAACAAACAAAAATGAAAAAAGTAGTAGCACTAGCACTATTGGCAGTAGTTATGATCTCTTGCCAATCAACAGAAAACAAAACAGTATCAACAACTGATTCAACATCAACTGTAATTGACTCAGTATCTGTTCAAGATACACTTACTGTAGATTCAGTAAACTAACATTTAATCCCTGATGAAGTTTAAAACTAGTCAGGGATTTTCCCTTGTTTATGGATATAGATAAAATATTTGATTTATTTGAAGACAACATTAATGTCAAAAAACAAGTGTATAAAGACATTAGTGAACACCCTTCTTTCTGGGTAGGTATGTTCACTAAGATAATAATGAATCATTCTAATTTTAATTTAGCCCACATAAGTGTGTTTAAAGCCGCCTTCCCTAATATGGATATGAATGATGTTATTAATGCTGGAGAATACCTTATATACACTAGATCCTACGTTTTTATCAATAGATTAGATATAAATGATGATATACATCTTCAGACTATAAAAGATAAAGCGAGTTTAGAGTTTTTAACAGCTTTAAAATTATCTATGTCTTATTTTGAGGAAAATGAAGAGTATGAAAAATGTGCTTTTATCTTACCAATTAAAGATATAGTAGAACAAAGTTTATCCTAAGCTTGGCTATTGAATATAGTACCCGTATATTCTAATTACGGGTTTAAGGAATTAGGAAACAAATATAATAATATGAGGTATAGAGAATTATCAACGCGTAAGATAGAGAATATCGAGGCGCAATTAAAGGCGCTAAGGTTTATGGTAAACCGAGGAGCACCAATTCAAGAGTTTATTAAGACTATTGAGAACACTGAGGAAATATTAGCCGAGGTAAAATCATTTATTCAACAAGAACCATTATCACCTGAGGAAGGATTTGGGTTACAATAATTATGAATTTAACAGCAGAACAAATACAAGACAATTGGGCTAAGTTAATGTCTAGAATAGATGCTTACATTTCAGAGCCACGTAAGACTAAACTTAAAGAATTTTATGAAAAATATGCTGAGCGTATTATGCTTATGCCTGCTGCTCATAAAAAAGAATATCACAATGCATTCCCAGGAGGATATGTTGAACATGTTCTTAGAGTTATAGATGCTGCTTTAGACATTCATAATGTGTGGGTTAAGTATGGAGTAGACACTACTACTTATACAATTGAAGAACTAGTATTCTCAGCTCTAAATCATGATCTAGGTAAAATGGGTGATCAAGAAAATGAGGCATATATTCCTCAGACTGACCAATGGAGAAAAGATAAATTAGGTGAAGATTATAAATTCAATGACCGCTTAGAATATATGTCAGTTCCTGATAGAGGTTTATATTTATTAAATGAACATGGTATTTCATATTCTAAAAATGAATTATTAGCAATCAAACTTCATGATGGTTTATATGATGATGCAAATAAGCCTTATTTAATGACTTGGATGCCTGAGACTAAACCACGTACTTCATTAATTTATATTATCCATCAGGCTGATTTATTAGCTG